>JAAUXU010161733.1_pt1 | contig 11149 bp, 4 predicted proteins | sample 7278151 | NCBI WGS metagenome assembly JAAUXU01 (sample SAMN14350113, study PRJNA611818) | marine sediment metagenome | isolation source: surface marine sediment (1.8m) | place: French Polynesia: Moorea | collected 2018-08 | reverse complement strand
GGCCCATCATTTCCACCGGGTTTCACTCCCCGGGTCCTCCGGCGCTATGCGCTACCATGCAAAACACTATCGTCCGGGCCAAAGGTTGCTAGGTTTTGTGAGGGGGTGAAAAAAGCGCCACAGGGTGACAATTCAACATGTAAACAAAACGCATCGCCGACAGTCGGCAAATGTTGGCCTCATCCTCTCGAGTCCAATCAGGTCTACCTTCTATCACTATTGCTGAGGACGATCTGGACTGCCTTCTCTCGCTATTGCCGAGTCTGATCAGGTCCGAGGACGATCTGGACTGCCAAGGTCTGGACTGCCTTCTCTCGCTGCTGCTGAGTCTGACGAGGTCCGCTTCGCTCGCTACTGCTGATGACAGTCTAGTGTGCATTCTCTTGATGTCCTGCATCCTTGAGATTGTTCCATGAAAATGGGCTGCCCCGACAATAAGCCTCTGTACTGAACATTGTGCCTGAGTATCATATCTACGTGTTCCACATTGAAATTCCACCTCAAAATGTCCCAGTGTAGCGAATGATGTGTGTAGTCATGCCCGTGGCTAATCTTTACGCCAAGGACTGTACTTCAGGAATAAATGTGACGATACATATTCTTCTTACCTGGAAGGCAAATGTGCCTTCCGCCAGGGGGTACACAATGCTAATAGAGTGTTTCATGGAAAACATTTATTGAATACACTAAAGACAACAAGTTTGCATCTGAGCTCTTCAAATGCATACACACCAGAGAGAATCAATGTATTGGCCTTTTCAATGATGCAAACTGTTCTGATCCTGAGGGGATGATGAACCATTTAATGGATATGCAGGGTGCATCATAAGTTCTGTTACGGCTATAAACATTAATAAATGCATTGTGAGGCAACGTAGTAAATTTAATTTTGTAGGCAAGCACGTGCAGAATGCTGCAAAATGGCCTCCCTTTGAACGGATGACATTCTGAAGATGACTACAGACCGCCTCACGGCAGGCACAGACAGTCTCCAGAGTTCATGTATGTTTGCCATCAAGGGAGGGATGGAAGAGATCCTGAACAAGGGTGACTCCGGTCTTGCAATCATGCCCATCATGACATGCGCAGACCCTTCCAAGCAAACAAGTCCACCTTTTTGCCTGATCAAATTCCAATCTGACGGGAATCTAATTTTGTACACCATCAGATGTAAGGTCGTGAAGTTGCATCCTAAATAAGAAAACAGTCCACAATTTGTTAAATTTTGTGCCACGATGTTGCTGTATATATGTTCAAACTTGTTCTAAAGTTTGACAATCATTGGGTTGTGTGATGCAACAACATGAGCGCAAATGCCAGAAATCTGCTGCGCTTAATGCTGGAAATCGGCCCCGGACAGACAGACGCTATGACTCTGGCGCTTTATATGTTAGATAACAGTGATTTCAAGCAGTAGTCAAAAAATGTGACCTTTTACTTTACTTCCGCACTCATGCGTTACGGTGTACATCATTCGCAACTGCAAATGTGTGTGCATTGTAAAAATAAAAAATCATCCTCAAGGGGCCCACCCTCATATATAAAGCTTCCAATGGAAACTGAGTCGTGACGTCACCGTTTGGCACTCTTATACAGAAGTTGGTGTTGAAGGAGAGAGAACTTTGTTGTTACCAATATCAATGACTCAAATTTTAGTAGTAAAGTGCTCTCTTGGCACAGCAAGCAAGAAAGAAAACGTCACCGCGAGTGGTGCCGGGTTCGCCGTAAGTTCGGCCGCCAATAAATTGGTGATCCATTGCTCTTTCAAACTGTGGCAACGATTCGCTACTTTGGCGGGCTCGCATTTGTAAACACACTCAACACTCTTGAGTACCGCATTGTTCGGACTATGAGGCGCACCTAAAATCCTGTAATGTTCTCAAAAATGGGCAGTGCGCCTTTTAATCCAGTGCGCCTTATGCATGAAAATAGAATTTAAAAAAACTATGTGGTTCCAATTGAAGCCGTAAAGCAGGCAAACGTCGTGTACTAACCGGTGTACCAAAAATCTGGATGTTTCCTCGAACAAGTGCAGCACCCTTTTGAAACTGTGTCATCCGGAAGCTCCTCACCGGCCTTTCCCACTGCGGTGATGGTAACAGGCCCTCTGTCCACAGGTTAGGCCAAGTGGAGCCACACTTTGGCTAGCCAAGTTTGCCCAGATCTGAACTCAGCCAGGATCACTGCCCACTCTGCCCTCTTCCACCGTCTACTCCCTGCCCACTCTGCCCTCTTCCACCGTCTACTCCCTGCCCAGTCTGCCCTCTGTCCTAACTGCCCACCAAAGAGCCAAAAAGGTGACTGCTAGGCAATGGCAGCCAAGGCAGAGATTGGCTGAAAGGGTAAAAAAAATTCCTAACATTTAACACTCAATAATTCAGTATTCACTATATTGTGACAAATTGGATGTGTGCACACGCGCATGCGCAGTGCAGGGGTTACATTGCGTTCTTACTGTACAGTTCGTTGAATGTATGTTCTACTGTAATGTGATGGATTGTACTATGATGATAAGGGCTGGTCGAGTGGTCTGGACATTGCTCATGTACTTTGCTGAATGGTCTGAGTACTCGGTTGCCTCGTGTCTCGTCACCTCGCGAACCTCTGTCACTCGTTATACGGCATCTTAACCAACCACATCATCATCTTCTACCCATACATCATATCCTAGAGGTCCGACTGAGGACGCGGATCGTTCTCAACGGAGTAGACTTCAAGGGAAGTCTACTGGACTGCTACCAGTGTTGCTTGACCGGGGAGTGAGGAGGCCAACAATCTGGACAACATCTTCTACGAGATGGACAGGACGGGGAGCGAGGTGAAGGGCAGGCTTGACATTAAGACTAGAACCAGTACTGAGCTCAGGTCCAGTTCCAATTGATCAGATCACGTCCATGTTCATGTTAAGTTACTCTTAAGATTACGCTGATTTGTTTCAGAATGATGCCAATTATATCTCTAGTGTCGTAAGAACGAGTGCATGCTTTTAGTGTAAATTTAAGTCCAGCCACTCACTCGAGCTCCATGGCACGTTACTCTAAGGTCTAGTGTAAGTGTACTTTGCTTGGTCTTGAGCACTTTGTCCGGGTCGCTTATGCTGATAGTTCTCGTACAGACAGGATGGTCCTGGAGTGAAAGTGCATATCAGTTCAGATTCAAAGAGATTCCTAGCTTGCCATAGAGGGGTGAACATCTTTAGCTCAATCCAGACAAAAGTTATGGCTGAATGCACTACACTTACAAATACAGAAAATTATAAAACTTTGAGTAAAAGTGCCCATAGAAAAAAGTTCCTGGAAAAAAAAAGTTTTTGGAAAATCTAAATATTTTGGTCAAAAAATTAAACCTTTTCCAGAAAAGTGTCTGTTTGAACTGCCCTAGTATAAAAAAGCTCGAGACCCTTCCCCTCCGCGCTAAAAAAAAAGTTGAGGTAAAGCAACAATTTCGCGTTTAAATCAGTACATTAGACTCCCTATATACGTAATCAACCCTGCGGTTAGTAGCAAAGAGTTTTCTGCATCAAGAGGTTCGCCATAGCAAGGGAGACATATTAGTGTAAAGTGGGACTAAGTCAGAACTGGAGTCAGAAATATTTACATCGACAATCAAACTCCGAGCAGGAGTCACCGTAGAACCTGCATTATGGCTTCTTCAGCGTAAGGTACCACACGAAAACTAAATTGCATCACTTTTTTAACAGAACTATGCTCTCCACAATTCTTGAAGGAAGGTCCTCCGTAAGATTAACTCTTTTATCTGGGTGAGGCTTTTCCTCAAGGGCTTCAACACTGTTAAAAAAAATCGGAAAATTTGTCGTCTGTTTTTGCTGTTCTAGTGGAGGACGAGGGAAATGGAGAAGACCAACTCAAAGGGCAAGTAATCTTTTGGCATCGGCAGCAAGAGATCAGGCAGCTTGTCAGTGGCAGTCCTACAACGTCAGACAGGAAACAGGGTCATGAAGCACGAGCTCAAGTTCAAGCCCTACCACTACTGGACCGTGCATGTGTAGAGGAGCAAGCAAATGTTCATGAATCAGGGAAAAAAATAAAGCATGTTACAAAATCCCGGGACAACTTCCGATAAAACACTATGCACGATAACACAATTTGAGATTCAGTGCAGGAGGTTCAAATTTTCCACAAACTGACGGACACAGTGCAGATGTTAAAGTAACAGAACAGCGGCTTGTGGGATCACTGTTGAGATGTGGCAAAAATGACCTGAAAAGCGGGGTGACCGGTGGTCAACCCCATTGGAAGGACCCATTTTCGGTAGGCTTGTGGTCGAGCAGGGTTGTGTTGTGCACTTGTCTTGAGTCGAAGTTGCTCGAAATCAAGTCATTCAATTTTAGGCATGAGTTTTGAGAAGCTTGTGAAGGGGTTGATTGTTGGCATGTTTGACTCACTTTCATAAAGAGAAATAATGACCTTTGCAGGGAGAAAAGCAATAGCAGTTTCCTCCAGTTCCTGGCATTTCTGACCTCATAACGGTCTTCTCAGCGGTGACTTTTAAGCCATCTTTGAAATATGAGCAACACCATCGTAATATAACAAACATCTTTAAGATGCAACAGTCGTTGTCATATTAGCAAAAGTATGATCTTGACCATTAACTGTTTTATACATCGCATTGAATATATTGCAATCCGCATGATCCGAATTCATGAAAATCCCGTTTCCCTCCTCCCCTCTAGCACTAACTCCGGATGAAAGGAAAAGAACCATATTCCAAGCTATTCCGCTTCCGCGGAGTGCACTGTACAGTGATATTGACTAATGTAGCTGATGGCACTCTCTTATTCACATTACATCGACAGTCTTAGATCTGACACCCAGTTTTAGGCATGTTGCTGCACATTCAGGTCATACTTCTTTCACCACAAAGACAGGGGTGTAATGGGTGAGAGAGTCATTTCCTATGTGCTGTAATTGCAGAATGTAGTCGTAGTTAAGCCCATAACGGAGCGTTTTGGACACGGGATGTTGTTGAGTACTTCAACCCTCAATGAGAATGTCATCTTTGCTCAACCCAAGTGTCAGTTTGTCTGGCATGTCAGGATTGTAAAATTTGAAAAAAGAAAACGCATAACCATTGAGCCCAGCTCCGCACAGGGTGTGCCCAAATGAGCTTCTATGCGACAGTGCAATCATGCACACAGATAAATACGACAGGCCGAAGTGTTTCAAAAATGGATTAGTTTGTTTTCTTACTTTTAGGGAAGAGTTCGCAGTTAGGGGTAAAAGGGCTGCAAGAGTTGACCTTCATCGTCATCCTTTCTCGCGAGGTAAGCCTACACTTTTGCTCTTGTCACCCTTGATTGGTTGAAACAATTTCAGAGGAGCCACAACACTGACATGGCCTAGAGGATACCTGCGAGGAAGGGCACGCGCTTGCTGGGGGCCTTTATCGGTTTAACAGACAACCAAGGTTGGTGTGAAGTCCACGTGCATGAGGGTTATGAAGGACATGATGCCCACTCAGGAGACGAAGAGACTGGAGAAACCCGAGTTTATGGAAGACTGGAGGGAGAGAGCATCAACAAGACTGATATCAGGACAGACAAGAGGCTTCAGTACGATTGCTTCAATGCCCTGAAGTGTTCTCATACCCAAGAGTTGCAAGGACTCAGCGGTCGGCATGGTTGAAACAAGAGTATGTGAGCGGTATCGCCCTGGCCTCAGGTGGGTCAATCTACCCTCTCATTCCCTCTGTCGACAGACGTCGACCAGCGCAGTGCATCAGAGCAATATGGACAAGGGATTGATTACTTGGAACACGTGTCCGGACATGTGGGTCATGCTTGCGTAGAATGGTAAATTGGCAGGTACCTCGAAGTCCGTATAAGTCGGGTTGGTCCGAGGAAATGTGGCCCTCATCCCAACCAAACTCCAACCTCCTTGACTTCTTTTTCCTTCGGCAGTGGTTCGGCCATGGCCATGTCCAACATGGCACCACAGAACTGGGTCGGTCCGGTCCATGGACTAATCGGAGAAGAGTTTAAACCGTGACTACATGGCCAAAGCGCCCATTGCTACCGCCTGGGGCAGATTGCAGCACGTCGTGTCCAACAGCCCGTGCTCCAAACTTGGCGCATCGAGGTTGTCCGCCAGGTGTCGCTACAAGCTCGTCGTAGAACAATAATCGAACATTTGAGATCACTGGTAGACTTGTTCTGGTGTTATCAGAGCGCTGATTGCGTCCCGCTCCGGTCAACGGCAGATTATGGCTCTACCAGAAACACGCGGAGCTCATTGCGACTAAGATTGAGGTCGAAAATTTTCACACACCTGCGTAGCAAAGAGCATGTTGGAGGAAAAGCGGTTGGTCTCAGAAATCATAATAGTCAACTTCGAAGTTCGCTTTGCTCCTTTTTTTGCCAGCCCGTTCAGCTCGAGGTTCAGCCTCTGCAGACCCTTTGGATTTGCTTCATTTGCCTTCGGCTATCATGTTCACTCACGGCATCGTCACCCACCCAGGGTGGCTATGTGATGACGTTGACTTTGCTCAGGTCAATTTTAACAGCCTGAATGATTCTCTTGGAGCCAAGAGGGCGGAGGGGCAGAGTTAGCCTACATTACGTAAGAGGGTTATCCCAAACGATCTGTCGCGACCCTGACCAATCAGGAGTACAAAGGGTAATGGACAAACTTCTTTTATTTTTCAACATAGTCCCGTTTGAGCTCTTTGCAAGCTGAAAATCTTTTGATCCACTTGCTCCTAAGGACTGTGGCAAAGCTCCCCTTGGGAATCCCACAGAAGGTGCGGCCGACCGCGGCCTTGAGCTCCTCATCGGTGGTGTAGGCCCCCCCCCCTGTCCCCCCAGTTCTTCTTCAGCTGGGGGAAGAGCATAGGGCGAGGTCTGGAGAATAGGGGGGTTGGGGCACTCGAACGAAACACGATGTTTCGGGGGAGCGGCATTTTTCCGGCAACTTTTTTCGGTCACACTTGTTGACAACCACACCTTCCATTAACAGTAGCTCCTTGACAAAGCCTGATCGGAACAAATTGGACTAAAATTACTCGGCCTAGAATTTTGTAAGCTCTCCAACGCATATAAAATCGTTTTTCTACTCCAAAGGAGACCGGAGTTATGAGGTCGGCGTCAGATGGGATACCCCTCGTAGTATGACTTGACATGAACTAATTTCGGGCCAGGATCGAACCCGATCGACCCGAGCTCGAAGACCTCCTGGCTCGAGGTATCTCTACTCACTTGTTTACATTTCTCGGTCAGTGACCACATGAGATACAAAAAAAATATCCCAAATGTGTCACACCATTCCGTTCACTCTCTTCACTTTTCGTTCTGCCAGAAGTCACGTGGCCACAGACACAACTGGACACTTCGCTCTCCTTTGGGGAGTTGGGCTATCTTGCATCCTGGGGTGGTATGAGGGCGACAGCGGCGGCGGCGGCGGTGGCCACCGTAGAGTGCTGTAGGGGTCATATATGTTGACAGTAGAAGTGACTACATAGCAGCACATCAGAGTTGACAATTTTGATTGGTCCTGTTTCCCGTGCACACATCCCTTACTGCATGCAGACAGTACTGTGCATTTCCTGCGCAACAATCAGATTCGTCTCAACCTTCCTACAATCAACATCTCCATCATCTCAACTCACCTCCAACTGCAACATGGCTACGTACCATTCACCCACTCACTTGGTGGACCCTGCCGTCATCCCTCAGCAGCCACAGGATCTTATCCTAACGTGGACTCTGAGGAATCTGACATTGGCCACCAGCACCACATCAGACACCATCAAGTTTCTGGTGCAGAGAAAGCTCCTTGCCAACTCCAGCATGTGTGAGGCCTGCAACAGGTTGAGGACAATCCACCAGGTCCCTGCCAAGATTGACAGCGAAGTGTAGTTATCATTCAAGGAAAGTTGCCCTGCGAAGAAGGTCAGCCAGACAGAATAGCTGTTTATATTCTTGAAAAATTTGCTAGTCAAAAGGAATAGGTTTTTACTAGTCTTGACGAGCACTGTCTCACTGAGAATCCGCTTAAGAAGTGTGTACTAGTCAGAGCCATCCCAAAAAGCTATGCTAGAATTTGCCCTTGTTATCTCGGAAAGCGTGAAATGCGGGTGCTCACCACATCTCCACTTGGAAGATGTCCAATGCAGTACTGTTCCAGCACCAGTGATCTTAATGCTTCGTGAATACTATTTAACGCACGATTTCCGGAATATTTCTCCGCTTATTTAACCTCTAACGGGAAATATTCTTGCACTATATTTCCCTCACTACTATATTCCCCCCCAAGGGACATATAGTGAATCACCACTCTTAGAGTCGCCCATGGTGAGGGGGTGCTCCATCCTCGCATTTAGTTGACTCACGTTCAGCTGACACAAGCCGGTTCACCTCTTTCAACTATTTGGGAAGTGTCAAGAAAGTGGGAAAACATTCTAGAAATCAGCAATCCACAAATCCACAAATTAACGACGCACAATATGTAGTATAGTGACCCTCTTTGGACCTGACAGCACTCGGGTCATTTTATATCCCTCGTGCAGTCAAGTCCAACTGGTTTTCATATAGTACTACAAAATGCGTCGTTAACATATAGTTAAAACACCATGTTCAAATACACGGTATTGTACTTCAGGAAGGTTGCGTTGAAGGGTAGCGGTTGCTTTCCGCAGGTATTCGAACGTGTGCTTCTAAACAAAAAAGACGGGCGAACGTTCTAGGTAAATACGATTTCTGTGATGCGCTGGCCATAACCATCCCCCCCGGTTCGCCCCGCGTTTTTTGAGCCCGAGGAACGCCGGTGCAACATCTACGCAAGACCCAGAGGATCTGGAGTTGTCCGTCCTCCCGTTAATTGCATCTTCATCTCTGTAGATCCATCAGCATTGAAGCGACTGAGCTGAAACGACCTCCTTGCACGGGCTTAAATTTAAGCCCGTGTACTCTTATCTCAGTTTATTTATCAATATTTTTCTATGGGTTCGATATTTCACCGTGACGGCCATTTCAACAAGGGAAAAAGAGCACGATGCCAATTCGGCCGAGGCCGAGCCTGGCTGCTTCAGCCGGGGTCGCTGTTTCCAGCTGTCCTTCCCTGGCTTGGCTGTGGTTGGTATGGCTGTTGCTGCTGCCCTCGCTTGGGCTCAAGCTCAAGGAAACGTTTCATACTTTTTATTGCGTTCCAAAGGCCGACAACGGAAAGTAGGTGGAAAGTTTAACAGCGAATTTGCTTCGGCCTCGCGACCTCCGAGGCTAGAGGAACCACTGACCGGTCTGGAATTTGGCCAAGATGAAGTTTGCCGAGTCTCTGATGCGATGTCCGGCGAGATGTCTCGGATCAGGGCAGATTCTTGAGCGACCGCCCAAATGTTGAACTGTATCCGCTGAAGTTGATCCGGTGGAGGAAGTGAAAAGTGAAGCACCGAGGGAGCGACAACGATGTCTTTTTCTCGACACCACCGATCCTCGACATCGACAACCACCACCTTGTCTTTGCCGCCTGCTCCCAGGCTGAGGTCTTGTGACACCGTCGAGTCGGGTGCCTTCAAGAAGAACAGCGGTCATAACAAGAGAGGCAGTGGGAGCAAGGACAGCTTGGCGCCAAGAGCGGCAGCGGCTACGGCAGAGTGGAAGACTGCGTCCGAACCGACGGCCGCCGTGGTCGTTCGGCGGCGCGCACTCAAACGGCGTCAGACCAGCAGTAGCCCGGTCAAAAGTGGTGGAGATAATGCAGCCGCTGCCGCGTCATCGTCTTCGCCGCAGTCTCAGCAGCAAACAGAGGGCCCTCAGTGTCCGCAGCAGTCACAAAAGGTGTCCATTGACATCCCGGTGATGAAAAACGGAGCTGGCGGAGACAGGGAAGATAACCTAAGCATTCGAGAGTATTTGTTGTCGCAACTGGAGGTCATCAAGCGACAGAATGAAGATCTACTCGAAAAAGAGCGACGCCTGCGCGCCCTTCAGCAAGAAAATGAGCGTCTCAAGCAGCGCCTGCGTCAGTCCGTCACTTCGCCCACCACGAAACTTCAAGATGTGGAGATTTCTAAAGCTACAAAATCGGTAACCGCATTGGAGACGCCGTCAGATTTGGCTTCAGCAGTGAAGAAGGTCGTCGACAAAGGCATTGGCCCCGACGGAGAGGACGGTCTTGTGCAGCTTGATGAAGCCTCGTTGAAAAAGCGACATAGAAGACGGCGGGGTCAAGATCCATCAGTGCCGTCAGATCCAAAGCAGGAGCTGCTTCCCATCGAGTGGTTGGAGAGCACCTCCGGGTATGTGACATCCGTCGGAGAGTCTTTCGTCAGCGATGAGCGCGCAGACATAGCGAAAATGTTGCGCCAATGCAGCGAGACGCCCGGATGGCGAGTGGTGACCACGAGCATCTCGTATTGTATGGAAGGCACAGAAAACATCGAGGACGCCACGTTTGAGCGCCGTCACTCCAAGCAGGAGGCCGCCGAGCGCCGGCGCAAGCGCTGGGACATTCAGCGTATCCGAGAGCAAAGAAACATTGCTCGCCTCAGGGCCAGATACGATAGGACTTTGTCAAAGGTCTCGGGAGGCGGCTGCTCCTCCACGGCGTCCTGGCTTCAATCGCCAGCGGTGCATAGAAATAACGCTGAGCTGAAGTCGTTGTTGCCTGAGCCGAGCTTGGCCTCACACATATCCTTGGCCGACACTGTGTTGGTGTCTGCCTTTGGCTATGCCTTGCCGAATTTACCCTCAAAGAACTTGGAACTCACGTGGTAACAGCCACGATTACAAGAGTGTCAGAAAGGACAGGAAGAAGAAAACTGAGCTAGATTAGTGCACTCTCACTGGTGACAACCTCCCAGCACGTTTTGCTGGGCCTGCTGGTAGCTTCTTCCGCTATATTTTTTCAAGGCACCATATGAAGAACACTCATGCCACGGAAGAGGAATGTGAAATCAGTATTTGATCATTTACCTGCTGCAGCAGAACTTGGACTTGATTCATGTGTATGTGTCATTTTCAGACTTACACAGCCCGGGACCTCTATGAGGTTATGCAGCATATTAACTGAAAGCTTTGAAGGAGGACAATGATTTACAAAGTTTACTGTGTAACTGTTACGACTACAGGAAGAGAAGATATTTTATGATAGTCAACCTGTATACATTTCAGATGGCGCCGACTCCGCTGGAAGAG
>JAAUXU010170841.1_pt1 | contig 11152 bp, 9 predicted proteins | sample 7278151 | NCBI WGS metagenome assembly JAAUXU01 (sample SAMN14350113, study PRJNA611818) | marine sediment metagenome | isolation source: surface marine sediment (1.8m) | place: French Polynesia: Moorea | collected 2018-08 | reverse complement strand
TGAACGCCATATATCTGTGATACATGCTTCTTCGGCGCTGACTGTGGTCCCATGAGTCGGGATCCGGCGTCAGCATCATTCGGATTTGACCGGCTCCGGAGCCGGGCTATTTACCCGGCGGGCCCCGAAGATCGCCGTGCCGACGCGGACGTGGGTGGCACCGAGGCGGATGGCGGTCTCGAAGTCGCCGCTCATGCCCATGGACAGCCAGGGCAGGTTCCCGGCCCGGGCGAGCTCGCGCAGCAAGGCGAAGTGCGGGGCGGGGTTGTCGTCGATCGGCGGAATGCACATCAGCCCCTTCAGGGGCAACCCAAGCTCGTCGCGCACCAAGCGGATCAAGTCGGGGGCGCCCTCGGGCGCCACGCCCGCCTTCTGCGGCTCTTCGCCGGTGTTGACCTGGATCAGGCAGTCCGGCCGACGCCCGGCTTTGGCCATCTCCTTCGCCAGCACCCGCGCCAGCTTGGGCCGGTCGAGGGTCTCGATGCAGTCGAAGAGCCCGACCGCATCTCCGGCCTTGTTGCTCTGAAGCGGGCCGATCAAGTGCAAGCGAAGGCCCGGGTGTGCGGCCTTCAGGTCCGGGTACTTGGCCAGCGCTTCTTGCACGCGGTTCTCGCCGAAGACCGTCTGGCCGGCGGCCAGGGCGGCCGCCACCGCTTCGGGGCCGTGGGTCTTGGAGACCGCCACCAGGGTGATGTCCTCGGGCTGACGACCGGCTTGGCCCGCAGCCGCCGAGATGCTGGCCCGGACGACCGCAAGGCGGCTTTCGATGCTGTCACTGTCTCGGCTGTCCATCGCCGCGATCATCGGCCCTGACGGGGGACGGATCAAGCCACGCTAATCCTTGGGCCGGCCCTTCCGGTCCAAGTAGCCGAAGGTCATCATCAGCTCGCCCTGGCTTTCGACGATCTTGGCGACCTGCGCCTCGCTCAGGGCTGCGCGCCAGGTACCGGCCTTGCCCTGGCGAAAGAAGGCCGACTTGCCGTCGGGCCGGGATTCGACGAAGCCTTCCTTGCGCTCCTGGCCCGACAGCTCCTTGAAGGAGCTGAAGCGGATCGCCTTCTTGAGCCGGGCGGGATCCTTCGGCAGGCCGAGGAATTTGACCAGGCCGCCGAAGGCCTTGCTTGGGGCGGCCAGCATGTCCTCGTAGCGCAAAACGTGGCGTTTCAGGCCCGGGGCCTTGAGCCAGCTGTTGACGTGGGTCGACCAGGACAGGAGATATTCCTCGAGCTGCTTCGGACTGGCCGGAATGATGGTCTTGTCGTCGCAGATCCGGTCGACCGCCTCCTGGATGCCGATCTGATGGTGGTGAGCGAAGGAGACGGCGACGTCGAGCGGGTTGCGCAGGACGTAGATGGCCCCTGCGGTCGCGGCGGGCGTGATCAGCGGCTGGCCTTCGATGGAGACGCAGGCGTTGTGGGTCTTCACGAAGCGGTTGTCCGGGCTCGACTGCGCGAACCAGGTATGGAGGCGCGGCCGGAGGGCGCGAATCTCTGCTGCGGTCAGTTCGGCAGCAGGTTTGCCGCTCAGGGTCTCGTAGTGGATCAGAAAACCGTCGCCGAGTACGAACTTCGGCAGGTCGTTGATCGGCAGCGGCCGGTCGGGGTTGCGCAGCAGATTGGCCAGGAAGGCACGGACCCAGGTGTTCCCGGACTTCTGGTAGGACGCCAGCCAGATGATGCCTGCCACGGCTTCGTTCGCCTCCCTCGCCCTGCCGTTCTCCGAAGCCCCCGGTCCCCGAACCGGGAAGTCCTAGCGATCCCGCGGGCAAGAGAAAAGGGGGATGGCAGCGCCATCCCCCTTTGAGGTCTGGTTATGAGCGACGCGTGGCCTAGAAGTCCACCCTCAGGGCCAGAACGCCGCCGAAGCCCTGGCCGTCGTCTTGCTCGAACGGGGTGACGTCGCCCGCGTTAATCGAGTCGTCCGAGTCGTAGTCGGCCCAGATGCCGGTGAAGGACGTCTTGATTCCGGGGCCGAGCACGTAGCTGACCGCAATTGCGGCGCCCATCGACTCGTCCTCGTCCTTGTCCGCTGTGTTGCCTTCGCGCTCACCAGCGATGAAGGTGCCGGAAATGCCCCAGGGTCCGGTCTCGTAGGAGACGCCGACGTCCCAGTGGTAACCGTGGTTCGCCGCTTCGCTGTCGGCCTGGAAGCCGCCCCAGGAGCCGCCGAAGGTGAAGCCGCCGAAGCCGACGTTGACACCGCCGTTGTAGGCATGGACTTCCTGGATGTCACTGACATTGAGGCCGCTCGGCGAGGTGCGGGAGTCGTCCGGCGACTCTACATACTGCCAGCCACCGGCCACGGAGATGTCTATGCCGTTGAAGCTGTTGGTGTAGTTGAGGCCGGTCGCAAAACCGTGGTCCCGCTTGTTGTCGCGGTTCGTGGTGTTGCTGCCCTCACCAGCGTTGAACGGAACGCCGTTGTCGCCAAAGGCATCGTCGCCGCCCACTTCGGGAATGTAGCTCAGGCCCAGCTGGAAGCCGGCGAAGCGCGGCGAGAAGTAGGTGATCATGTTGTCGTCGACCGAGATCTCGGGCGTGGTCGAGAAGCTGCCGGTCGCGAAGCCGGAGGGCGCCGGAATGAAGTTCGACAGCCAACCCGAGTTGATCGGGATACCGACGTTCGGGGCCACGACCGCCTGGATGTACGGCGCCGGGTCGTCCGAACCGAGCGTGAGCCGACCGAAGCCGCCCTCGATGAAGACGTAGTTTTCGTCGACCTGGTCCCCGTTGGTGAAGGCTTCCAGTTCGACGCGGACACCGACCTGGATGCCGTTGTCCAGCGTGGTCGACCCGCGGAACTGGATTTCACCGTCGGAGAAGTGGTTGGTGTTGCCGAAGTTCTCGTTGTCGACATCACTTTCGACAGTCACGACGCCGAAAGCCTCGTTGCGGTAACCGCGGACTTCCAGGCGCAGCGGATCCGCCGCTTCGGCCAAATCGGCCGCGACGACGCCACCAGCAACCAGGGCCGTGGTTCCGAGCAGAAGGTTTTTGTTCATCGTTAAACTTCCCGCCTCTTAGTTGAGTTGCCAAAGTTGCCCGGGCCGCATTCATCGAGCCCTGAGCCCTCGCGCGATGTCATCACCGAACCAGATGCCACCTCGCACCCCCCAGCGGGCACACCGCCCCGGGAAGACGCCCCAATCAAGCCGTCGATGCCAACCAGGGTCAAGAAAACCGGACTCGGCGGCTGAGCGAAACTCGGCGTCTGTTGCACAATTACAACAACCGGGAAACCGCCGGGGGCCGGGCCGATTCGGGCCCGACGACAGCTTGCTGAGCTGCGGCGCTTTGGCCATACTCCGCCCGTCGCGCGCCGGACCTTCGCCCTCGCTGCCTCGCACCGGCCCGGCTAGCAGCTTCAACCGCAGTGATCCAAGAGCCGGTCGCGGGCCATCATGTCTTCAGCAAAGCAAACTCAAACGACACTGAGCATCCCCGAGGCCATGGATCTGGCCCGTCGCCGGCATCAGGCCGGCGCCCTTGCAGAGGCGAAGGAACTCTACCGGCTGATACTGGAGTCACAGCCGAACCATATCGAAGCGATGACCTTGATGGCTTCCGTCCTCTATCGCCAAGGCGCCGACCAGGACGCGGCCGAACTGGTCGATAGTGCAATCGAGTTCTATGCCAACACGGTCAGGCTGCAAGGCAACGACCCCCAGGTCGTGGCGCCTATGGTGAATCTCTTGCTCGCCCGCGATCGCCGGCGCGAGGCGGAGGATTGGATCCAGGGCCTGGGTTTTCCGGTTCTGCCCGTCCGCGCCACCCAAGAGGCCTTCGAGGACCGGCGCCGGGCGGCGATCGCGGCTGGGCGGCAGACGATGCTGATCACGACGGTCCCGAAATCGGCCAGCGAGAGCATTTGGAACAGACTGGCCGAGGGCTTGAATCTCGGCCAGTGCTTCCTGTCACTCGGACTGTTTCCGGATTGCTGCCTGCTACCCAGCCGGGTCCGCTTCGCGGCGCGCGGCGGCCTGATTATCAAGGAGCACATCGCGGCGACAAACCACAACCGCAAGACCCTGGTCGAGTTCGGGCTCGATCGGGTCGTCGTCCACCTTCGCGATCCGCGCCAAGCCGTCCTGTCCTGGGTCCATTTCGTTCGGGACGACGTCAGCCAGCGCCTCCTGGCTCCGCTGTGGCGGAAGATCGTGCCGCCGGCCGAGATCCTCTCGCGCTCTTTCGAGGCGCAGCTCGATTGGGGCATCGACCACTATCTTCCATACCTGATCGAGTTCGTGAAGGATTGGGCGGCGGTCGAGGGCGATCCCGAGAGCGGCCTTAAGGTCAGCTTCGCGAGCTTCGAGCGTTTTCGAACAGACCCCGAGGGATATATCGACGACGTCATGGAGTTCTACGAAATCGACCAAGCCGCCTTCCGACGGGACAGCGAGGCCGAGGTGGTCCATCTCCGTAAGGGTCTCATCGACGAATGGCGCGAGGTCTTTACACCGGCCCAAAAGGAGCGGGCCTGGGCCCAGATTCCCGACGCGATGGCCGCACGTCACGGCTGGATGCCGTGAACGAGTGGGTCGGAACACCCTTTAAGGCTGGAATTCCGCCGCACCGCGCCATTGCCTTGCCTTGAAGATCGGGTTATTTAGTCTGCTTGCACCATGGAATCGAGCGTCCCGATTGGGGGCGCGTTGGAGTCTGGACGGATCTTGCCATGACTGAGCCAAGAGCACGCGCGTCGGTCGATCACCTCAGGTTTGGTGATATTTCTCTGAGGACAGCCGGAACCAAGGCGTTCGGAAAGTGGGCTTCTGCGATCGCAGGAGTGGCATTGCTGACCGCGATCGGCGCCTGCAGCTGGGGCGATCCGGACACGGTTTACCCGGAGGGCGGCAGAGACAACCGCAAGGGCACAGGCAACAGCTATGTGACCCCCCAAGAAAAGTACGGCAGCATCTTCGGCGACGGCGGCGCGGATGTGCTCGGCGACGGTCCGGGCGACGGCGGCAGCGGCACCGGCATCGACGTCAACAGCTACCTCTGGCGCGCCTCGCTCGACACCATCTCCTTCATGCCGCTGGCCTCGGCCGATCCCTTCGGGGGGGTGATCATCACCGACTGGTACTCTCCGCCCGAGACTCAGAGCGAACGCTTCAAGGTGAACGTCTATATCTTCGGACGCGAGCTCAGAGCCGACGGCGTGCGCGCGGCCGTGTTCCGGCAGAACCAGGCGCTCGACGGTTCCTGGGTTGATGCCCAGGTCGACCAGCAGACGGTCACCGAACTCGAGAACGCCATCCTGGCCAGGGCGCGGCAGTTGAGAATCGCCAGCGTGCAATAGGAGCCGACCGAAGGAATCCGCCATTATCGGCAGAGGGGCTCGTCCGGACTTGGCGATCCGAGCCTGCGACGCGGTCCGCCGTGGGCCGACGGCGGTTAGACCAGCGCAGACAGCGACCGAGAGATGAGCCGCTACAACTTCAAGGACAATGAAGCGAGGTGGCAGGCCGCCTGGGAGCGTGCCGCCTGCGCCCGCGTGAGCGAAGACCCGGACCGGCCGAAATACTACGTCCTGGAGATGTATCCCTATCCCTCGGGACGCATCCACATGGGACATGTCCGGAACTACACGATCGGCGACGTGATCGCCCGCTACAAGCGGGCCCGCGGATTCAACGTGCTGCATCCCATGGGCTGGGATGCCTTCGGGCTGCCGGCCGAGAACGCCGCGATCGAAAAGGGCGTGCATCCGGCCGCCTGGACCTACGACAACATCGCGGTGATGCGGGACCAGCTCAAATCGATGGGTCTGTCGATCGACTGGGAGCGCGAGGTCGCGACCTGTCACCCCGAGTACTACCGCCATCAGCAGAAGATGTTCCTCGACTTCCTCGACGCGGGCTTGGTCTACCGCAAGGAGTCCTGGGTCAACTGGGATCCGGTCGATCATACCGTGCTGGCCAACGAACAGGTGATCGACGGCTGCGGCTGGCGCTCCGGCGCGCCGGTCGAGCGGCGCAAGCTGGCGCAGTGGTTCTTCAAGATCACCCGCTTCTCCGATGAGCTGCTGGCAGCGCTGGACGACTTGGAGCGCTGGCCGGACAAGGTCCGGACCATGCAGCGCAAGTGGATCGGCCGTTCCCAGGGTGCCCGGCTTTTCTTCCGCTTGCAGGGCGCCCCGGCCGGCTGGAGCGGCGAGGCCGAGGACCGGCTGCAGGTCTTCACCACCCGCCCCGACACCCTGTTCGGCGCCTCGTTTTGCGCCCTCTCGCCGCACCATCCGCTGACCGCGGCTCTGGCGGAAAGCGATCCGAAGCTGGCCGAATTCGTCGCCGACTGCGACCGCGTCGGGACCAGCGAAGAGGCGATCGAGACCGCCGAAAAGCGCGGCTACCGGACGGAAATCCTGGCCGATCATCCCTTTCGTCCGGGCGAGACCTTGCCGGTCTACGTCGCCAACTTCGTGCTGATGGACTACGGTACCGGTGCCATCTTCGGCTGCCCGGGTCACGACCAGCGCGATCTGGACTTCGCCCGCAAGTACGATCTCGACGTGGTGCCCGTGGTGTTACCGCCCGACGCCGAGGCCGCCGGCTTCGCGATCGCCGACGAGGCCTACACCGACTGGGGCGGGAGCATGATCAACTCCGATTTCCTGGACGGCCTGAAGGTCGATGCGGCGATCCCCGCGGCCATCGCAAAGCTGGAGGAGTCGGGCGACGGCCGGGGCGAGGTTCAGTACCGGCTGCGCGACTGGGGGGTGTCCAGGCAACGCTACTGGGGCTGCCCGATCCCGGTCGTCCATTGCCAGGACTGCGGCGTCGTCAAGGTTCCCGAGGCCGAGCTTCCAGTGCGTCTGCCCGAGGACGTCGGTTTCGACCAGCCGGGCAATCCCCTGGCCCATCACCCGAGCTGGAAGGCGGTGGACTGTCCCAGCTGCGGCAAGCCGGCGGAACGCGATACCGACACCATGGACACTTTCGTCGACTCCTCCTGGTACTTTGCGCGCTTCTGCAGCCCGCGGGCCGAGACCGCCATGGAGCGGGAGGCGGTGGATTACTGGATGCCGGTCGACCAATACATCGGCGGTATCGAGCACGCGGTCCTGCACCTGCTCTACGCGCGTTTCTTCACCCGGGCGCTGCAGACCTGCGGCTACCTCTCGGTCGAGGAGCCCTTCGCCGGGCTTTTCACCCAGGGCATGATCTGCCACGAGACCTACGAGGACGACGCGGGCAACTGGCTGTCACCCGAGCAGGTCAAGCCGGGCGACGACGGACAGGTCGTGACCCTGGACGGAGGTCCGGTGATCCGCGGCCGGGTCGAGAAGATGAGCAAGTCGAAGAAGAACACGGTCGACCCGGAGGCGATCATCGACGCCCACGGCGCCGATGCCGCGCGCTGGTTCATGCTCTCCGACAGCCCGCCGGAGCGGGACATGGAATGGACCGATGCCGGTATCGACGGGGCCAGCCGCTTCTGTCAGCGGGCCTGGCGCCTGGTCTCCGAGATCGCGGGCCAGGGCATCCTGGTCGGCGCGCCCTTGCCGGCCGCCTTCGGCGCCGAGGCCATGGCGCTGCGCCGCCGAACCCACAAGGGCATCGAGGCGGTGACCGCGGATATCGAGCGCTTCCATTTCAATGGCGCCGTGGCTCGACTTTACGAGCTGATCAACGCCCTGGCCGGCTTCAAGGCCAAGGACGAGGGCGATCGCTGGGCGGCACGGGAAGCGGCCGAGGTTTTCACCCGTTTGGTCGGCCCGATGACGCCGCACTTGGCCGAAGAACTCTGGCAGACCCTTGGCCATGAGGACCTGCTCGCTGACACGCCCTGGCCGGAGGCTGATCCGGCCCTCACCATCGACGAAGAGGTGACCGTGGCGGTCCAGGTCAACGGCAAGCTGCGGGCCACCATCGCCCTGCCGCGCGACGCCGAGAAGCAGCAGGCCGAGGACGCCGCCCTGGCGGAGCCGGCGGTCCAGCGCGCCCTGGAGGCGCGAAGCCCACGCAAGGTGATCGTCGTGCCGAACAGAGTGGTCAATGTGGTGGTTTGAACCCCTGGGCCGGCTCGGCCTGAAAGCGCATCCGGCCGTCCTGGCCCTGGTCTGCGGTCTGGTTTTGAGCGGCTGCGGATTCCGGCCCCTCTACGGCGAAGACGAGGCCGGATCCTCGACCTTCGACAGCCTCGAGACCATCCAGATCGCCGCCCTGCCGGACCGGTCCGGGCAGCAGCTGCACAACCTGCTGCGCGACAGAATCAACCCGCGCGGACAACCGATCAGCCCCGAGTACGTGCTCCGGATCAGCCTGTCGGAGAGAACCGAGGAGCTGGCGATCGCCGAGGACGAGACGGCCACCCGTGCGAACCTTCGGCTCTCTGCGAACTTCACCCTGACCGATGTTGAGAGCAACGAGGTGGTGATGACGGGAAGCTCGAGATCGGCGAACAGCTACAACATCGTCGATTCGCAATACGCGACCTACGTCTCGGAAAACGATGCCCGCGAGCGGGCCTTGCGCGAGCTTTCGGAAGACATCAGGCTGCGGCTCGCCACGTATTTCGCCCGCTAGAGGCGAGGCGGCGGCCGCAGGTTATACAATCTATGCGGGTAATTTACCAAAGACCGTACACCTTGCGATGAAGATCACGGGGCGCAGCGTCGAGCGCTTTCTCAAGGCGCCGGGACCGGAGATCGAGGCGGTCCTCATCTACGGCCCCGATGGCGGCCTGGTGTCGGAGCGGGGCGCCGCGTTGACCGCTGCTTTGGGCATCGATCCCGACGATCCCTTCGCCCACAGCGAGCTGTCCGCCAGCGAGATCTCCTCCGACCCGGCACGCCTTCGCGACGAATGCGCCGCCATGTCACTGGGCGGCGGCCGCCGCCTGGTGCTGATCAAGGCCGCCGGCGAGCCGCTGACGTCTGCGGTGGAGGCCCTTTTGGCGGACCCGCCCGGCGCCGCTTTGCTGCTGCTTCAGGGCGGCGACCTGCCGGCGCGCTCGCGACTGCGCAAGCTCTTCGAGCGGTCCGAGCGAGCGGCCGCGCTACCCTGCTACCAGGACGACGCCCAGAGCTTACCCGCCGTGATCCGGCAGAGCCTGAGCGAGGCCGGCTTCGACATCGCGCCCGATGCCTTGGATCATCTGGTCGCCCATCTCGGCGCCGACCGCCAGATGACCCGACGCGAACTGGAGAAGCTGGTCCTCTACGTCGGCGCGAGCACCCGCGGTGACGGGGGTCGGCGCCGGATCGGCTGGGCCGAGGTCGCTGCCTGCTTGGCGGACGGCTCGCAGCAGACCCTCGACGAACTGACCTTGGCGGTCGGCGACGGCGACCTGAAAGCGGTCGACCGCGGACTCCGGCGGCTGGCCGCCGAAGGCGTCAACGCGGTCACTCTCCTGCGCGCCCTGATGCGGCATTTCCACCGGCTGATGACCGCGGCCGACGCCATGGGGAAAGGCGGCAGCGCGGAGCGCGCGGTCGAGGGCCTTCGGCCACCGGTGTTCTGGAAGCACAAGGGACGGGTCGCCGCGCAGCTGCGCGCCTGGCCGGTCGCGCAACTGGCGCGCGCCGAAAAGGAACTGCTGGAAGCGGAGATCCTCTGCAAGACGAGCGGCCTGCCGGCCAACGCCCTGGCCGAGCGGGCGGCCCTGGTGTTGGTCCGACGGGCCGCGGCCGGCCAAGCCCGGCGCACGTAGTCCGCCCCCTCTCTGCCGGGTCCGCGCTCGGCAATCCCCGATGCCAGAGGGACGGCCGCCGGTTCAGGCCGGGGTCTGATGCAAGCGGTGCAGCACGTCGTCGAGCTGGTCCAGGGTGTGGTAATGGATCGTCAGCTCGCCGCCGGAGCCGCGGAAGGTGACCGAGACCTTGAGGCCGAGCAGCGCGGACAGGTCGCGCTCCAGGGCCACGGTATTCGGATCCTTCTCGACCGGCGTTCTCGCCGCCTTGGGCGCCCCGCCATTGGCTTTGGTCCGGTTTGCGAGGCGCTCGGTCTCGCGCACGGAAAGCCCCTTTGCCACGACTTTCTTGGCCAGGCTTTCCGGCGCCTCGGCGTTGAGCAGAGCCCGCGCGTGGCCGGCGGTCAGCTTGCCCTCGGTCAGAAGCTCGCGGACCGGCTCGGACAGATTCAGCAAGCGCAGGGTATTGGCGATGTGGCTGCGGCTCTTGCCGATCACACTGGCCAAGGCCTCCTGGGTGTAGCTGAACTCCTCCATCAGCTGCCGGTAGCCGTCGGCCTCCTCGAGTGGCGAGAGGTCCTCGCGCTGGACGTTCTCGATGATCGCGAGCTGCAGGGTCTCGGCATCGCTCAGCTCGCGGATGACGATCGGCACCTCGTGGAGCTGGGCGATCTGGGCGGCCCGCCAGCGCCGCTCGCCGGCGACGATCTCGAAAGTGTCCGGCTGCTCCGGATTCCGACGTACCAGGATCGGCTGAAGCAAGCCGTTCTCGCGGATCGACTCCGCCAGCGCACCCAGGGACTCCTCGTCGAAGTATCGCCGCGGCTGGAGGCGGCCGGGGTGCAGGAACTCGATCGGCACCTGCTTGCTGGTTCGGACCCGGTCGAGCGTCGTGTAGTCTTCGGTCTCGTCGCCCAGCAGCGCGGCCAAACCGCGGCCCAGATTGCTGGGTCTGTCTTGCTTTGCCATGTCTACCCCCGGGCTTCGCCGAAACCTCGGCGTCGGGATCAGGATGCTAGGGCCGAGAGGCGGTCCTCTCGCACCAGGATCTCTCGCGCCAGGTTGATGTAGGCCCTGGAGCCGGCGCAGCCGACGTCGTAGAGCAGGACCGGCTTGCCGTGCGAAGGCGCCTCCGAGACCCGGACATTGCGCGGGATCACCGTCTTGTACACCACCTCGCCCAGATTGGCCCGGGCGTCGGCGGCGACCAAGTTGCAGAGGTTGTTCCGGCCATCGTACATGGTCAGCACGATGCCCTGGATCTCGAGCTCGGGATTGAAGCGCCGGCGGATCCGGTCGATGGTCCGCAGCAGGTGACTGAGACCTTCCAGGGCGTAGAACTCGGCCTGCAAGGGCACCAGCACCGCCTCGGCCGCGACCAGGGCGTTGATCGTAAGGAAACCGAGTGCCGGCGGGCAATCGATCAGGATGAAGTCGTAGGACTCCAGCTGCGAGACCAGGGCGCGACGCAGCCGGCTCTCTCGGTCGTCGAGGTTGATCATCTCGACCTCGGCGCC
>JAAUXU010145597.1_pt1 | contig 11154 bp, 8 predicted proteins | sample 7278151 | NCBI WGS metagenome assembly JAAUXU01 (sample SAMN14350113, study PRJNA611818) | marine sediment metagenome | isolation source: surface marine sediment (1.8m) | place: French Polynesia: Moorea | collected 2018-08 | reverse complement strand
TGAGTCGAGCTGAGTCGAGCTGAGTCGAGCTGAGTCGAGCTGAGTCGAGCTGAGTCGAGCTGAGTCGAGCTGAGTCGAGCTGAGTCGAGCTGAGTCGAGCCATTGCTCAGTTTTTGTCATGGGATCAGCGAGATCAAGTTGCAATCCCCCTTGAAGAGGGCTGGGTTGGGCCGTTTTTTTCTTTGGGGACGAGGGACAAAGGTTTGGTCGCCAAAGTCTGTGCACCTTGTTGTGCATTGAACTTGCCTAGACAACCTCTTTGCCATGGGTCAAAAAAGCCTTTTCTTATTAAAAAAAAACATTTGACTACGTCTTAACCATTTGACAGTAGGTAACAAACCTAAGGTGCACTCAGTCAAATATAAAAAATTTGAATTTTTGACCTAGCCTAGAAAGTAGTCAGAGATGCTCATAGGACCCATGATTATTGTCAAAATTTTCTTCATGAATTATGACATCATAGGTATAAATCCCCATTTGCATATAAGAAATGCCTTCATATGAAGCCCATGTATCTGTAACAATGTGTGTGCCAGGGAGGTTGTGCTGAACATTTTCCCTTTCCCTGCGAGGAACTCCTTTAATGAAGCATCGTCTCATGTCCCTTTCAACCCCCCCAAATGTCCATGATGTCTCCCCCTGTTACATTTCCTGGTTTTGAAACAACTTTCATCAATTTCCACCCTTTCCTGAACCCAATTTCCAGCGGCATCCTCGTATTGACCCCTACTTGGTTCCCCCTCAACATGACCCTAACCCCTGTGTTAGAGCCACTCCTCAGACACAGTTCAACACCTAACTCCCCACTGAACCTTAGTTGCTGCAGATGTGATTGCACCATGGCAGACTGCCTCTTGGATGACATGTTTTCATGCCCGGAAGAAAATGAACATCAGGACCTTCTGCAGGGGTATATGGCAGTCCAGGAAGGAGTTGGCTCTCACCCACTTTTTGGATCCACACCAGCAACACCTCCAGAAGACTGTCAGCTCTGTTGGCATTGGCGACGAGAGTCTTCTGAGTTCCGCAGTGACATTTGATCCCCATCCATGGAAGGCTGCCTCCTAAATGGTGTGGCTTCTTGCCCTGAAGTAGATGAACACTAGAGTCTTCTGCAGGGGCATGTGGTCAACTCCAAGAAGGAGTTGACCCTCATACACTGCTTTGATCCACATCTGTGACACCTTCAGGGGACTCAATATGCCCTGCTGGCACCAGCGACGAGGATCTGCTTGGTTCCACAGTGACATCTGAAATTCGTAGCACTGTTACTTCGGCTTAAAAGTGGATGAAAAGTTCAGCTCCTCTCCTGGTCATAATCTGATCGAATATGGTCCAGACATGACTAATTAATGTGCAGACTACTATAAGACAGTTGGAGTGCTCCTGACATCCATGCCTTTCTTGAGGGAAGACACCTGGAGAAGTGGCATCAGCACTTGGAGGTAGCGCAAAGCACATGTGGCGTCAGACACACTCCAGTAGCATGAGAGTACTTCTTCTTGCCTGGAGGATACGCACATAGAGACTCTCCCTCTAGATTATGGAGATCCTTGGGCAGACAACTCCGCTTCCGTGAAAGCAGTAAGTGTGGTCTGTGTGACCACAGGCACCACCCTTTTTCTCCCACTTGGAGAAGGCCACGGCACCATTCTCTTCTGCCAGCATCAAGATCCATTTCATGACCATGGCCTGATGTAGTGTGTGGGTCTGTGGTCTCTGCACGGGCCCTAGGTACTCCATTTCACCTGAAGCGGGCCATGTCACTATTGATGGGGGCCATGTCACGATTAACTAAGACTCAAGGTACACAGTGAAGAGATGTTTTTCCGAGGAGGTCCATGTATTAACTGAAGATCATGTTGTCACTCATCCGGTGGCACGACAACCTCTCACCGCAACATCTCCTCACTACAGTACAATAGAAACGGCGACGTTTCTATGCCCCAGGTTTGATGTGCAGAACCCGGTGATAAATATATCTGCTCCAGGGCATGCTTTTGCTGTTTCACAGGTTGCCCAGTAATAGCTCATATCATCATTGTTAGCTACTTTCGCGACTAAGACTACCTTTCTCAGTCTGTGGCAGAATCCTACAGTGGCGGGCCCAACTTCCTCGCAGTTTATCACGACGTCCGTTGGTAGGATAAGAAGGCGACGAATCGTCAGAAAGGCATGGTTGTAGCTGGTCATGGTCACCTCTCGTTCCTTACCCCCGTCTCCTCATCGGGGTTGCCAAGTTGCTTGTTTTAAGTACGTGTAGTGATTTCTGAGGTAAACTTGCGAGCATGATGGGTTTGCTGTCAATTTTGTGGCAACGCTTCTCTCAACCTCTCTTTTCTCCCGGCTTAAGTAGGCACCCTAGACAGACACTGATAAAAATACTTATTCTGCAGTGATGGAGTCGCTACTATATCACTTATGCAGCCAATGCAAAGCAGGATCTCTGCTATGACTTACGATGTCATAGATGCAACGTTGGACCTCGATTTGGGCCTCGAAACAGCCACGGATGGAAATTGGTAAGTAAGCGCTTGAGCAGACCTGAGAAAAGGTGACAAAGTTTTGTGACGAATGGTGCCGCGGTTGGGTTGTTCATGACGTGACAGACGTCCATACAGCGCTCGCGCTCTGTATGTGTAGATGTCAACCCTTCGTCGGGGTCACATCAGCTTTTCCACCCATGGCAATGACATGTCTGTCTGTGAGTGACTGAGCGCTCAGTTGTTATGCACACACGCTCACTGCGACGTCTTCTTTTACTAATACCGGTAATGAAAGGCACGTTGATGAAGTGGGAGCCGAAGTTTGCATTGCTTTTGGCTAGGATGTGTCTAGCAAGCTGACCAGGGTGAGACGAGTGAGAGCCATCGATAACTAGGACGCGTGGGTTGAACTACCGACGAAAGGAAGGCTGAGAACTCATATCCACATGAGACATCTCGTAGGTCACGGCCAACGGCACCTCTGCCACTCCCGAACTGTCCTCACAGGTCACGTTTGGACTCCGTCGAGGCGTCGTCACCGATCAGTGGGTGGACAGAGCAGAGTCGATGCTCACTGCGCTGATGGAAGCCAAGTCCTATGTCGTCTGCCCATCCCCTCACTCTAACCTAACTCTTCTTCATGAATGACCCCGGGTTTAAACAAAGCAATAACGCGCATTCTGCTTGAAAAGAACACATGCCGGCATTTGTACTTGACAGATCTCAGTCTAAATGAACAGATTGGTAATGTATGTAATGGCCATTCTCTGTCTCCGCGCTCATTGTGGGCGGGGCCCCCTGGGGCGCAACCTCATCCCGCAACATCCCTGAGCAGCCTGCACCGAAAATTTCCCCGACCCACGTTGCGACGACGACGACGTGGCCGGTCGACGACGCTGGAAAGCAAGAAGAATCATGTCAGCATCAAGTCGGGCGACTGCTTGGTGACGGCCCTGCCCAACAGGCGGCCGACGTCCAGGCTGCACTCACCACTGCCTGGCTGGCGAAATCACGCGTTGGGACTCGTTCAAACACAAACCGATTTGGCACCCCCTGAGTGAAAACTCGTTGAGGAGACCTTTTCATTCTCAGCTGGAGGTCGGCCACGTTCACACTATGAAGAGACAAAGACAGAGGTGAAGTCTGGACTTTGGCAGAAACCTCTGCTTACTCAATGCGCAGACAGGAACTAAGTACGCATACTACGTACTCGAAGTTTTTGCCACCAGTCAAAAAGTCGACTTATTAAGTCACGTTGAATTATCAAGGTTCATGAATGAAACAGATTACGCGCTATAGACTGTTCCAGATGACTTCAAAGAGTCCCAGCGCCCTGGAAAAACAGCCAGGCTATATTGCTGAGGGGCCTTCTAATTGGATACGTTTATACTGTTGACCATGCACAAATCAAAGTCATTGCAGAGTGTAGCATATGTGGAATTACAATTATACAACACAAGAAAATACAGACATTAACTCGCGCACTTGGTGACTTCCTACATTTTGCAGTAGACCCCACTTTTGCCGACTTTATGCAATGACGTTAGCCTAAGCGGCTTCTACTGTTCTCCACCAAGTCCGGATGCAACAGCAACGTCAGGTAGTCCGAGCTGTGGATTCGCTTGCTTTTGGGACACCAGTAGTCTTGTGATAGCTCACCAACGTCCTCTTACTCTCTTTTACATTGTGTAAAGCACATAAGTTAAAAGGTTACTCAATCTTGAGACAATATTTAGGTAGAGCCCTTATGAAATTGCCACTACCAAAGGCGGGCATTTCTCGATTCCTCCCAATAATTCGACCTCATCAAGTGGCAAAAGTGTCAAACTGCCGAGGTCCAAGTAAAACAAATTTAGCTATAGTCAACAAAAAGTGTTGAAAGGTCGACTTGTTAAATCATCAAGGTCTCTCTGTGTTACGTAATCAAACTGACGTTGACAGACAAACACCAGGTAAAGCTTTTTACGTTCAGTTCATCTACCTTTTTTTCTTGACGTTCGCAAGACAAACGCGATGACCTCAACGACCTTTGGGTCTCGGTCACCATTTCAATGACTCTTCCTTCAGCCACATCTTTATAATAAGATAATCTTGGTGACGGATTTGCCTCCTCAGCGAAGGTATCACGAGTCTTTCCCTTCTCTGCAGTCAGCTTATGTTACTTATGATGGTCACAAATCCAATTGTTTAAGTGTTAACGTCAGTCGTATTCTTCTCCTCGTCGCTTGGAAGCCAACGTTGATATCTACTACTCAGACCAGCTTGGGGCTCGTCTACAACCAGCAGGGCAGGTTCCAGAGTTTATCCGGGCCAGGCTCGACCTGAGCTTGACTGTTTCAGGCTCACATTTTCTCCACCGGACGGACACTTCTCCATAAAGACTGTACCTCGCATAAGAAAATTTTCACTTAAGGAACCCTATTTGACATTGTGTTCGTTAAGCGAGGAATGCCTGAAAAATGCATTAGTCTTGCAGTCTACGCTCATGTAAGGATGCAGCAAGCTTAAAAACCATCAACATTTCGATTTTTACCCATAAAATAGTATCCATCTTAAGTATGGCTTCACCCACCTGTAGGCCTGGACCAGGACGACGGCGACGAGCGCAAAGACCACCAAGCTCATGCAGAGCTTCATCCTGCCCAAAGTACGCGCAAAGTACGACTGACTCGTGGTCCGAAAAGGGGGCGCGATGTGCCCCCTCACCCCCCCCCTCACCCCCTAACAAAGGCAGGATCTGGCGCGGCAGAGCCTACCTGGGGCGGGTAGTCAAAGATCGACGCCGAGAGGAACCAGTTCTTTCTACGCAGTCACGGCCAGATACAGGGTGAAAGCGAAAACTGAGGCCGTTTTTTGTGGAACACACGTCTAGAGACGTTGCTCTCAAACAAAGCCAACTTTTTGTCGATCTTGCTCTTCAAAAAACGCTTCTTTTCTTTGGCGATCAGCACGAGGAAGAGGCTGACAAGAAGTGGCTGCTCGTGGGGGCTGCACAGCCGACCTGTGCAGCCCCAATGAGCGCCCCAAGAAGCGACGAAGTGCCCAACCTCCACAGTTAATCCACCAATTTGTGGGACGTTCAGTATTGCATGCAGCTCTGGACAAGGTTTTGGCAACAATTTTTGCAGTTTGTGGCAAATATCAAAGGCGTGAAGCACGGTCGAAGTTCACTGACTTTCCTCCCCTTGTTTCGGGAGGTTGCGTGATAAAGTATCAGAGCAGTTACGCTTGTCACTTTAAAACTATGCATTAACGACTCATGTTGCAGTACTATGTGCATTGTTAATTTGTCCACACAACTTTCCCAATATCTCTCTATTTCAAGACAAATTTTGTGAAATACAAATTTTGGGAGTGCTGTGCGGAAAGTGAGTCAGCAAAATTCCATTCACACCCTCATGCTCGTTGGAGATTAGACTGATGCCCAACAGGGACATATAGCCCTGAAATATGTCCCTTCAGAGAGAAAAAACGGGGAAATATGCCGAAAAATCGTACGTTAAATAACATGTAAGTGAGTAAATTGGCAGCAAAAGCATTGCATAAGTTCAGTATAGAGAGCCTCTCTACTCACCGGCCATGTTGGTCTCTATGAAAATGGACTTGTTGCATCGGTCAGTGAGGTCCTTTAAAATGTGTGTCCAAATTTATGCTCAATTTGGAGCACCCTGTATGCATTTTTTCCCTACACTTTTAAACCAAAATTCGTGAATTGACGGAAACCTGAGTTACAGTATTTGCGGAGAAAAAATACTGTGGGTTCGCCATGTTCAGGTCCGTCCAGAGATCACATGAGGTTGCTGTTTGTCGTCGAAAACCAACTTTCCACCCTGAAAGTCGCAGCGCCCAAGTGCACAACTGTGACTTTCTTGGCCAAACCCCTGCAAGTGGCCACATCTCTCTGATGGACAACAGAGCTGCCAGATTTGAGTGCTGTCAAAGTGGGTAAAGGTAATGAGTAAGTCATTGACTTCGCTGAAGATGATAGCGTTGGACAAGGAGATGATGGAGAAGGAGAAGAAGTGGGTGTGGAGACCATGTGAGTGACTACCGAAAAGGATCAAAATGAATTTGAAGCAAGACGTCAAGAGAGCGTCTGATATTTGTTGCCACAGACTGCCCATCGCAAGCTGTGATGGTCATTGGGAAGACCCAGCAGCCCTGAGGCTTCCAGAAAGACTCGGACTACCTTGTGGTCGATTGTCAGTCATATAAAACAGCCTGGATGACTGGAGACCTGTTTGGGCTATTCGTCAATAGGTGGGATCGTAAACTGAGGCTTCAAGGTGACTTTTCATTGCCAGTTGCAGTGCTCACGCCCCCACTGCTGCACCACTTTGACCAGTACAATCAAATCTCGATTCAACGTTATTTTCTCGACTTTTGTCTTTTCGACACTGTGCTCGTTTCAACGATATTCCCAATTTAACAATAACTCTTAGGGTGACGAGCCACATCGTTAAATCGAGAATCCACTGAACGTCTTTTTTTAAGACAATGTTCCTTTGTCCCCGGCAGAGTAGGGACGAATGAGTAAAATCGGTAAAAACCTAGAATGCAAAACCCGTAACTTAGTCTTATAACTTGTTGCTTAAGAGGATTGATGCTTATTCCTCCTTCAATGAGAATCTTACCTTTGATCTGAGCTCAAATGGCGGTTTTTCTGGCATCGCAGGACTGCAACACTAGACAAATCGCACCTCATGCAACTATAATATCCACCTCTATCTACAGTTCTCGTCGAGCGTTTTCAATGTAAAGGAACTTGTATGCATAACATAACGAGCTCGTAGTTACGTGTATCATGAGTATTGTAATTAGGTACATCAGGTTAATGTGCTTATAACGGAAGCGTTAATGGGGTGACAATATCAAGGTGACAATGTGACATCAAGATGATAAAAGTGACATCAATGTAGTTTAGTTACATGAAGCTGATATAGTGACATCAATGTAGTTTAGTTACATAAAGCTGATATAGTGACATCAATGTAGTTTAGTTACATGAAGCTGATATAGTGACATCAATGTAGTTTAGTTACATGAAGCTGATATAGTGACATCAATGTAGTTTAGTTACATGAAGCTGATATAGTGACATCAAGGTAAGATAGTTACAACATAAGGGTTAGTACAACCATGAAAGATAGAGCGTCGTCCTTATGCGCCATAGTTATGAGATGTACAACATATTTCCAGTTATGCAGCTCAGCAATTAGTGGTTCCTCCAAACAATACATATTTTCTATCACGAGTCCTCCCAAACGAAGTCCTTCGGCTCTCAGCAAGTCCTTGGAACTTACTTGGAAGCTTGTTCGCAATCAGCTGATGTCGTTACTGCATTGGTAAAACTCGCAGTCACAATGGGATTGCCACACAAGAGTTCACGTCAGTGCGTCCTGTTAACAACATATCCAGCATGTTTCCAGGGTTCCTCCACCATCTTCTCCGCTTAGTTTCTCTGCTTAGAAATGTCCTCCTGAGCCAGGGTTGGTGCCAGCAGATTCGTGTTTGTCTATAAGTTCCATCAAGCATTTTGATATCTGAGTTTCGACTTCCTGTTAATCTCTCTTAATGTATATATAGCCAAATATAGCCAAATGCTCCTTCCTTCTTCTCCTTGTAGTTGATGCCTTCAGTGGCCTTCGTCTGCATGGTCAAAAAGGGGTGTCGCTTGAAGCAACACCTGAGCCCCACCAAAAATCTTTTCCACATCAGATGTCAGTTCCAATAGGTTGGAAAGTCGCACCTGAAGTTTAAAGTACGTTAATGTCAAGGCTGTTAGTGAAAATATTTGCAATTAAGGCCAAAATGTTGCGAGCAATCAGCAGAAAGTACAATTTGTTCAATGATAAGTTCCAAAGAAACGTACAAAAAAAGTGACGCACGATCACCGCCAGCACAAAAAGTGCTGCAAGACATTTTACCTAACGTTATAAAGAAAAAAATAACTGCGCATACAAACGTTGTTTTCAGTAATTTCCGCGGGAATGACTTCACCTCATGTCCTGTCCTGGAACTGGTCAAGGTGCGATTTGGATGTGAGACATGTGATACTTGGGCACAATGTTGAGTACAGAGGTTCCAAATTCCAAAATTCCAGTGCCAGAACAAACTGCTTCAGATAGCTGGAAAACATGAACAACGTCTCACCTGAAATCCGCTCTGTAAAGAACAAAAAACAACAAAATGATAATGTTGTTAAGGGTTGGATAATTCTGGATAGTTTGTACTTTCTGGGGGTGCTCTCCAAGTGCTTGCTCTGCCTCTCCCTCGGCAGCTCGGCAGACAGAATGCAGAGATTGACCACATGATCCCAGCCACTGATGAAATTCTTTCTATCATTCATTTTCATTTTTGTTTTCCCTTTGGCTTTCCGGCGTGAGTCAATGTGACAAGCACACGTATGCGCCAGATGGCATGACATAGAAGCTGTTCTTCCTGAATCAGACACTGTGGCCGAAGACTTTGTGTGAAGATGGGATTGATTGGTCGTACACTTTGCAAAAATGGAAGAATGATGAATGAAGATGTGCAAATTGTTCACCACTTTCCACTCATCCAAGTCCATTTGCGCCCACTTTCAACTCCTCATTCCGTTTTCTCATTTTCTCCTACACAGGCCGTGTCACCTTCCTGGCCTTTTCTGGCATCAAGACCCCGTCCTAGTCCTTCATGATGGGCCCTTGAGCCAGTTGACATTGTGGCCAGCCTCACAGCAGGTCCTGATTTTCGGTCATTGATCAACTTGGAGCAAGAGCCAGTTTACCTCACTCAACTAATCTTTCATCAGCAACCTGGAAAGTTAAACAAAGACTTTTTGGAAGCTTATAAAGTTTCCTTTAACATGGTAACCTCACCTTGCATGTCTCGTTGCCTCCATTTTGACATTGATCCAAAGATTCAGCCAGTCGAGGTCAATCTTTTGTTCCATTAGTCAACAACAAAAACAGCACCAATCTTCACCCTCTATCCCCTCTTTTTTTAAAAGTGGTAGGAGCCATTGTCGGAAAAAAAAATTGTGTTCATCCCTAAAACGCTTTGCGACATTGACAATATCGACGGCACTGCTACACTTCAGCACGAACGCGCAGGTGGGTGGTTTGCTGTGGCCAGGGAATGCAGCTGTTGCCTGACATGGCACGACCAGACCTTACTTACATGAACAAGAAATAATAGACAGGATGGAATGGCAGCTCAGGACCCTGAAATGGTAAGGAAACTGCTTGCCGAACAATAAAGTTTCCCCCTCAAGTATTTTTGATGTCAGCAATTCCTTCGTCATATTTTGTCAATCAAATTCATGGTCAAATTTCAGTGCCTTTAGTTCAGTGAGCTGAACCAACAGGTACTACAAGTGGGAGTGGTGTCAAAGGGACCAATGCAGAGTGTCACCAGAGATCAAATTTCCCCCCAAAGAGGTCAACTTACTGAGAAACTTTTCCGCCCAAGCAGGATGAGAAGGTTCCAATGATAAAAAATGTTAGAAAATTCTGATTTACGTGAAGAATCAACTGTTTTTTCAGTCTTTTTTCAAGTAGAAACCTCCTGTTGGGCCAAAGGTGCCTCTGGACAAAAGTCAAATGTGTTCAAGAGGACCTTGACATTTTATTGGCCTTTAACTTCTTGACCCTCTTCGCAGTGCGGATCAAGTGTGAAATCTGACAAAATCTTCAGATCCGGATCTGGAGAGAACCTATGCTCCACCAGGTTCAGATCCGAATTTCGGATCGGGGGACATCGCCACAGAGCGAAAGGAGTCATACTTGGTGGGGCACAAAACTGGACTGGTTGACTATGAGACCAACAGCAGGGAGATAACATTTTGATACCCCTTGGGAGTGTCACAATAATGATAAAATAGTTAAGTTGACAGTGAGGCAGGCTGAATTGGGACCGGGACATTTTTGGGTAAGCCTTGCTGTGACCTGACCAGAGAGGGTCTGGTACACCACAACAGTGGCTGAGGGAAGTGGAGAGTGGGCAGTGAGGCAGGCTGAATTGGGACTGGGGCATTTTGGTAGGGAAAATTAGTAGGTAAACTGAAAGAAGAGAAGAGGGGCTGGTGAGCAACTTTTTTTTCTTCCAGTTTCAGAGGGGAAACTGTTATGCAAGGTATGACCACAGTTTCAGCAAGGTTTTTTTTACTCTAGCCTTGTCAGATACAACTGCTAGAAGCAAATCATTATATTATAGATACATGTAGTGTGTTTACGCACGTTTCACAAAGTAGCAGTTCACAGACACCTGGTTGCTGCATCCCAAGGGTCCTGCTGCTGAGGCAGCAATGAGGGCTGCACTGACCGAAGGATGTCAGCAAACATTTACTTCCTCAATGCACTTTTTAGATTACGTTGAATGCTTTGATCACTTAAAGTGAGCAACTGCAAGTCCGTTTGGTACTGTTTTGGGGTGTCCTGATCTGAAGACTTTGCCAATTGTTCCGCCTGCGGTCAATACATAAAGAGGGTGGAAGAGGAATTCTTTTCTGGACTGTCTCAGTACAAACCAAATCAATGCAAAATGAACAATCTGAGGTGAGTTTATGTGTTTTAATACGAGTATATATATGAGCATACAATATACTGAGTATATATGAGCATACAATATACTGAGTATATATGAGCATACAATATACTGAGTATATATGAGCATACAATATACTGAG
>JAAUXU010055438.1_pt1 | contig 11154 bp, 10 predicted proteins | sample 7278151 | NCBI WGS metagenome assembly JAAUXU01 (sample SAMN14350113, study PRJNA611818) | marine sediment metagenome | isolation source: surface marine sediment (1.8m) | place: French Polynesia: Moorea | collected 2018-08 | reverse complement strand
TCGCCTCTCATCCACTACTAATGACATTGATGGCCAAGTGAGCCCCCAAGTCTGCATGGGCAAAATTGAGGACACTTAGGGGGTTGCAGGGTTTTCGCAATTTGTACGATATTTTTCTCCTCAAACATGTCCACAGTTTTCCAAGCATTATGAGAGCTGGTCAAGTCAGGCCAACAAAAATAGTTTCCATCTGCATTATTATTATCTAGGAACAGCACAAGACAATAGTTGATGCATTTTTGGTGACAGATGTTCCAATTCATTGCTCACTTGCTCCTAGATACGAATGGCTCAGAGATTCTGCCACTCAAATCAATAACTTGCGAAGAAGAATTTTCTGTTGGTCTTACTCACTTCCAGTGGTACATTCCTGCTGCCATAACCTTTTTCTCGTAGAAGCCTTTATTGCGCAGATGTTGTTCTTAAGTCCAAAGTAGACTTTATCATCCTTGACAATTGCTGTTGTTCCTGATGGCGAAGAATAGTGGCGACATAAAACTCCACTGGCCTGCTTGCCCCAGTGAACTGGTTCTCTGCATATTTTGGAGGTCTTTGCTTTATGTTTAAAACCTCTTCTTGCCCCCGGATCCTGTTGCAGTGAGACTTACTTACAGGGGTAATTTATTTTCACTTAGATAAAGAAAGTGTGATATACTGTATCAGCGCAAACACAATTCACTCAACATGATCTCCATTGGAGGCCACCACAGCCTTCAGACGGCTGTGAGCTGCTCTGCAGGTTGTACGCATGGTATCCTCATCAATCTTCTCCCGTTCCTTGATCAGGTGGGCATTGAGGTGGTCCACTGACACGTACACGTGGTAGACATTGCACACCTTACTCTGCAAGATGGACCACAGGCTGAAGTCCATCGGATTACAATCTGGGGAGGAAGGAGACCACATCTCTTTGCTCCAAAATGATGGAAAGTTGTCCCTGCACCACTTCTGAACACATCGGGCAGTGTGAGAAGGGGCCTTGTCCTGCGTGAATGTGTAGGACCCCTTTCCATACTGCCCCTGACACCAGGGGAGCACATCCTTCTTCAGGAGGTTCAGGTAGTCCACCTGATTCAGCTTCAGGTCTCTGTGGACGGCCCTCTGCATCGTCCCCTCGCTCACCTTGAGCTCAGTGGCCAACTTCATGATGGAGCGCTTGGGGTTAGTCCTCACCTTGGGCCTGAGCTTGTGCGTCCTCGCAGAGTTTGGTCGGCCACTCCTTGGTTGGTCTTGGACTCCTCCTGTTTCGGCACAATGCCTTTTGGTCACCCAGACCATCTTCCTGGTGATTTTGACGTCCTTGAGGATTGTCACATATTTCATGGTGCTTCTTCCTGCATGGACCAAGGTCATGAGGATCTCACGTTTGACCTCATGAGGGGGCACCATGACGAGGATCGAGTTGTTGTTGAATGAAATGTTGCTTGCACTAGTCAGATTGATGTACAAGCCAGCTGGCACAATCTTAGCATAATTGGCGAAGGAGCAGGGTCAGTAGAAAGTTCGTGTTCCCGGACTTACTGAGACCCCTGAACATAAAAACGGTGAGCCAGTTTTCTTGCACTAACTCTGCCTTGACCAAGTTACTCCTGTTCATTTTGATGTGCTTGCATTCTTGGCCCTACTTCTGAATTACTGAAATGGGTTATCCCCACATTGAGATAACTCTGCACACTGTGGATTCTGGTATCCCCACGTGCCCCAAAAAAGAGCAGCAGTAAATGCCTATCCTGGCCTCGAATTGTCACAAAAAGGCCAAGCATGATTCTCCCCGGGGAAAAAAAAATCAATTTCAGACTCCAAAAAGGCACTGAAAATTAATTCAGGAATATACTGTACCTTTTGTAATGTAATATAAAGTTGTCAAAATATTCGTCATTATATATACCATAAAGACCCTATGAGATGTGTCCCAGCATTTTGTGCGCGTATGTCAGTGGGTCCAAATAAGACAAAGCATTGCAACGTTGCCTTTTCTCATGTGAAAGTAACTCCTGTCACTGTATTCATAGTCACACTCTTGTGCTGCCGCTACAATGTAGGTAGCCAATCGGTCAGGTAGTCAGTGAGATCGATGACTTTATAAAGCTCGATCAGGAAGGGGAAGGTAGCTGCACTTGGTTTCTCGACACAAGAGAAAGCATTGACTTTCCAAACCAGTTGCTCAAACTTTCAAAACGGGGTCACTAGCTGGGCGTGAAAAGTTTGGACTCTGCTCAAACAATGGAACTAGCGATGCTCAGTGCTGAACAATGTTGAGGATGACGATAGAAAAGAATGCATCATGTAGTGAAGGCTGGTTAAAAAGGTACTTTTTGGAAATTTTGGGGGCTTGGGTGTTCGAAATATCAAGATTTTGCTAAAATCTTCTATCGGCACTTTTGACTCAAAGTTCTACAACGTACTGTATGTTGTAAGTATCGGGCACACTCCTTTTTTCAATAATAACTTTGACTAGATTAAGCGACAGAAGTTGCTCACCCCTCTATGGAAAGCTAAGCAGCTCGTCTAAAATGAAACCAATACGCACTTTTCCCATAGGACCACTCATTTGTTCACAATTCAGCAAAGCTCTGACGAAGCAAACCCGTGGTTTTGGTATTGTGGAAACTCCGACAAACTGTGAGTTAAAAATCGTCCATAGTAAAACTTTTTTTTTCAAAAAGTCATCCTTGAACCAGCTACAACAGTGTCTAACACCAACTTCACACATCCAATGTGTGTGTTTAAAAATTAAAAATGACAGTTTCGAACTAGCCTAATGAATAACGTACTATGTAATCACAACTGACAAAGCATACGCTCCACAGCTACACACGGATCCACCCTTGACGCGCATGTTCACAAATTCAGCCTCCACATGTATCGAGACACGTTGAGAACCATTTCAGAATGATCCATCAACTCCCCCCTCCTTCAAGAGGTGTCCCCTGATTTTGCCCCGGCCTTTTTTCAGTCACAAACGTTCAGTCAAATCCACATCAGACAAGGCTTTACTGTGTCATAGCTTTTTTCGGCACAGACATGGTTCAGTCCCAGGTTCCACAAAGACCTCGCTTGATTTACCTCTCAATGATGCAACAAGTCATCCTGGATTTATTTCATAAATAGACAGGTGAATTCATCCTGACAGTTCCAGACCACATTGGTATACGACGCGAAGGTCAGACGGAAGAGTCCTAATTTTTGGCAGCCTTGCCATGACATCGCCGAGTCAAGACTGTTCAAGGCAGCTGAAGCGTTATTGCCAATTTCAATCTGGTCTTGTAGTTTTCATTTGGAAAGTTTAGCGCCAAATCAATTCTCATGACTATGTCCTTGCATTTGCAACAGCCTTGGAGTGAGCTCTTTTTGGAACCTGTGACAGCCGGACAGAAAATGCCTTGGACTGAAAAAAGCTTTGAAACAGTGAATACGTTTAAGGCGAAGGCGTCACTGAATTCGTGACTGAAAAAGGCCGTGACAGAAACAGGGGCAATCCCTTCAAGGCTAACTTAGCTGATCTGTCCTGCTCACTGCCAACTATGCTTGCCCATCTCTTGCACTTCCGCACTCAGTTTAACACAGCTTACGGCTCTATGTGAGCCCATTTCTGCTCTACAGTATATGAGTCAGTCAAGAATATATGCTACTTTTTGCCTCACATGGAGAGAGAAAACGAGCATTTCCGCACCACCAAGACGATTGTAGAGGTAACTAGTACGTCGCACCACCAAGGAGGCATCACTGAGAAGTTCTTTGCTCAATCAAAATGTTGACTCCCGTCAACGATAAGCAACAAGGAGCTCGTGGCAACGAACTGGATGACACGAATATGGGGAACGTGCGTGCATCTGGATTCCCTGGGATTCATCAGGAGTTGATCCCGACCATGACCACGTCTTCAGATACGAATCAATGCTTCCTAGGATTAGGTACTTCAGAGCCGACTTCATCAGTTGGGAGAACCTCTGAGTGGGATGACTTAGACGGAAGAAGCAATCTCAATAACTCTGCCCGTGCCCTTGAAGATGAGACGAGAATATGATGTTCGTCTGGCATCTTGGATGAGATCTTTCTCCTCATGAAGAGCTTGACTCATAGCGTGAATAATGAGAGAGAAAGTCCTCATCGCCCTACTGCGAAGGAAATGAGCCTGAAGAAAGATGGGCCATTACATTAATGCCTTCCATAAGAAGCCAGTCAAATGCCAGCAACACAGACCATGGGAGAGTGTGAACGCAATCCAAGTTCCTTATGTGTTCATTGGCTCCTTCTTTGCTCGAACTAGACACAGATCCTTGAGATCGCTCAATAACGCGCAATCATTGATTGCAAGATCCGCGATGAATCGAGTTTCGTCAATCCCGGATCAGAGTCAAAGAGCCGGAAAAGAAAGGACTGAATCTGTCAGTCGATTTAACTTTACTGCTTGCTAACTCACCAATGTGCGACGAGTGCAGTCCTTGCAGTAAGTAATTTCCGCGGAGATGACTTCATCGCATCCGCTGTAACGGAACATTTCGAGGTGGGATTTTGATATGAAGTGCGTTAATCTGGTACTGAGACCCAAGACTGAGTACAGGGGTTCAACTTTGTCACTGACCATTTTCACGCTGCAGTGCCCAAAGCACAGTCAGCTGGAGAGGGAGGCTGAGCTTTTAATTTTTGGAGGGATTAAGCTTGATGAGGTTGGGTGCAATTTTCAGTGGGAGCCTCGGGCACCCCAGACATTGCAGGGCAAGAATCCGGTTTTTTGTGGCTTCATCTTGAAACCGAGCGTTGGCAGGTACAAATGTTAGTATCCCCATATAGGCCCATATGTTAGGAAACAGACAGAGAGAAGGCCTTGAAGGGCCTAGAGCGTCTTATAGGGTCTGCCCGAAATTGCGTGCTCGGAGCTGCTCGGGCGCCCTGACAAGTGACAAAGAGTGGAAGATTCAAACTTTTAGAAAATGAAACGAGTTGCGCGAGGTATGAGAGGGAGAACATTGGATTGTTTGCCAGATGCTTCTGCACCATTGCGGAAGGTTGACGTTGGTGTCATTTGTTATTGTCACCTCACTTATTGTGGAAGCCTCCGCTTTGCTGCCCAGCCCGTCCATATGTGCTCTTGGAAAGCAACATTGCACTGCACTGATTGCTAAATATGTGCCTATACTGCTGGTCATCGGCGTCATATTGCTCTCCATCCAGACACAAGACCTCCACCAATGATCTCGAGTTGTTACATTGATTTTGGATGCGTTTTATTGCTGTTCCAGCTGGCTTTTTTTGTTGCAAAAGGCACAATAACAGCTACTAACTGCTCTCCCCAGTGTGCACAACTCTGGTGCAGCCTTAGCAGTGCTCAGGATGCAACAACCACTGTGAAAAAAAAGAACATGCTAACTGAGAAACCAACGTCAAGAGGACAACAACGTTTTGCCCCGTGTCAGTGCTTTTCTCCACAGTCGACGAGACCTTCAGCGGAGGTGGGCCACACTCCAGTCCCAGAAGTGACAGACCTGCCTCAAGTGATGCAGGCTTTTCTCGTGTTCTTCTAGTTTTTTGTACTTTTTGTGCCTGTGGCGCGCAACCTTTTAGATTCAAGAACCCTCAAGAGTGCTGTGAGTGATTCTAGTGTCTCCTCTCCCTGCCCGCAGAAAACACGACTTTTTGGTCGTTGCAGACGTGCCACTTTGCATGATTCCTTCGTGCGTTGTCCTCCCTTCTGCCTTGACACGCGAGCCACACCTTGTGCACCACTGGCCTGATGTGCATGTAGCTTCCCATCGACACTTGCTCCTTCAACTGCTTCTACCGCTGATGACTCGGGGTGCTTCTGCAGCAAGATCAACCTCAGAACCGACTAGAGTCTATATACTTACACCTGATTAGATTTCTGTAGAAGAAATAAAGTAATTGTCTCTTCTATAAAGTGTCCTAAATGCAGTAATAAAGTGTTCTGAATGCTGAAATGTAGTGCTTTGAATGCTGTAACGTAGTGCTCTGAGTGCTTTCAAGAAGCTACTTGAAACTGCTCGTGTTTCACATTTAGTTCGTGTGCTTGGGAGGCCTGAGAGGCCTGTTTTGCCTCCTTCTGAACTGAATGCCCGCGCGTTCCCAAGAAGTCAATTCGTGCATCCACATTTTGAGGCGTGGATTCTCTTCCCCGGTACCGAAATTCCCCCTGATCCGTCTCTCGCTTATCCGAATGCTGTACGCAAACGCAATTCTAATCGTAGAAAAACAAGAACGAAGAGGACAGATTCCAAAGGTAGATGTGGAATTCGAATTCCTATCTGAATTTTTCTTCACATTTATGTAGCTTTGTAAAGAGTACTGTTTAAGAGTAATTCTAAAATATCAGTCCTGGCAACTACTCCATTTTGAGAGATCAACCTCTCATCTTATGCTCAGTGCTTACTTTCCTGGAAAGTAAGAGTGTAACTGATGGTTATGCTTGTCCTGCAACCTCCTCTATTTCAGCGGCCTCTTGATTGTTGACATGTGTTCATTTTTAGGAGAGATGTAATCGGGTTGCGTCCGGGTGCCAAAACCCGACACCGCTAACCGCAAACTCAGGTTAGGTCACTCAAACTAGTTTTCTGAGCTCAGCCCGAACCTTTCCCCTAAACCCGAACTCCAGCCTACTTACGTTAGGAGCACGCAAGATGGAGTAAAAGAGGAATGCCATAGAAAATTCTCCGAGATGGCACTAGTGCAGTGATCGAATTTCGCAAAGTAGCATTTGACTAACACGAGGTCTCTGCAGTCTGAAAGTGCTGTTGCCTGAGGCGCAAGGGTGGTAATGAGGGACACCAACGGCCTGCGAAATCCCATATGCCGGGATCGTATTGTTCATTTCACTTTCATTTCGTTCACACCAAGGAGGCCTAGAAAAGAACGGACCATTGCCGGTCATCTTGCTCTAATCGGTCTGATTGTCAATGATTCCTCTGGTTGCTCCAATTGTCACGTTGACGGCGTAACTGCAGTTTCCATGTAGTGGTGGCTGTCTTATTATTCTCCTTTTAGCCTTGGGAGACCTGACCTTTACTCTACCGCCCGCTCTCAGGACGCAATGAGTAATTCCTGTCTAGACTTGGTCAGTACAAACGAAATGAAAACAAGGTGGACAACTTGACACAGTTGTATATCATGTGCATTTGGCAAAGCAGCCTTTTCCGAAAACTCGGTCTCTGCATGTGCTGCAGCCCAAGGAATGAGGACAGCAATGAAGGCTGTAGAGACCGAATGTTGGCAAAATGCTATTTGTCGAATGTGCGTGCCGGGTTTTACATTCACTTTGCATTCATTTTGTTCATGCTGAGGAGGTCTGATGTTTTTGGTCTCTCTGCTTGCTCTGATCGTCACTGACGGGTCTAGTTGCTCCACTCTAAACGTCACCGATGGCTCTAGTCGCTTCAGTCGTCACCTTCATCGCATAACTACGACAAAAATGCTGAGGTTGCTGAAGGATGACCTGGGGTTCAACTCTGTCTCCTAGACCCCGATGCAGGGCTTGACCCCAAGGAAACATTTTCTGAAGACCAAACGTGGGCAGAAGGTCATCGACTTCCTGAAGTGCAGTTTGAAGGGCAGAGTCCTGATATTTTCTGATGAGAAGGACTTCATCAGTAAATAGTTACCTTTACCAAGGCTGCCGACCCCAAGCTCAGGTTCATCGGGCAGTCCCAGCACACCAAGAAGGCATCCATGTTGGGCGCAGTCATGTCAATGGACAAATGCCCCCGGCCCTTCTAGTATCCGGCACCATCGCCACGATAAAGTACGAGTACCGTCTCCACAAAGTCTTTTCTGTCCTCGACATCATGCATGATATCAATGGGTATATCTGGATCAAGGACTGCACCCCTGCCCACAAGTTGGATGTCCTCCTGGAGGATGAATCGCCCCAAACGGATAACTGAGCAGGGCCTTTTGGTCCCGAAGTAAACTAGCAGGGTTAATTGCCCCGGCCGCATTGTATTGTAAGGACACACCAGGATAATTTGGTCCTGACTGGAGCCGACTTTACCAGAACACACTTGCTCCATGTGGTCAGAACATTGCTCCATTTTCGCTCTCTGTGTCAGCAAATTACTTTTATCCTCTGATTGGAGTTACACACTTAGCAACAACCAAGTTCTCTGTCTATTGATATCGATCAGGGCAATCTTCCATTACTCAATTAAGAGTCACATCAACAAAGCCAAGGTTTTACTGGTAACAGATTGCAATCAATAAAGTTCCGCGGAAGAAATGGCCTGTGAAAGCAGCAAAATTTAGATAGGACTCAACAGGGTACAAAGTTTTAATGGAATGTTGATTGAATCCAACCCAGAAGTCTCTTGAAATCACTTGACAACTTAAAAGTTATCATACGGAGACTAACAAACCTGAGATGAACATTACCTTCAGGTAGTTATGATGGCAGATGTACTGATGCTCTGGTAAGAAATGTATGAGACGGAAAAAGAATGCTCATTAAGCAGAGAAGGCAGCTTCGTTAAGAAGAACCCCTGTAGTGACAAAACTTCTTTCGGCTTTCAGCAGAACTTGGGGTCAGTGTGGCAAGGTCCTTGTCCTGCTCCAGACAAATGACCAAATCCCGTGTTCTTGCTTGTAACAATGTCATCTCCTTCTTGACGGATTTGAGAACATCTGCCGAAAGTGGACCTGAGGATTCTGCCTGAGCTTCTTCTCCATGTGGAAATGGCAGGAAGGCTCTTTGTGACTTGCGTTACTGACAGATGCTCCAGAGGTAACTGATTCCTCCTCCGGAAGGTCCTGGCAAGCTGACTTTTGAAGACATCGCTACTAGTGGAGAAATTCAGGACGATGCCGTGGGAGGGAAAAAGACTCATCAGCGCCCTCCAAGACGAACAAGCTTGCTCTATCATCATCCTTCCATCTCTCAAAGGTCCATCCTAGTTTCACCCAATCTCCTCAAGATCTCACTGCCTCGCGCTAACAAGTTTTTCTTTGGCGTTTTTAGGCCGTTGACTCCAGCTCTGACTGACTTCCCTGTGGCAAGAGTGTCGATACCCCCGGCCCATCAGCACTTTCTTATTTCTCCACTTTAGCGAGGATCAGAAGCCATCTCATCCTCAACACCCACGTGGACAGAACCCCTCTGTGGGAGATTGTGTATTGCAAAATTGAAAGTGCGCTTTGAAGATTGTTGAAAAGGTTCTCGTGCAACGCCGATTTCATACTCTTAGATTTACTCTTCTGTTGTGTGAGTCTATCCACCAGAACGGGAGGTAAAATTGAACGATTGCCATAGTACACCTAACACGATGAAGCACCCTTGAGGTGAGTGTATTATACACTCACTCGCCTTTACGTGCTGCCCACTTTGTTGGGGAGGAAAAAATATAAAGCGCATGTGTCTGTCTGTCTGTCAGCCTGTCGGTCCGTCCGTCCGTCTGTCTCTCTGTGCAAAAATCAGCCGCGCACAGCCACGAAAACAGTCACAATCAGTCTCGTGCCGCAAAAATCGGCCGCGGATAGACACACACACCCACACACCCGCGTACATACGGGTCTCGTGCCCCTGTAAATCAGCCGCGGACCAACAGACAGCCGCCAAGATCAGCCGCCAAGATCAGCTGCGCAAAACCCGCGAAAATGCCAGAAACCAGCGGCGGACAGACAGAAACACGCGAAAATGGCGGAATAAGCCGCGAAATGGCAATCCGCCGCCAAGATCAGCCGCGGACAGACAGACAGAGACTGTCCTTGACCTGTCCTTTTATATATATATATACAGATTACTCTTACTCCAGTGTCACACACAGTGTACCAGTCTCACAGGTGTAACAGGAAACCCTGTTACACCTGTGGGGTCTGTGCTGTGGAGTCGTTGTCTGAGTACAAAGTTTTTGGATAGCATGACGTAGATTTTTGGCGAAGACTTTCTTCTTATCCTGGAGTTTGAGAGGAAACATTTTTACATCTTTATCTAAGCAGTACTTTAAGGCAGCTTCTCTCGTCACTCTCGTTTTGTACGCGCTTCAAACTGCCGCGATAAAGCCCCCCAAGCCCGGACTGCATCTTAACAACGTTCCTGTTAGGGAGTCTCTTAAACCTGAGCTCCCCGGTCTTGAAATAAAGCCGTAAGTTTCTAGGCAAATAGGCGCAGTCTTGTGGGCGCAGTGCGCATTTTTATTCTCATTTTGGGCCTCCTCCAACCTTAGCAACCCCGGCAAAAGCAGGGATTTGATGTGCTTCTGCACCGAGGAGAATTATCGGAGTCCCCCTGGGAAAGGGGTAACTGGGATGGGAGCCCCACCAAAAAGTTTCAGCCAATTTCATCAACTTGAACCACTCAAAAAGCTAACTTTGTAGTCTCTTTGGCGTGCATCCACCTCCAGTTGTTGAGCACTGTAGCAGCAACGTGGGCAGTCACAGCTGTGAACCCCTATACTAATATTGTGTCTAAGTTCCTGAATTACACATTTAACCCCGTAATTCCGCATGGACGTATCTGCACTGATTCTAGGACAGCGTGTGCAATGGCATTATCCAGGCGAGAATAACTGCCGGCAAGGATTCCGCTGTGCAGTTGGTCTCACAGCAAGAACCTCATTTCCTTGGCCGATGTTGCGAAACAATGTTGTTTCTCTCCCAACTTAGTGAAACCCTGCTACATGGGATTCACGAGCAGAAACTTTATGCAAGGAGGACAAAAAATGATCTGAATCCAGGAGCAAAATGCATTAAAGCTGGGTTCCTAATTGCCAACAAAAATACTCTCGAAAACTTAAGATTTTGATGGGCATCCGTGTAGAATACGGCCTTGTCAAGGCATTTTTTGGCTCGTGAGGCCCTGAGAATGAATCAGCTGTGACATTCATGCCAACTACGAGAATGGACATCCTGTTTCACTGAATTACTTCAAGTATGGCAAGGAAAAAAAAGACATTGAAAAATTTGAAAACTGTGGTCGAGCTTAGAAACTTACTAGAATCGTATGCCGCGGCCTTTCTGTCTCCTTTTCTGCTCCTTCCTATGTCTGACCAGTGTCTTCTGTTGTCCCTTTATGAGGGTTTGTTGTGGAGGGAAAATCTCAGAAGAAGGACCTGCAGCTGCTTTGCAGTAAAGGTCACAGGGAAGGGCAATTGAAGATGGAGGGAAGCTTAAGCTACATGTGGGTCAGCATGGCTGGTCACAGCCTCTATTTAG
>JAAUXU010138856.1_pt1 | contig 11155 bp, 9 predicted proteins | sample 7278151 | NCBI WGS metagenome assembly JAAUXU01 (sample SAMN14350113, study PRJNA611818) | marine sediment metagenome | isolation source: surface marine sediment (1.8m) | place: French Polynesia: Moorea | collected 2018-08 | reverse complement strand
TGTGTAGAGTGAGCGCGCCTTAATATTAAGCTTAAGACGAGAGAGAGAGAAAACACAAAATTTTGATAAAATGCGCGATACCAGGTGTCATTCTGGAGAGAAAATCGAGGGTAAGTGAGAGAGAGAACTTAAATATGGAATTAACATACAGCAATGCTGGACTGGACGATGTGGTGAACCTAAAAATTGAGCTCCAAATTGCAACTATTCATGCCGTTTAGTGTGCCTGCCCCGTCACCCTGCTCTGAGCTGAGTTAACTCGATTCTGATCGTAGAATGGTTTCATCGTTGGGTTCACTGCCTCGATCGTCTTCCACGGGCTCCTGGAGAGCGTCGTAACATTTTCTCCAGCCGTCGGGGGTATCCGTCCTCCCGGTGAGGCCTGGAAGGTCGTCAAGGGTGTGGTGAAGGTGAAGGAGTTGCTGCCGCTTCAAGAGTCGGTGCACGAGTGACCGGGGTGAGGCGTTCTTTGGCTTAAATACTGTCCTAAAGGTACGCAACCAGAGTACACGCGCCAATCTAGTTGGTTCACCAGAACGATCCAGCCAGAAATTCTTATCACACTACGGTCACACCTGGTACATGTACATAGGATAGAGCAAAAAGCTTAACACAAAGCATAGAACATGGAACTTAAACTACACGATGATGATGGAGATGACGATAGAAATAACGCAAAAACATCAACCATTGTGAAATGGTTTATGTTTTTGATGGTGGATTCTATCTCTCCACACATGTGCGCATGCGCGCACATTTCTTTACAGCCAAAATAGCGAGAACTCTGACTGCTTCTCCTTCCAAAGAAAAAAAAAGAACCTGGCGAGGAGCAGCGAAAAAATCAGCAAACACTGAGTAACTAGCGTTGGATTGGACGATTCATCAGTGGATAGGATAGAACTTGGATGGATCTAACCGACTCTCCTCGCAGTCCCCACCCCCACTTTCTACTCTGTGAGTCAAAAGCAATGTCCCGATGCCCTCCTGCTTTCCTTTCCTTCCAATGTTCCGTCAGACATCTGTGTGACTCACACTGCATGCTCGAGTTCGTCTTCTGTATCGTATGTGCATCAGAGCATATTATCCTTATGCTCACAAAGTTGCACGAGACGAAGGTATCGTTTGTTTCCGTAAGATGCGAGAGGCTTTGCTTTCCTGCCCGGCAGCCTGGCGTATGTCAAGATCACAGGATTCCTTAGGCGTCGTGCGGTTTATATATGTGTATACGTAAGTGTATATAAATAGTAGTAGGGTAGCTCCAAAGTTTGGTCTGTTGGGGTGGGATATTGGGCTAGGCTGTTGTTAAAGCTTGTGGGTTTTTCAAGAAATATGCTGACTTTTTACTCCAAGTGATATGACATACGTAGTGTGTACAGGGTTCATATTATTGACATTTGAAACATTTAATGAGAAACTAATGGTAATGAGGGTATCACCGTAGCGGCAAATAAGGGCCTTTTTGTAGCTGATACTCTGTTTCACTTTAAACGCTTGTATGTTACGTTTTTGCTTGTTTTTTTTAGAAGGATGAGGGGTGGACACTCTGAGCACATGCCAAAAAGGAGGAACATGAATGGGAGCAAGACGACCAAACTGAGGCGTCAACGGCAGCGTCAATGATGATGACTGCAACAATGGCAATGGCGAAGGACAAGAATGGTTTTTTTTAGGCCTAGACTCTTCGAAATAAACAGTATGCATTCGTTGCTATGCTGGATTGGCAAATTTCGGAAAAATGACCCTTTGTTACCGTCGGAATGACTAACATTAGTTTGCCACAAAAAGTTTCAAATGCCGGCCATGTTCTCATTACAAAGTTTCGCGGACACCCTGTACAATGCTGCATACATATTGTTATAAGCCTATGAGTTAAACGCGCACATTGTAAGTAATGACTTCCAGGGGATTTTTTAAGTGAAATCTTAATATTTTGGCCAACGACCCAAAGCCCCGGCCGCCCCCATATCATCTTCCCAAAAAAGTATCTTTTCGAACTAGCCCACAGTAGTCTGTTACTGCACAGTAGGCGTAGCTCTTGAACATGGTCAAAGCTAATCCCAGAATGTTCGCCCTTTTTTTGATGATTCTTGACGTAAGAGAAAATTTGGCCCAAATCCCACTTTTTGGGATTTGCTCTGACCATGGTAAAAAGTCCACTCCAGTGGACGTACATAGTGTAATACAAACACGACCGCACTGTATGGACATTGTACTTAGTGCTGCATGGTGACCCCATTCTTGGCAGTTTTGGAAAATATGCCGGCAACATTGATGTGTCTGTGAGGCTTGATGCAAACTGAAACCCCGCTCAATAACACTTTTTTGACTGCACCTCCTCAGTTAAGGGCTACGGACTAAAAAAAAGTCAGTCCTGTGAAGAGAGCATCTGGATCTGTTGATGCTGGTCCAGGGAGCCTTATTCTTACAAATTTATTGCTAGTGCTAGAATGAAACTTTTCTTCTCCAAGGGCTGCTAATCCCAACGAGGGAACAAAGCCCATCTGAGCACACTGAATTTGCTGTTTGTCTCCAAACTTTGTGTCCGCATTGTGTCTGCGAGGAAGGGACAAGTGGAATTTTCCAGAGACGCAACGCAGACAAGGTGTCTGATGTGGCCAAGTTGTCCGATATGGCCAAGTTGTCCGATATGGCCAAGTTGTCCGATATGGCCGAGTTGTCCGATATGGCCAAGTTGTCCGATATGGCCAAGTTGTCCGATATGGCCGAGTTGTCCGATATGGCCAAGTTGTCCGATATGGCCAAGTTGTCCGATGTGGGCAAAATTGTATTTATCAGGCGATATCCTGAACGTGGACAAGCGAGAGCAACCCTTTGGGGGATCTTTTCCCTACCCTGCATGGCAGTAGCATGAGCCAACAAACGTCGACCCTGGGAGGGGCCCACCTTCCTCCGTTCAAGGAGGGATACTTATTGTATCCTCCTTCCCAAGGCCCTGACAATGCGTCCCTCGCGAGTGAACCTGACAAGACCTGCGAGGTCAGGTGGACAAATGTTGGGCTGGAGCGTCCAGAACGAGTCCTGACGAGTACCGTTACTTCAACCTTATGTGCCTAAAAGTACTTTCAAAAATAAAATCTCACAAAAATCTACAAAATAAAAACAATCACAATCCATAAAACCATAAAATCCATCCAGTAACCAGTATAATCCAATAACCACAATCCATAAAATCTCACAAAAAAGATAAAATTTCACAAAAATCCTTTTGTGAAAAAAATTTTACTTTTATTTTTTTTAATTTTAGTGAATTTGAAATAAATTTATATTTTAAAGACCCAATTTTGACTAATTATTCATAAATTCATTTACTAGCTTTTTCCAGAGTAACTCCAGATCACTCTTCTCTGGCCTACCTTTAAAGGTTGTACGACGCCCATCTTTAAAAGGTGCAGTGAAGAAGTATTTGACACCGGTTCTTTTTTGACATCAAAAGATATCAATGTTTCCGGCGCATTTTTCATAACTGCCCACAATCAGAGACCACCACACTTTACAGTATGTGCAAACGCACGAAGATCATAGCTCCTTGGTACTACACGGAACAAATCATCGTCACGCCACGAAACCTTCTTTAGCGCCCTTTATGCTGAGTGCACACGCACTGCATACACTGCTGTATGCAGGATGATGCAGCGATGAATTAATTGTGAAAAAGAGCAGGTATAAGGATAGGTTGTTGAAGTTTTTTCTAAACTGGAGTTTGACACGACTATTTATGATCTGCCTCCCCCCCCCCCCAAACTGTCCCGTGCGTAGTGCACTCGTAAGCGCATCACGTCCAAGAAACGAGAGCTCTGTTAAAACAGACTAGATTGATTTGTATTCGGAGCTGTATAAAGCACGAGGTTTTCCAGCCAGCAGAAACTGACCTGGATCTCTTCTTAAGAGACTCCACGCTTACACAGATAGAACAACATCTTTCCACGGAAAGTAATCTCTTTTTTGTGCCTTTCCTCTTCTTTCTGGGATCCATCCTCGGGCGTCTCTGCAAGACGCATCCTCGGGAGGCGCCCTCGGTCGGGTGAAGTCAATGTGCTTCGTCCGTCGGCCCGGAGAAAGTGAGGGAGGGAAGGGAGATCTCTTACTTTACGTTAAGGAAATAATTATTCAAAGGGTTAAAAATGTGAAGGAAAGTCTGTATGCTCAGTCTGAGCAGGGGTTCGGAGAGGTCTTTCAAGTTAATAGAATTAGGTAGGTGTTTCATTAGAAAGGAGGAGCCCATTTGGAGTCGACTCAGCGACCTTTTTATCTCTGCACATCCCATCTACAGTTATGATGAGAAAAGGGAATGAAACTGGGAAAGAGATAGCAGTAAAGTTGGTGTGAGGGCAACAAAGCAAAAGACAGCATGAAAGAGAAAGCTTCCCCCCCTCCCCAACAATATACTCTGTCAGACAAGATCTGGCCTCTGCAGTTCCAGCGTGGGTCAAAAGTTCGGCTGTGTAGAAAAAAATCGTCGTGACACTTTTGCTTCTGAAGCTCTGGAGTCGTAATCTGGTACAACACGCTAGAGCAGTGATGCTTTGTCCCTTAAGCATTTTTTCATTGCGTCGCCCTCTGGTCCATGTGACACGATGAAGGAGGGCCTGGAAACCTGATCACTCGAAGGCCGACATGACATTCACGAGGACTTTGCAGCCACGCCTTGGTTGAGGTCGGCCTTTGAAGTCTCTGTCGGCACCAGATTTGGTCGTTCACGCAGCGCCTTTGTTGTTGCTTCAGCTGAAATTTCGGGAGGAAAAAATCAAAGCAATAATCAATATAAAGGTGACTGCACAAGGTCGGCCTGGCAAACTTTTGATCCATGCTGTGCAAGCGCACAGACTCCCAGTGCAGTGGACTTGAATGTGACTTTCCTCAGCGGATCGTGCACTACATTGGTTGACAAGTGGCTTTCCTGACTGTGAATTTCTGTTTGAGAAGTCATGCTAAAGCCTTACTTTGGATCTTCAAACACTTCCTTGTCAGCTCGCTTCCACGTCATGATTTGAATTAAGAGCAAAAAGCCCCAACCCATTGGCTACTCAATGACTCATTCCTGAGGAGATGTTTTGCTTCTTGAGCATTCATCCTGTCTGGTAGAGCAAATGGAGCTCCAGCTGATGGGGGTGGGAGAGAAAAATGATTATTGGAATCGGACGCGCCTGAGCGAAAGAGAAAGGAGAGGTTTATGGTGATGATTTTGGCATCTCTCTTGTTTCGTCATTTCTCTGGCTGCTTTTTGTCGAAGTGGACGCAGAGGGGCTTTTTGGTCCTCTCCTTCCCCAGATCCTGAGTGACCACACTCGAGGTCTAAGCCAAAACTGATCCAGACACACAAGGAGGGAGAGGGAAATGTCATGCGGGTGGGTGGGATGAGACATGCGTTGGCGACGCGGAACCGATCGAGCAATTGCCCATATATTTCCCATGGCTCCGGTTTCTGGTTGCAACATCAACGCACTTTTTTTGTGGCACAGTCTTCAGATAGGGTGAGTCACACCACGTGGCTGAAAAGTACTTCAAATGGGAGAAAAGAGGCTCGTTGTGCAGCTCCAAAATGACCTGTACGTGGCTCAGGCACGTCACAATGGTCGACTTCCTGTAGGACAAGGATCATTGGAATATCGTCGATATCGCCCACTGCTTTGGCAGGCTGCAAAAGCATTCCAATACACGCACTTGGCTTCAAACTTAATGGACGTTCTTTGCGCACTTATTCATAAAAGAGCCAAATGGCGGCAAAATCTCACATTTTTTTCCCCTCACTGATGCGCCGTTCTGCCAGTCATTTTACTACGTCCTGTCTCACTAAGCTGTGTTTCAGACAATGTTTGAAAGCTACGATTCGCTTTTGTCAACTTTCTCTCTGCAACAAACTTGTCCAAATCGAATGTCCACTGTACTCGTTAAATGACATTCAGAAGATATGGAGCATTTTTTTGAGGATTTCCCTCTGTTGCTGCTCGTTCTTTTTTCTTTACGCACACGCTACATTTGCGGTATAGGCCAAAAATCATATCTGACGGAATCATCAGCAAAAAGATGGAAGTTCGAGCTGATGGGGAGGTCGGCCAAAGTGGAAGGGGAGGGGGAAGGAGGACATGAGGAGGGACACAGGGATGAAAGCAGGGGTGCCAGGAGAGACGTGGAAGGACTGCGAGAACAGGGGGCCTCCTTGACTCACATGCCCACAGCGTCTATGTATGTATTTGGACACAAGACAGTTTGTCAGTGACATCAGGCAGAGAATGCTTGGTCATTACTCAAAGTCATATCTCATTCGCGCACGCACACACCCGCGCGCGCTCACGCGCGCACGCACGCGCCGAGAAGACGCATTGTTCTACGCACGGCAAAAAAAGTCGGGGCGATGTTGGTTTTGTTGCCTCCTTGGTTGTCTCTCTCCAGCCGCTCTCGACGGGAGACTCACGAAGGATGAGCCCACGCTGAAGCAGTGATTGAACAGGGCTGCATTTGTATTGGTATTCATTAATGACTTTTATGATAAAGTGTAACGACGGCAAGATTGGGCGACACCACCTGCCTGAGTGGTCTCTCTCTCACTCTCGATAGCGTCTGTCTTTAAGCTTCTTAAGAATTTCCAGACCACTCTGGAGGAATGAAAAAAAAATTGCCATGACAAGTCCGAAGTGGCGAAGCTCAGCCTCAGTTGCGTGGGCTACTCGATCAGTGTTGCTGAACCAACTGCACGTCAAACTGGGGCTGAGGAAGATGAAGCCCTGCTTTTACAAGGTATTTTTCTTAGCTTCCTGTCTTTGTCACATCTCAGTGACTTCGAGCAAAGTCACATCTGAAGTGAATGGTCGATATGACAGAGAGGGAAGGAGCAGGCAAGCCGTGGATAATTTTATTGGCACGTTTTATGGCCGCGTTTTGTCTCTCCCCTCGTTTTATATTCCGGAGAGAGAGGAGAGAGAGAGGAAAGAGCGGAAAGAAAGAGGAGAGAGAGTGGCGTCATCTCATCTTCCCCCTCTCTCTCCACTACGTTGACATAAAGATGATCGCTCCAATGAGCTCAAACACTTTAAGAGCCCCTCTCAGTGAGACCGAGAAGAGGCTCTTGGCGCAAAAAAAGAGAAAGAAATCGTGCTTTTTAATGCCGTCCATTTGAACAAAATTACGAACATGCGCACTTAAAATAGCTTCTATCAACTGTCAACAATAACAAGTGTTTCATCGCAACGACGACTTCGGAGTGAAGAAGAAATTCTTGCGAAAACCGCAGCAGCGCATTCGATGACTTCGTGATAAGAAGAAGAGCGCTGCTCCCGTGCTAGAGGAGTCATTGTCAAAGAAGACTTCATAGTTCACTACGCATGCACCGTTGGACCAGAATCTGTAGATGACGCATTTTGCATATTGAACAGTTGACATCTCAGAAGTACCGGCAATTCGGGGTCAGCTACAGACTTTTCTGTGGCTCTACGGATATTCACAAATGATACTCCAGACCCTGAGATTGGTATTGACATGTGATGGTCGGTTAACCGGACATTCTGGCATCAGCTGCCTTGACATGGAGCTACACAACAATTCCGACGATGATATTTTTCTTACAAGTCACCTTTGATTATTAAATGTCTGGTGGAGAAAGTCAGTGGCTGCCCAAAGAATCTGCCCTCACACGAAGCACTGCAATGAGGAAGAAGTTATCAACAGATTTGGGTCCAACGGCGTAACAGTCGCCAGCCACTACGAACAGGGTGGACAAACTTTGCCAACCTCCTTATTTCACCCTGTACTGCCTGGTCTATCATGTCCCTGACCACACAACGTTTGGTGAAAGAAATTTTCGAGCCAGACCAGTGACACCGAATTTCGGAAGGAATCTTGCGTTGATCGTTGAGGAACTTGCAGACAAATCATTAACTGAATTAGCCCTAATGACTGCTACGGTAATATTGCACTCGTGTGAATGCTGCGTGTAATGACAGATTGAAATCTCTGTACCCAGCGACGTCAATCTTGTTGACCGCGTCGAGAAAGATATTGTCCATTTCTCTGCAACACCCTGTGGCGCCAAGTCCTGAGTGAACCTCTCGATCTGCATGTCTCCGGTCCGTGAGTCATCTCAGGTCCCAGCCTCTTACCAGTGGCTTCATTGCTACTGGCTGCGCATTATTATGGCTTGATGCGCCATTCGGAGCTGTCGTTTACGAAATATCTTTATAGGTAGGCAAGATTGAGGGTTCATAAACTGAGACAGAGGAAGGACGGGCCAAGTGAGCTATGAAGCCTGTATTTTTTTTCCTTCCTTGACTTCGAGGGGTTCCTCTGAACATTGCCAACTTTTGAGCCAAGACAGTGACTGCTCCAAGAACCTCAGCGGGAGGGGGAGGATCAAGCAAAGAGCATAGGAAGACGACATCTCAAAAAAAGAAGTTATGACCACTTAAGAATTTGCTCCCTGTCTTTTTTTGTCTTGCTGCACTTGTCGCAGTTGTAACTGCCATAACGAACCGCGTCCACGGTGCTGGAAGATAGAGGCAAGTAGCAACATCCAATTTGAGGGTCGGGGGATCTCTTGGCACAACTGACACTTGATACGAGGGCCTCCACTTCTGTTCGAAGGGAGTCAAAATTCATGCGCTTGTAACGATGCAACTATTAATCTGGCGCCATTCTCGTTCTAAGAAGTTGGCCAAGTCTGGAGGCCTTCCAATGGTGGTCACTGGGGAGTTTAGTTGGTTTCACTTTGACAATGCCTTTTATCACTCTCACTGTTGACATCACACTGACGTCATTTGTCTCATTGACATCACGCGACGGCCTCGTAACCAGATTTATTTTGAGTGGCCTTGAAGAAACGCTCCAAACGAACAAAGACAAGGCCTCGCGAGGATCCCGGGCAATTTTTCCAATTCCTACTCCGTCACCCCGCAGGACTTCACGGCCTCCGCGCAGAGGTGCGGTTTGGCACGCACAGGCAGACCCGAGAGTACGAGTGGCACCTCGAGATTCAGAAGTTTTCTACCCCAGTTCCAGGACTGCTCACTTCTAGAAAAAGTTGCTGAAATAAGACTTGCACTTCTTTTAACGCTCTATCACATCATCCACTTGGAGCCTCCAGTATACGCTGCACGTACAAGTGCACAACTGTATGCAGCAGAAATAGCGGTCTGAGAAGTACGAGCAGGTATTCGTAACATTGAGGCGGCCGAAGATGAATCGAGTCGAGTCGTGAGCCGTGAGCTCGAGTCGCGTCAACAACTGCTCAAAGATATCCTTGGAACTCTGACCGTCGTCATCCTGGGTGCTGACAAATCAGCGTCATCAGCTTGGACTTGGAAATGAGAGTAGAGGTGTGCCAGATGTCTCAAAGAAGCTCCAGACGATTCGAGCCAAGCCTTGTCGTGTCTGGGGGTGGCACGGGCCTAAGTGATGCGGGCTCGGGCCAGTCTGCGGGCTCAAAATAAGCCAACATCATACTGTGTACATCAATCATTCACAAAAAATCATGATTTTGAAAGGTTTGTCACCGAAGGAAAAGCTACAAAATTAGAGGGATATTCCATACATGAACATACTTGAGAGAGAAGGAGTATGAGACTTTATTCAATGGAACACCAATTGAGATTGGCGCCTACACAGACTACCATCCAATCACTTTCATCTAGTCTTGAGTCCCCTCCCAAGAAGTCCCAGGACTCCCTCAGTCCTGACAACAGTTGGGACGAAGTCTGCACATGAGACGACACGAGGAAACATCTGCCTTGTCGTGGTGCGGTGCCAGTTCGAGATTGTGTGGGGCTGGTAATAAAAACAGGAAAACCTTGCTCAAGTGCAAGTGACCAATTTTTGGCAACACCTGTCAAGCTGCAGAACGCTGCAATGGTCAGGCATGACTATCTCCTGAAACCTCCTGGTGACAAGGTCGATGAAAGCATTTCTGCCGAGTTCCTTGACTTTCTGCTCGGTGTTTGGAGGTTTCCCTCTGAAGGAAGTTGAACGTGTGGAATCACAGGAAGTGGCCAACAGTCATTGCAGGGGCCAACGCACCGTGCCAGAGCGGGGAAGGATGGCCGCAAGAGTGGATCTCTGCGGCCAACATGGACAGACCTTAAGCACCCTCAACCTGCGCAGGGAAAAAAAAGCAATCCTTGTTGTTTGTGCTAAACGCAGCCAACACGACGATGTTATTTACACTTCAAGTTGGCACACACAGGAATTTTGATCGCTATGCTGCGTACAGTGAATTCTCGATGTAGCTATGCGGTCCGTCATTTCAAAAAGCATCGTTCAATCGAGCACTATGTACACGTTTGAAAAAGTCGAGGAAATATCGTCCTATGGGGAATTGACTGCAATCGTTTAAGTTTGAGCTTTAAGTTTCCCCCCAACCTTTCCTCAATCCTTTTCCTAACTAATGGCATCGGGCATTAAAAAGCGATGAAATGATCGGCGATCGCGCTCTTTGATCGCCCAATCTGATCGCTGCCCCATGATCGGCGATCGTGAGTGATGGAGTCTTACTTGTGGGGTCGCCTTCACCGTGACACCGGGTTGAATGACTGCCCCCCCCCCCCCCCAACCCCGCAGTGGCTGCCGTGGAGGTCAGCCCTGTCTTTGCAATCACGGTAGATCCGGGAGAGCCAGGACTCCGGCATTGGCACCGGAACGCGACAGCGGACCTTGGGCCCAGGCGAGGATGAAAATCGCCTCCTGATTCCTCTCTCCTGCCATAACCTCATGTAAGAAACGCAGGTAGTGCTGTATCGCGAGTCGGGCTCAACTCGACTCGCCTGACACTATGACTAGGATTCGAAGTGATGACATCTGAACCCTTGTGTCCCCCTCTCTTTCTCTCATCCGTGTGGGAAGTGCTGACACCAGCTGACGGGCCGACTTTTTTGGCCAACACACAGGACCGGGCTGGAGATCCGGCTGTGGCCTGCAAGGCCACAGACATGACACTTTTATTGTTTATCTATTATCAACTATTACAGCAGATGTGAAATGCCCTGTTATACAATTTTTAGTGTAAAGCCCGGCTCGGACAAATTTTGCCCTTTTTTCCCGAATTTTTCTATTACTCTTTCACCGGAAGTTCACTGCAATCAGTCATGAGCACAGCCCCCCCCCCCACCCCCAAAATCGAGCATATTTTCTGGGGGGGGGGGGGACTGTCACC
>JAAUXU010182440.1_pt1 | contig 11156 bp, 12 predicted proteins | sample 7278151 | NCBI WGS metagenome assembly JAAUXU01 (sample SAMN14350113, study PRJNA611818) | marine sediment metagenome | isolation source: surface marine sediment (1.8m) | place: French Polynesia: Moorea | collected 2018-08 | reverse complement strand
GCAAACTTGACCTTTTCCCCAATTCTTGTCTTCTTCTTGGACAGGATCATGCCATGGTCTCGTCCTCATTCAAACAATTCCCGGATTCTTTGGAGTAGGGTCTTCATGTCAGGTGCTTGTAGAAGAATATCATCAACCAGTTTTCTGCAGTCAGAGATCCCTCTAATGACATCATCAGAACGTCTGCAAAATTCATCCCCTGAAGCATTGAGTCCCATGGGGGCTCTGGTGTACCAAAACCGACCTTGGGGAGCCGGGAAGGTTGTGAAGAGACTGCTGTTGTGGTCCATTTTGACCTGGTGGTAGCCAAATTTGCAATCAAATGTCGCAAACACCTTTGAATCAGGACGAATAGACTGTACAATGTCATCAGGGGATGGAAAGGGATGCACCGGCCATTTGACAAACTTGTTCAATTGAGTGTAGTCAGTTACTAGTCTAGCAGAACTGTCGGACTTCACGACAAAGTGTCCTTGGCTGGTCCATTCTGTAGGTTCATGAACAGGGACGATTATGCCAGTGTCCACAAGGTCTTGTATTACCTTATCAGCTGAGACCTGAAGATGAATAGGAATTTGCCAGGTAATCGTTGCCTGTCTGGGCTTGATTGGTACAGCATTCCTAAGGTGGATTGTCATCTCCTGTCCTAGGGACTTGTTAGAAAGGCTGGAAAGGTCATCTGAGAGGACATCAGAAAATTCTGCTTTTAATGACTCAAGGTCAGTGTTTACAGCACCCTCTGCATTGTTGCACGGTGTCTTGAGGATACTTGAACTGCAAACCTTGACATGGTTGGGATAATTGTCAGGCAGAAGTCCAAGAGATATTTGGTCTTTCAGAGACAAAAGAACATCTTCATGCAAAGCAGGAGACACCAATGCTTTGACATTTATGGGCTTGTCTTGCTTGCCTGGAAGAGTAACCATCATGAGAATTGTCCCTGTGACAGGCATAGGATTGCCATCAGCCATGAGGAGACGCTCCGATGTTCTCAGGATTTGGAGTTGATAACGGTCAATGATGTCTGATGCAATGACGGTGATTGTAGCGCCAGTATCACAGGTTGCCATATAATGGAAAGAGCTCTTGTTCTGGGAGAAACAAAGCTGTAACTTGGGAAGCATGTCATTAACAGAAGTGGAGTTTTTGACAACAGTGAGAGCAGAAGCTCTACGTTGCCGTTCTGGGCTCTGACCACGTGTTGGGGAACATGCTGGAGATGTCTTGTTAGATTGCTGACGTGATTGGTGCTGACTCCTAGGATGTGGATTGCTGAGGCAAACAAAACCTGTGTGACCAGGCTTATTGCATCGGTTACAGTGCAAGTTGGTTTTGGGGCAGTTGGAAGTGTGTTTGTTAGAACCACAGTGAAGACATCGTCCACGGAATTGTTGTAATTTTGCCTGTCTATAGCTCTGATTTTGATTCTGACCACGGTTGGGACCATGATTCTGATATTGATTCTGATGCTTTTGAATATATTGTTTCTGGCCTGGCTTTAGTTGAGCTGCTTTTTCGGGCAGATTGTAGAGAGACTTTATGACCTCCTTAGCCATTTCATAGGCACATGCTTCTCATTCAATTGCATCGAGGGTAAGGGGCGACAACTTGAGAAGATGCTGACATAGCATGTGGTCTATTGTTCCGATGATGGCACAGAAGCAGTGAATGTCGTTGACACTGAGCATGTGAAGATCTGCCTCTGCCCCAAGCTGTTGGAGGCTGTTGAGGTATTCTGTAAAGCACTGGTGATTGCCCTGAGTGTAACGAAAATATTGGGCCCTGTGTTGGATTAAAGGGTAATGCAGATCAAAGAATTCTTGAAAAATCCTGATACATGATTCATCATTGTCAGAGAATATTGGGGTGTCTGGATGAATTCATCTTTCCATGTTGGAAGAAAGATTGGAGTCCAGAATGTTGTAAAGGAATCTCTGTTGTTGTGGAATAGTCAATCCTTGCATGTTATAAAAATCAAACCATGCGTGTAGAGATGCAATCCAGAGTCTTAACTCAGCAGGTGACATGTCAAGACTCAGTGTCCTTGGCTTGAGAGTGTCCTCTATGCGACAAGCTGGTGGATTCTGCTGTTGAGGAGGTGGTGGTGCCGGTTGATGTACAGGGGAGTGGATGATGGTCAAGGCTTTGACCACATCCTGGGTAACTGTATCATACTCATCTGTACAACTCTGGAGCTTAGAGTCCCAAGCTGCAGTGGCATCCACTGCCTCATCAACATCCATAAGTCTGGCAATGGAGGCACATAAATTGTCAAAGGACTGGGTGAGCTTAACCTGAGCTTCCTCAATGAGTGTGATGAGAAGCAAAGGTGATCCAGGAGGTGCACTGTCAATGAGCCTGGTGAGGGAGTTGACATTTTTTGTGAAAACACCACGCAAGGCTGAAGTAGATCTCTTGAGTGTTTTGAGGTCTTGACTGGTGGCTTCTCTGGAGGCCATCCTCACAATTGAAAGATGTCAAAGGTCACGTTCACGACGCCATGTAATGTGCATGCTGAGTATTTGGATAACATAAAGAAGTAGAAGTAGTGGACCCAGAGAGCATCTGATCAAGAGTAGTTAATTGAGGGGAAGAGTGCGCACAGGACAGGATAGGAAAGTGCAAGCTAGCATATCAAATTACATATGGAGTAGAATACACTACACCAGGAATTGCCTCCAGTGATGGGCACAAAGGGCCCACCCATATGGGTTCCAGACGGCATCAAGATCAATGCTGCCAGCTACCAGGACATCCTGAAGAGCCAGGTCAGGCCCTGGATTGATGCCCACTTTGCACCAGGAACATGGCTCTGGCAGCAGGATGGCGCAACAGCACATACGGCATCGTCAACCCAGAAGATGCTGAGGGAAGAGGGCTGGTGCTTCTGGGACAACTCCATGTGGCCGCCCTCCAGCCTGGACTGGGCCGTCCTGGACTATGCCATCTGGGACTACATAGCTGGCTTGGCGGGCAAGGAGTCTGCACCAATTGTAAGTGTGATGAAGGAGCGTGTGGAGGCAGCCTGGGAGGGCATGAGTGCAGACTTCATCAAGAAGGTCACTGGCAGGTTCCGCAGCAGTCTGGAGGCTGTGGTTGCCAAGGAGGGTGGCAGGATTGAATAGTTTATTAATATTAAATATTCTACTGGTATTTGGCTATAATTCTTTGTAAACACATATCTCTGTATCCCAACATATTTTTGTGCCAGTGCCAGTTCGCTTTCTTTGCGCCAAACTGATCAGTTTGCATCATACACCCTGAATATAGTAGGAATCAATAAGGGTGCATCAGCACTACACACTTGCCCTTCTCTTGAGCTATCACAGCAGCAGCAACACTAGCCGGGTGGCGCCCCAGTGGCTGACTGCCAGTGGGGGAAGGGTAACCACAGGAGTGTGTGCAGTACAGGCACTCCTTTGTGTGCAGTTGTAGCCTGTATCAGTAGCTAGGAGTAGTCAGTTACTCTGAGGTCTTTGTACAGATCACTTGTGTATCTTACCCATCTTGTGTCTTTGTGTGTGTACCTTGTGTATCGTATCTGTGAATACAATCATGTCTACATCCACTACCTATGTGCCTACCTCACCATGGCACTACTCAGTAGACCTGCAGGCTGGCACTACACATGCTGACAGTTCGGAAACGAATCCACACCGGGTGGGCACTGGTGTGATAAGACCAGAACCACCACATGCATCACAAGACTCATGTGACCCACGCCAGACCAGATGGAGACAACCTTACCCAGATGAACAGCACTAGAGCAACATGAGATGTAGATGCATCCCAGGGGAGAGATGTGTGACCAACCATGACCATGAGGACCAGGAGAGCCCAGAATGCGATCACAATGAGGCAAGAGGGTGCCATGGACTGACTTGTGCAGTACCACTTCACAGAGGCCGCGGGGTTTAGGACAGTGGCGACCCCATGGTACAGTGCCCAGAAGCAGAGAAACCACTGTCATGATACGGCAACTGTAGAGGTGATGTACCATTTCTTTTGCTTTGAACTCCTCAACCTTGGGAGAGGCATCCACCAGTTCCACAACCAAGACAGCCAAGGCAATTCTGAGAGTATCTCTTCCACACAATGACCTCAGCAGCGAGGATGAGGACAGTGAGGATGCGAGGTTACCCACTATCAACTACCCTATCATAGACCTAGAATAATAGAGAGTGCAATGGTAACAGAGCAGATCATATGATTCCTGCCACGAGAGGCAGAAGCCGGACCATAGCTCAATGACGCAATTGATTGCCATGGTTATCCTGCGAGACCTTTTGGAGGGATGTGGAAGGGGCGAGCGAGCCCATATAATTCCAGCCAAAAGAAAGGCCGATGCCGTACTATAGTCTGATGAGGCAAATGGTTGTCATGGTTATCCTGTGAGACCTTTGGAGGGACATGGAAGGGGTGGGCAAGCCCATGCAATTCCAGCCCAGAGAGAAAGGCCAAAGCCGAATTAGAGAATCTGAAGATGGCATCGCCATTTTCTGACCGAGAGAGGCCGAAGCCAGGCCACATGCCCGAAGATGGCACCCCCATGTTCCGGCCGAGTGAGGCTGAAGCCGGGTCAAAGACTTGAAAATGGTACTACCAACCATGTTCCAGCCGAGAGAGGCCGAAGCCAGGTCTGGGACTTGAAGATGGCATCGCCATGTTCTGGCCAAGTGAGACCAAAGCCAGATCAAAAGATCCGGAGATGGTGCTAATTCACTGAACAGATGGGAAGGAAGCCAGCCAGAAGTGAGCGACGCTAATGAGATTAAGAAAATGCTAATGAAACTGAAGAAACGCTAATCCCTTTGCTTTCAGCCTCTCCCACAGACAACACCAGATGTACCGATGCCTGACCATGGGATCCTCCACTTCATGCCAGACGCCCAGATGCCAGATGTGCAGAATGCCATTAGGACCAGATGCCCTGGATGCTGAGCGTGGCGGCCAGCATGCGGACACCACAGAGTGAATCCATATGTATGCCTTGGGTTGGTATAAAATGGGGGAGCAATCTGGATAGGAGCACAGAAGCTCTTGGCAAACAAGAGGAGCAACAATGGTGGCGGGTGTTGCCGCTGTCCCCGAAATGCGATAGACAGCATAGGATTGACATGATTGCCTAGGGTATGCTCAGAGAGAGGCATCCATATGTAGCGTTGGCTAGTGGGGCTACTGAGTAGTGCCATGGAGAGGTAGGAGTGTATGTAGGAGATGCAGACATTCACAGATACAATATACACAATACACTGAATGGGCACACAATATACAAGACACACAAATGATCTGAATGAAGACCTCAGAGTAACTGACTATTCCTAGCTACTGATAACAGGCTACAGCTACTGATATGGGAAGGAGTGCTTGTACCCCTCGCGCTCCTGGGGTCACCCTTCCCCTGCTAGCAGACAGCCACTGGGGCACCTGCCTGACTGGCAGCTATTGCTGCTGACCATAGAGAAGGAAGGGTAGGTGTGTGATGATGACTCAACCACAATGGTTCCTACTGTATATAATCTACAGTACGAATAGCTTACTATACTACTCCTGCAAAGTACAATCTCTCTGACATTCCTAGCCCCACTTCACTTCCCCCGCAAGGGACTTGCCCCGTCCTCTGAGTGGGGATTAGGAGAGTGAGCTGAAGCCTTCCAGAATCATGGGATGGGGACCCTGACAATGGTTTTCCTGATGGGTGACTCCTGATCCCCATGATCTTCCTTGCTAACATTGCCCAATTGCGGGTAGACCAACTGTATTTCCATAGAGTCAGGGCCTGGTCCCTGGAGCCTCTGTTCCCTTTCAGCCCGGGTTTCATTCTGCACATCCGGTCCTTCGAACTGGCCTAGGTCCCTCCATACACTCTGGATTGCCTTCCTAAACATGGAGAGGAGTGCAAAGGCCATTCCTACAACTGTGGGAACCAGCCAGATCCCAAATCCTCGGGCCCGATAGGTGATGTAGACTCAAGTGATGCATCTGGTGACAGTCTGTATCATGGTCAGGATCAGTCCTATCCTGGCAAACCATGGCCATGCCCTGCTGATAGTGGGGATCAGGAAAGAGACCTTGGCCAGAATGCTTTGTTTGATCTGGCCGATGGCTTTACTCGAGATTCCAGTCCTGAACCTGCAGATGCCATCTGGGCCTTCTTTACCATCTGTAGCATCTCGCCCTGGAGTGCTATGGGTGCATCTTCCTACGCGCCTTTCTCCGGAGTCAGGACCGGTACTCTTAAGTAAGACACCATTACGCCGAACTGGGACCATGAGTTTATTCTCATTCACACAATGTAGTTGAGATGTGTTCTCTTTAAACTCCCAGGAGAGACAGCCTCTCTCATCCTTCTTGGGCCGGCCAGCTCTGCTGCTGCTGTACCTGGTCAGCCGCTCCTCTGTCCTAGGGGAGAAGGAGTGCGCTCCCTACAGTTGTGCCCTCTGGTGGCCACAGCCCTAACTATACAGACTACTCCTATAGAGTACTACTGGGTACAAGCTACGCACATGCCTAGTGGTGGGTATTGTCCTATCAATACATTGGTACCCTATACTGTGCTGTGGCATCCATGTGTCTATAGTTACAATCTATGTTATGGTGAAGGCCGCATGCTTCACGTCCCCCTCAAGGGCTCAGCCCAATCTCCTGAGCGTTGTGCCTTCAATTCGGTATGTGGGTCGGTCGCCTTAAGAGTAGGCCATCCTCTTGAGAGGTGGCTCGTCTATCTGGTCCAACTGGTTGTGCAGAGCCTTCCAGGCATACGAAGGGGGGTTCTGAGGCCTTAGGCAGGGGTTCCGGTCCTCTCAAGTTGGAGTCGTCTAGGTCATCGGCTGCAGTGGTGCCCGGGATCCCCCCAGTGGCCAGATCCATCTCAGGATGGTCACTGGGATGATGATCAGGGTCATTGCGATGCCAAGAGCTGCTGGGATCAACCAGAGTCCAAAGCCTTTCATCTGGTAGGCTAGGTAGATTCTAGTCAGGCACCCTCCGAGACTCTGTAAGAGGGCTAGACACATTCCCACCCCTGCAATCCAAGGCCAGGCCCGACCTATGACGGGAATAAGACAGGAAACTTTGGTTAAAAAATCGCGCTCCATGGCCTGGAGAGCTCGGTCGGAGATGCTAGGCCCAAAGACCCAGACACCATCATCATTGCAGTGTCCATGTTGGTTCATGTAGGCAGAGTTGGCGACGGCCTGTGCTTCCCTCGAATGCAGGATGAGTTCTGCTATGCGGTGTTGCTCCAGCTGGTCTCCGGAGATGATGCCGCCCGATAGACCTAGGGTGAAGTCCTCCTGTTCTATCTGGTACGGCCCTGGCATCAGTTGTTTTGGCTTTACTGCGCAGATTTCCACCTCGGGGTGGGCGCAGAACCAGACGCCGTCCACGAACCACCTCACCGGAGCTAGTGTGTCGCAAAGGATGATCGTGGTGTACTCGGATAGCACTCGGGTGATGGGATCTGCAAACCTCAGAGTTCGGTTAGTGTTACCAAGTCGTACAGGGATCTCTTGGGTACAGTTATGGTGCTCTGCCCGGGCTGCATTGATGGGTTTGCATTTATAAATGTAAGCTACTGCCCCCAGGCGGGTGACCCTATGTCCTAGTCCCAGGAGGGAGTGTAATGCGTATTGTTTCTGTCCCCCTGCAAGGGTGGTGAGTGCATTTTCCAGGGTCTTTCGCTGTATCTCGCATATCTTACAGTGAATGGTAGCAAAGCTCCAGTACATTCAGAGGTTCGTGGCTAAGTGAGTGTATCCTAACTGGGTTTGTTGTGCTATGAGGTGCACGGGAAAATCTGTTTGCCATTTGACCTCCCCTATTGTTTGGTTGTCTTTGATGAAGCAGACTATTAGGCTAGCTATCTGGGTGGCATGGCATCTACAGCCACACACGTCCTCTGAGTACCTTAGTACCAGGCCTGCGTACTTTGCTTCTTTCACCCCTGCAGCCTCCCCTACCTTGTGGTCTAGCATGATGGTCTTAGCCGTAATTTCATAAGTGGTTTGCTCGTATGCCTTCGAGTAATGTCTGCCCCCAGATACAAAGTTGGCATGTTGGCAGTTCCCGTCTCTGTCTAGGTTGCCTTTCGTGAAGACGGTGGAGGTCAGGGACCCACTGTCTCTGATAGTGAGCATCCTCTTCTCCCCTTTTCTGCCCAATTCAATCTGTCTGGTGTTTACCAGGTTCTTACAATCCTCCCTTGTTATTGCCAGTGTGTTTCTCCATTCTACTATATGTGACCCATATGTGATGCTAGTGAACCCGCATCTGGTTACCCGTATCGTCCTTTTGATCAAGCACTGGTAGGCTGTTACGTGGGCCTCCTCCTGTGATTGTAGGACCTGGACTACCTCCAATCTTGGGTTCTTGTAGTCTTTTTCTGGGTCGGGGCAACTTTCAGGTTCGAGCATCGAGATGACCTGGTATGTTGTATTCGGCCCATCACAGTCGTTGACCTGCAGTCCATTTGCTCCTCTTCCTGGCAGGGCCAAGAGGGTGAGGATGACGGCCGGTGCTGTTGCTCCTGTTCATGTTGTATGTCGTTCCTGTTGCCTGGAAATAACAGTACAACTTTCCATGTTTTTGTTACTCATGTGTATGCCCCCAAAGATTTAATGTGGTGAACAGGCAACCAGTGTCCAAAACCCTAAAAATACTACACAAACTGGACAGAACAAGTCACAGGTCGTCCATGTCCGAGACATCTTCTGGCGCCAGTACGTAGTCCGGATCTATCGCCAAAGCCTCTTGATAATCCAAAGGATGGGATGAAGAAGAGTAGCTGGGGGCGTCCCCCTCAAGTATTGGTGGCACATTCCTGAAATGCTTTCCATACTAACATCGGGTAAGAAGTGATGCTGGGGCGGTGTGGTGATGTTAGGTGTGGGGGTGGGAATGGTGGGCTTGGGTGGTTGTCGTGAGGGGCCCCTAGCAGTTTTAGGTGGTGCCCGCTGGCTATCAGTTGGGGCTGTGGGTCTCATGTATGGGTGAATGGGAGGCCTATTGGTGGGTCCCCAATTCTTACCTCTCCCGGGACTACGGTAATTCTTGTAGTAATTTAACATGTCTGGTGGAATAGGGGTTAGTTCCACCCTGGGTTCCCTAACGGGTTGTTTATGAACACTCCCTGCAGTTACAGGGGTTAGCTCCACCCTGGGTTGCCAATTTAATCCCGGGTCAAGTCTGACAGTTTCTGGTCTCTGGCGTTGGCCTGGGGTTGAGGCTCTTTTCTTGGCTGTCTGTGCTTGTGTCTGCAGGGGTGAAGGGGTTGGTGGTTTCCCATCCTGCTTCTTAGGTTTCGGGGTTTTGGGGTATCTTTTTGGGGGAACTGCTGGGCAGGGAGACCCTTGCCCGGGCTGTATTATCGTCGGCCAAGGCGGAGGGGAGGGGCCTAAGTCATTGTCAGAGTCATTGTCTGACTCTTCCTTCTTGCCCCTCATTTTCTGTTCCCGTAACTCTGGGGGATCCTTATCTTTGCCTTTCCCATGAGGACCCAGGTGTAAGGTTTCGGCGAACTCATCGTCACTCATTTCTACGTCTAGCTTGCTATCAGGGGCCTGGATTGTGTTGCCGTGGTGTAGCTGGAGCCTGTCTATGGTCACCACATGAGTTCCCCTTTTACTGCCCTCTTTCCAGCTTGGGTCCGGGGTGATCCTAACCATGGTTTCGTACTTAGTGGGCTCGGCACAAATTCTCCAAGGCCCTGTCCAATAGGGTGTCAGCTTCTTGCTGATATTCTTTTGCGATAGGGGTGTGAACAGCCAAACTTTAGTGCCTGGTTTGAAGTCTTTTCTTTCCTGATGGTATTGCCATCTTTGCCTTCTTACTGCTATGGCCAAGTGTTTGCGTGCATAGTCTTGTGCGCTACCTATCCTCTTCCTCAACTGTTGGTAGTATTGTGCCCATCCTAAGTTGCCCAAGGCCCTTTCTGGGGGTACAAATCCAAATATTGCACCTATCGGGGTGCTACATTCTCATCTGAACAGGATTGGGTATGGGGCTAGCCCCGTGGACTTGCACACTGCCGTTATGAGCGTGAAGAGTGCCTGTGGCAATAGGTCCTTCTAGGCAAAGGGATCGCCGCACTCGGTTGTGAGGGCTCTCAGGATGCTGTTCAAATCCCTGTGCATCCGTTCTACCTGGCCGTTTCCCTTGGGGTTGTACCCTGTGGTGTCAGTGACTTTAATACCCAACTGTGGTTGCAATTGTTTGAACAGTTTAGCCATGAACTGCGGCCCTTGGTCTGAGTGTATGGCTTCCGGGTACCCATATCTGGCGAAGATCTCCTTCTCCAAGGTTTGGATTATGGTCAAGGCATCTATGTCTTTAAGGGCAAACTCCTCTGGCCATTTGGAAAAGGCATCCCGGCAAGTGAGTATGTACATAGCGCGTGTTTGGGAGCTCTCGTTCAGGGGCCCTACTAGGTCTACATGTAGCCTTTGGAAGGGGTATCCCGCAGTGGGAGAGACCAAGGTGTGTCTCTGGTCTCCACCCTTTCTGATTTTCCTTTGGCAGATGGGGCATGTCCTAATGTAATCCTCCACTTCTGCCTTCATCTTGGGGAAGTAAACCCTTCCTTTCAGTCTGTCGACTGTCGTCCCAATTCCCATGTGGCCCCCCTCTATGTGTGTTACCCATATGATTTCCTGCTTCAGGTCCTTGGGAATGCACATGACTTGGGGTCTGGGCTCCAAGGCCCTGGCGGGGAGCCGTCTCATTAGGATCCTGTTCTCTCCTATCCCCAAGTCTTTCAGGAAACCCACATAAGTGGCCCCATCTCCGGGAAGTTCTTTTACTTCCATTGCAGAGGGCTGGTGTTTCCTCCGCACCCATTCTTTGATGCACCCTAGTACTTGGTCCTCATCCTGTGCTAGGCATAAGTTTCTGGCCCGCACCTCATGACTACCCTTCTTTCCTACTTCCGTTACTGCGGCTTCCCCCTCTGGGTCTGCCAGATCTGGGCATCCTGCTCTACTCAGGGCATCCGCATTGGTGTGCTTGGTCCCTGTGAAGCATGCGGCCTTCACCATAACGTAGATTGTGACCATAGGCACTTGGACGCCACAGCACAGTATAGGGTAGCAATGTGACTGATAGGCTATACCCGTCACTAGGCATGTGCGTAGCTTGTACCTAGTAGTACACTATAGGAG
>JAAUXU010059079.1_pt1 | contig 11158 bp, 16 predicted proteins | sample 7278151 | NCBI WGS metagenome assembly JAAUXU01 (sample SAMN14350113, study PRJNA611818) | marine sediment metagenome | isolation source: surface marine sediment (1.8m) | place: French Polynesia: Moorea | collected 2018-08 | reverse complement strand
CGGTTATCTTGGCCCTGCCCCCCCCCCCCCCCCCCCCCCCTTTGGTTGGTGGCCTTCTTTTGGCATTCAAAACATTAACACCCACTTTTTCGGGGGGGGGGGGGGGGGGGGGGTGAGGGCACCCCCCCCCTTCGGTCTCTCAGTCATTCGTATGACAACAGTAGTTGTATCTGTCGTGAGCATTTCCTGAGCTCAATCCTTCCTCTCCTTCACACATACGCTCGTCCATACATACGCAGCTGAGACAAGTATTAACACCCCCATTATTTGTTGATTTTGTCACTCTAGCACGCGTGGAAAAGAGAGAGAAAAAACCCACACCAACTCTGTCCTCTGTGGTAGTTGTAGCAGCTGTCTGACAACTTCGGCGGTGTTTGAGGAAACATTTGTATGCTCTTCCCCTGCCTTCTCCTCCCCCACGTGACACGTCAACCTGGCCAATGTCGGCCACACCGTGGCGAATTTTTTCGCTCTGATGCTTACATCGTACCGCTCAATCAGGCAGGTGGATTTCCCGCATCTTTGAAGCATCTTTCCTCACCCCTGCTGCTACGTTTGGGTCACAAAAATGTCATCGCAAAGGGTGTGCGGAGATGAGCGCTATCTAAGCCGCCATCTCCAGCACCCAGCTGCTGTTCTTGTTCTTCCTCACCTTCAGAAGTTTCGCCGGCGACAAAGGCATATATGAAACGAGAGCTTATGCCTAATCTCTTCGGTAGATGGAGAAGAAGACGCCTCATTTGATCACGCTTTATTTCCCCCTGCAGCTCTGGGGGGATTTTTTTTTTTTTACGTCCAGGAGGCCGCGCCGGAGCCGCCACAACACGTGCACGCCCGGAGAAATCGTCATGCTCCGATTTCCACTCACTCCCGATCCCGACGAAATGATGAGCTACCGGACTCGTGCGTGCGTGCGCGTCAGATAATCCCGGAGAAAATTTTGTCTGGGACACTCGACCGTATCGAATTCGAGCGAGCGATGGCGGCCGAAATCACGATGCTTGACATCCGACCTCTCCCTCTATCTCTCTCTCCCCATTTGCTTCCCACGGTGGCGTGGCCGCGGCCGCCACCGCCGCCACCGCCTCCTCCGTCGCCGTCATCTCGGTCGTCATCGTCGTTGCGTGCGCGCTTCCTTATTGGGAGTGTGGTCGTTACGCAGACATGCAGATCTACAATTTTCGTTGTCCATTAGACAGGAAAATGTGGGTGCAATTATACTTCTTCTCCACTACTGTTACGCGCTCTCTCTCATGCTGTGAGTCGGACAGAACTGCTTCTTTTCCTCCATGGTAGTCGTGGCGTACTTGCACTCCTTGGCCCCCGTCAAATCAAAGCCAAACAAAACATTTTTCTTTTGTCGGCGTCCCTCTGGCCCCCGTCCTCCTCCTGCGTGGCCGCCTCGCAGCGGCAGCCCCCGCCCGATATTGGCATTATGCAACCACACGCGGAGATCCACACAATGAGCGCTCTTTACAAGGGAAAGAAATCATCTCGATTTTTATTGTCACTCTCCCTCCGGTAGCCGCTACCGTTGCTGCTGCCGTTGCCGACGTCGTCCACGTCGTGGCCCTTCTTCTCCTCCTCCCTCCCAGGGAACTACTGCAGTTACACAAAAAGCAACAGACTCCCCGCGGCTCAATCCCATGTTCGATTCTGCGCTCCACTTTTATGCTCAACATGTAGCCTCCACAGAGAGCAGGACACGCCCAAGCGTAATGCCAAACGTGGAACTTGGAGCTCTCAATCTCGATTATGTATTGCCACTATGCAGATTTTTATAGCGGCGGCTTTTTTTCCACCCATGTAACGATCGCAGATAAGGGTCAGGGAGCCGCCACATGTGGAGAGAGAAAATGTTTGAAATCACGTCACTCCTACGCTCGTGGCTGGTGTCGGCGTAGGTGTTGGTGCTCGTCTGCCTGTTGTCGGAGGCGAAAGGGTGAGTCCGTCCGTAGTTAGCGGCGCTGGCTCGTGGTGTAAGTAGGCACATGTGATATTTGTTTTGAAACTCGACCTCAAAGTTGACACATTCTTCCTCGTATCTCGCGTCACGCTCGCCACGCACGCACTCACGCACGCCAGCACGCACGCGCTGGCCCGGCCCGGCGTGGCCCACGTCTGGCCCCCGGCCTGGTGGACCCCCCCGTCCTCCTCCTCCTCCTCCTCCTCCTCCCCGGCCCTGGGCTGTAAGATGTGTAAGATGAATGTGACTTCTTGTGACTGACTGACAGTTTTTTTGTCCGGACAAGATGTGACACTCGGAGAAAAACAAACGACAAAGCGAGAGCAAATTTCAGAGATGATTACATGGTGCTGTACAAAGAGAGAGATGATTTGCAGATCTTCTTCTCCAGAGAAAATTGGCAAAAAAAATGCCTCAGACCAATGACCATCACTTTGGTGGGGCGGTTTGATCATGGCCAATTTCAGCCAGAAAAGAAATTGTCATCGTTGAATGAAGTCACGTGAGTTTCCACTCACTCTTCAGCTTCCTCTGGGAAAAGTGGAGACCTGGAGAAACTAACTGATGATGAATGGGGAGTGCCAGAAACGCGGAGAGAGATAAAACGCTACAACCCGCCGAGAGACGGAGGGAATCGGTGACTCCGGGAATTCATCATCATCGTCTTCGTCGCTATTTGTGGGAGGGAAGAGATGAATGAATCTGCGGCCAAGACATGAAGCGTTTTACTCAAACGAACCAAGCGCAGTCGTCTCCCGCCGTTAGGAGGAAGGACGACGACCAGGGGGGGAACAACGCTCACTACCTCTGCTCCATGGGAAAGGAGCCTCGCCTTGAGCGGGGAATCGTGACAATGTGCCAAGTGACCCCGAGGGCTCAAATCTGCTGCCATTAATGGGCAGGGAGGGGGACAATTCTTACTTCTTTTTTTTTTTGAGCGTGCCTGCCCAATCGCACTTACTGAATCTCAGGGTGGCCGCGTCGCGTGATCGAAGGCCACTTCTGGGCCACCCCGTAACTCATGACACTGATATTTGTCATCGTCCGTACAGCATGTTGATGGAGGCTCCAATTGCGCCGGCGCCAGCGCCAGCGCCGGCCGCAGCCCCCCAAAACCGCATCCTCTCGGTAATGAGATGAGGAGACCTGATAGCTGACATTTCGTCAGGCAGCTTCCGTATGTGACTCACACACATTTTATGCCAATGATGCACAGTTCTTTTTTGCTTCTTCCATTGATTAATCTCTGCTCGGAAGTTTCCTTTTGGGCTGACTCCACAGGGGGCAGCGATAACAAGAGGATCGCCCATTGAGGCTGAGCCGCCACCAGGCAAAGGAGAAAGAAGGGAACTTCTCCAGTGAGAACATGATGGCCTTTCAGCAATTCCTCTCATACTTGAATGAAAGTTTCTAAATCCCAGGATCTCTCACACCGACGATCTGCCCAAAACCGCACCAATTGGGCAGTTTTGGAGCCTACCAGAGAGAAGAGGAGGCTTGAGCAACTTCTTCTGTAGAATCAGTTATTAGGGCTGAAACTTGTCTATTAGGCTAATAACAGTGCTCTGAGAAGAAACGACTTCTAAGAGAAGCAGCTACCTTGATGTCTTAAAAAAACATGTTTATTAGATCAGAAGACATGTCTGGACGACGGTTATGAAAAGTGTGCAGCACAAATTTGAAACATTCGAAAATGTTTTTGTGACTATACAGTCATAAGAAACTTCCCCGACGACATCGAAGAGAAGCATCTTCTTCTGCACATCTAAAAGAAACATCTCGCTCTACCTTTATGGCTTAAAAGCACATTTGTAAGATAAGAAACGTCTGTAAAATCAGCGAAAAGTCAATTATTGGATGAAGCACCCATGAAAAAGTTGTGTCCTTGAAAAAAGTCAAGTTTCGAGAATACAGTAGAGGCCGCTTTTGCTGACTCGGCTGACAGTGTCAATTTTGGGGATGTTCCTCCCCCCCCCTTACATTGAGATATGGTGATAATGTGTCGTCACTCTAGGTCTACTGTACTCACTCCATGGCTACCAGACATTGAAGAGAGTCGTGGCAAAATCGGCCATCGCCTCGAATTTCTGCCGCCAAGATTGCATTTAATAGATTGTTCGCACGTCAAGGGAAGCATTCCTTGATTCCTCTCCTGATAATGACCGATCGCTCGTGTGTGTGTGTGAAGAGCACATCTGTTAACCCTGCCAAGTTGGACAAGAACAATAACGTTTTTATGACAAAAAAATCATAGGTGTCTGGCTATGATTGTTATCGTTATGATAAAAGTCAAGCGTAAAAAAGTTATCACTGAGATTGCTAGATTACTTGTTTTAGACCTGATCGGACATGTTTAATCACAACGGTATGTTATGTATGTTAGGTGACTGATGTGTTGTCAAATGTACAACATCAATGACGACGAGTTTGTTGTTACACCATTAAGGCTGGCGGCACCAGACAACCATTTCGACAGTGTGCTAAAAATATGATCGATGACGCACAATCTTCGATAAAACGAATAATAACTCTACTATGTCGAGGTTCTCCACTGTTGGGCAATCTCGAATGTTCAAAACACAATTTCTATCGATTTCTCCGCCCAAGAAGCTCGACATTGTAAAGTTAAATCGAGGTCTTTCTACATAGCAAAGTACTGACATCATGAAAAGAACAAAAAAAAAAAGACAACGTACGTACCTGCCAATCATTGATGTGGAGCAGAAATTCTTGGACTTGCTCAATGCCTCCACACGTGTGCTCGTCGTCCCCGGGGTCCAGTCGACCCCAGCCCCCGTCCCCAACCCCCCCAACCCCCCCAACCCCTCCTTACCTGCACAAACTCCGCATGTGCGCTGAATGGAAGAGCTCGACTCAGACGTGCTTTGAGAGAGCAACAGAGAAAAGAGAAAGCCACTAACAAGGAACAGGAAAATACTGGGTTCACTAACGAGCGCCGAAATTGCCTTCGTTATTGAGAACTGAAGATCTTTTCTCTCCCTGAGTGAAAGCAGAGAAAGTTGTTCCCCAGGGCCGCTTTTGATATACGTGGAATTAATTGAGAACACGCGCGGTTTTTTTTGGCACATTCCCTAACAGGATGTGCAGACTTCTTTTTGGGTCGCTCAAAACTTCCTCATCCGTCATTTTGGGGGCAGCGACTGAGGCGCGATGAGCGATTGTTGAGCAAGAACATCTCAAGGGAGGCGAAAGTCGACTTCCCACGAACATCATTGGAGGACACTGAGCGATTTGCGGTCACTTCTGCTTGTCTGTCAGACCTGACCAGGACCAAGGCCGAAATCAGATCTGGTATGGCGGCAATGATGATGATGATGATGATGCTCTTAATCTTGGGCAATCAGGAGAACGGACGGACGCTGCTCTGTTGCTGGAAGAAAAAAGTCTGGGCCGACTGCGCCACCAAGAAGTCGGCGCTGGACTTGCCCGGGTCGTCCGCACTGCACTCAGCTGGCGAGCCCACATTTTGCGCCTCACAGGATCGACCCAAAACCAAAGTATTTGGCCCCTTAAAAAAGAGAGGAACCTTTTGGCTGCCGCCTCCTGTCCTGAGAGAGAGATTATATTTTCAGTGGCAGCGAACTCTCAGGAATGGAAGGCATTTTCTTAACGAAGTGGAGCACTCAGACTCTCTTTTTTTTTCACTTACCTTTTTGGGTGAGTGAAAAACCTTCTGGAGGGACAAAAGTGACTCAAGTCGTCGTCGTCGTCGTCGCTGTTGTTGCTGTTGTTGTTGTTGCCTAAATAACCGCCAATTATGAGCAAAAGCAGAATTAAGTCACTGCTGACAAATAGCGCGGAAGAACAATGACCGCAGCAGCAGTTTTCACGCTCCAATGATTTGATTGAGCATGAGGGATGGCTAAAGAGAGAAAAAATAAAGTGCTCTCCAACTCCCTCTGCTTTGTGGACCCTAGAGAGCCAAGCCAGGGAGGGGGGGGGGAAGCCCTATTAATAATTCCGCTGGTGCCGCCGCCGGTGCCGCCGCTGGTGTCGCTGTTGCTGCGGGTGGTGCAAGCTGACGATAACAATTGGCGACCGAGCAAAAAACAGGGCAGCCTCATCTGCTGCCTGCAAAAATCGTCTTTTCGTTCCTCCTTCTGCAGCAGTTATGATAAAGATAAGCTTGTTTGCATTTTCATTAGCTCCTCTCCTGATTCCCACAGCCCCCCTTGGCGGCCGCCTCCTCCTGGCTGGGCGTGGCGCCAACTGTCATCGCCGCTGACCGCTATATTTTAATCGGGAATCACCCACGTGAAGGCGGCGTCGGCCGCCGCCGCCACCGCCGCCGCCACCGCCGCCGCCGCGGCCGAGAACTAATATTCCATTAAGAAAAAACAATCAGGTCTGGATTTTCCATGCCGAGAGGCCGTAAAAATCGACTTCTGACGTTTTTCTCGGTGAAATATTCTCCTCCCCGCCCTCCTTCTCCTTCTCCTCCTCAGCGGTCAAAGCCGAGGAGACCTCGAGCAGCTTCAGAGCAGTGGCTTATTTATGAGCCGAATTCAAACAAGCCTGCTCCAGAAATATATTTCAATAAATCGGCTCCCTCCATCTTTGTGCTTTGAGAAATTGGTATACAATGGAGGAGCTAATTGATTCCGCCTCTCTTTGGGTGCCCAAAAAACATCCAAGGGGTTGTTTCTTCTTTCAGCCACTGCCCAAAAGGAGGAATTTATTAGATCGAGGCTTCTCCCCCCTAAAAAAGGTCGATCGATTTCCTATTTGGCTCTGGCCTCCACCATTGCGTTCTTCTTCTTCCTCCTATCGTCATCATCATTTTGCGCGGGATGACGACGACGACGACGACGACGAAGAGGACGTTGTTCTGCTGGCTGCCGCCGGTCCAGTCCTATCTCTGCATCGGGCACATTCCGGCAATCCATCAAGGCAGCAACAGCAGCAACAGAGGCTTTTTGCCATTGAAACTCCCACTTAAGGCCAGATGCACAACCCTCTCTGGCTTTTGCTGGCTGCGGTGGTGGAGGAGAGAGAGTGATAAGAGCGACATTTTTCCGCTATCTGCCATTCACTCAGTCGTCCATCATTCAAAGGCAACATTTGTCACCCTGAGCTCTGAGCGGGGCTATTGCGATAACCCCTGCTGCTGTGACGAGGACGACGACGACGACGACGACGACGATGGCGTCGATGAGGAGGGGGGGGGGGGGAGAAGTCCAATGAGGACGCTCCGGTCGCTATCAGACAGGTCGCATTCGCATGCCTCCAGCGCTGAGACGCAGCTGATTGCGGACAAATGGCCTCACCACCGAGACACGCTAATGCGGAAATGAGACCGGGCTGACCTCCTCGGGGTCGACGCAGTGGACGCACCAGCACCGGATGCGAGAGAAATCGGCGCGGAATTAGTGGAACCAAAACAAATTATCTACGGCATACAATGGAAGCCGCCTATTAGGGCACCGCACGTCAGAGAAATCAGCTGCAATTCGCGTCTTCCACTGTGAGTTCTTGACGATTGAGACGAACGTCGTCGAGGCCGTGGTGGTTCTGGAGCTGCCGAACGACGTCGAGGTTCTGGAGCTGCCCTTGGCCCCTTCAAACTCAGTCACGATAACGTTGGAAATCGATCGTACTCCTTTATCCACATACTTGAGCTCTGACACACATACACACACGCGCACACACACACACACACTGAGCTTCACACAGGCAAAGAGTGAATTCTCTCCCTCCATTCTCTTGTTTTCTCGCAGTCATCATCATATCACGCCGAGATGAGTTTCTTCGTGCAGTCACGAACACAACTCTGACATCACTGGAATCCTGAGCTGCTGCTGTGTAACCTTTAAGGCTTTTCATTAATCAAGCGCCACCAAAGAGGACGACGACGACTCCGACGGGAGGGTGGAGGCAGAGGGGGAGACCAAGACCAAGGCCATGGAGCTGGCAGGCATTCTATGAGTGATCAAGGAGGAGAGAAATAATGCATGATCATTGCCCACCGTATTGACAGAGAGGATTCATACACACCAACTGACTTTCTCAAAACATCCGTTGAGAAGCAGCAACAGCATGACAAGAAGGAGGGGGGGGGCGAGAACTATTTTGCCCCCACATGTGTGTATGCGCATCCCCCCCCCCAAACGTTACATGCATTGCATTTTATCGCCCTCTCTGTCTCTCTCTCATGTTATGATGCGTGAGCGCCGCGTGCATTCCTGGCCGAAGCCGAAGCAAAACTATTTGGACTCCGTGTCCATGTGCACGGCCGAGGTGGCGAAGGTGGCGGCGGCGTCGTTGCTGCTGCTGCTGATGACGAAATTAATGACCTTCCGCCACTCTCCCATAAAGGAAGACTCCTCGACGGAGGAAGAGGAATTCCTCTTTTTTGTCGTCACCACTGTTCTGTCCTCCCTGGGAAAACGAGAAAAAAGTTGTCGCAGCTTGGGTGTCTTTGCCGTGGGAGTCAATCAATCCCCCCACTCACTACTTGTGCGTGATTTTCCGCAAATAGAGAGAGAGGAACATGAATAAGATTACCTCGGCGCCCCCCATTGGAGTGCAGCCGAGCGTCAAATGCGCGCGCTGCATTTTCGGGGTTGGATTCGAGGGGGTTGGGGGAAGAGGGGGGGGGGATTCAGACATAATAAGTGCATAAAAATCCGTCCGGCCGCGTGTCAGAGAGGTCACGTGCCGCAAAACCAATTTGTCTCGGCTGCAAACAAAAGAACCGAGTTGCTAACAGGGTCTTTTGTGCGTCCTCGGGGGAGATCGAGGCTGACCGATTTTTTTTTTCTACGTCCTCCGAGTGAACAGAACAACGACTTTCACTTGCCCTTGGTCGTGGTCGTCCAGAACAAGTCGGGGTGGTTCTGGGCCCAGCCGATGAAGGTCCCCGCCATTATCTGGTGCGTTCATCGTCTTCGCGTGACACACAAACAATCATTTGAAGAGAAGAAGCTGGCGTCGACACATTTTCTGCTAATCAGCACCAGTAATCAAGGGTCTGCATGACAGGGCACAAAGAAGCTTTGCTCCGGGGCCAGCCTGAGTCAGGCCAGGCTAGACCAAGCCAGGTCGGTGACATTTCTTTCCAGGACTTCTCCGGTGGCTTCTGAACAAAAAAAGCTCACGCGAAGTCTGAACGAAAATTACCTAATGGCCAATGACAGCTTGGGCTGTCGATCCACTGAGTTGCTGTTGTTGGACTCGACGAAGAAGAACACGTGTTCAAATTTATGTAAAGTCTGGCACCCCAGCATTAATAGCCTGGATACCTTTTAGCTGCAATCAAGGGAAGAGGACGTCACTTTACTACAGATTGTGCTTGTTAGTTCGGGATTATCCGACCTCTCGTAGGGGATCAAGCTTTCCAGAGAGAGAAAGTCTGTCTTTCACGTGGAAAGTCAAGGAGGAGGAAACATCAAAGTTGACACAAACCCAGGTTCACTCAACTATCTGAGATTGCGTCACTGACAAACGCTCGTGCTCGGCCAGACAAACGCTGCAGGCTGAATCGGCCACGTCAGAGTGTCCGTTTCCAAAACAAAAAAAAGCTACCTACACGTCCTGCTTATGTGGTAAAGGCTCCCTGAGGCACTGCTCTTAAAAGATATACATGTGTAAGTTAGACTGCTTTACAACGTGACGTAATACGTGGCGTTCGTCGTGGCCCTCGTGCTCGGGGCCGCAGTCACCAAGCTGTCGTACGACGTGAAGTTGGCAAATGTACTATTATTGTCTTATTCTTAGATGTTGCAGCCTCTCATGCGTGGTGAAAAATTCAGTCATTGATATGGAAAACTAGAAATGGATGTTTCCCCTCCCAGACAAAAAGATTTTGCAAAAAAAAAATTCAAAATGTGATGCCTGATGAAAAAGAAACCGGTTTTTTTTTCAAAATCTAAAAGCCCAAAGTGCACATGTGCAGTGCAGCCAAGCAGTCAAGGTGAGGAGGAAGCAGCAGAGAAACTCTTTTCACCCAGATCCGCAACAGAACTTGCAAATTTCTCCCTCCCCTCGCAAAACCGTAACAACGATTATGAACGCTGTTTAACGCCAGGGGCGGGAGGAGGGGGGGGGGGGGAAGAATCCCCCCCCTCTGTTTAAAAGTGTGATTCGCTCCGGATTCACAATCTCTTTTCACTCATTTGTCACTTTTGTCGTCGTCGTCGTCGACGTCGTCGTCTGCAAAGAGGCCAAAGTCGAAATGTTAAAATATCGAGGGTGGATGAGAATAAGATTTTTTTTTGGCCTTTCTCCCCCTCCTCCTCCTCCTCCTCGTCGTCGTCGTCGTCGTCGTCATCGTCGTCGTCCTCCTCCTCCCCCAACCGCCCAGCGGAGATCGAGTTACACCCATACGAAAAAGTGGAGACTGGAGTTGATGCTGTCTAACAAGCATGAGAGTGGCAGCAAAACAAGCGTTCTTTTGGCACGTTTTAGAACACAAAATGCCTTCAAAATCAGGTCGGTTTGCCTGAAATAATTGTTACAGGCCTTTGGAGGGAGACAGTTTTTTTCTTTCCTTACCAGAGCTTCTTTCTTTCTTTCTTTCTTTCCTTCCTTCTTTCTTTCTTTCTTTCCTTCTTTCTTTCTTTCTTTCCGGTCCCAAGTTAGGCCTTAGACTCTACGTGGCTCGAGAGGCCCCGCCAGCATCTGTGAATTCGGCGCAGGTAGAGAAAAAGTGGACGATTTGCAGCTTATTAAGGCTCGAGTTTCTTTCTTTTTTTGGTCTCGTTCCAGGAGATTTCTTATCCCCTCCACGATTCGGTGGACACCAAAACACGCAGGGGGGAAAACAATCATCATTCATGAAGAGAAAAACTTTTTTGGGGGGTTTTTGGACCTCATAAATCGAGTTCCGGATGAATTGAGGCAGACTCGCCGTCGCCGACCGATTTCCTTAAACATGATATCCTGTCTTCTCCTCGCTTCGTTGACACACTTGGCTAACGGTCCTCGAGGACACACACGAGTTCAAAGGAGGAGAACAAGACCTCGATCCAGAACTTGGACTGCGGGATCAAATAATCTCGGAGAGAAGGAGGCTGCTTTGACTCAGAGGCTCATGCTTTTATGCCAGCTTCAGCTTCAAACTCCAGCTCCAGCTCAAACTCTGGCTCCAGCTCAAACTCTGGCTCCAGCTCAAACTCTGGCTCCAGCTCAAACTCTGGCTCCAGCTCAAACTCTGGCTCCAGCTCAAACTCT
>JAAUXU010022547.1_pt1 | contig 11158 bp, 10 predicted proteins | sample 7278151 | NCBI WGS metagenome assembly JAAUXU01 (sample SAMN14350113, study PRJNA611818) | marine sediment metagenome | isolation source: surface marine sediment (1.8m) | place: French Polynesia: Moorea | collected 2018-08 | reverse complement strand
CTCCATCTTACCTGTGGATCTAGAGACCCTCTCGTCCCATCCCTCCGGGAGCGGCGTCGTCGGGGACGTCCCTGACATCGTCGGGGTCGACAGTGAATAAGGACGAAGAGTGAACCGGTGGCGGCAAAATTTCTCGCGGTTTCCACACGCACGCGGCAACCGTCAGCTAGTTCAACTGGAAGTGGAGCGAATCTACTACTAATGATGGAGCCAAGCTCAAGCCAAGCTCGGAAGAGGCTTTTGACTTCTGGCTGCAGTTGACTCGCTGTCAGTGGCAAAATCTGTTAATGTTGGTCTAGTTGGACCACCTGGCGAATTTGGGCGCCTGGGAGGTCCCTCCTGACCACCTGACCAGAGTTCTTCCGTGGACTAAGGTTTGGGATCGGCTTGACATTGGTCTTAAGGCTCAACGTCCGTCACTAGCAGCACTTCTTTGGCCCTCGACACCAGAGACACACCGAGTGCGCCTTGACGGCGCTGAGCTCGTCGGTAGTGGTGACCACATTTTTTCGTTCAGAAACTGCCCAACGCTCTTTTTCTTCCGCCAATCAATTTTATTCGAGTCCGTTGCGGTAAACAATAAGTAGGAAATAGGAATCTAATGACAACTGGGCGTGATGTACGTATGCTTGAAACTGAGTCATTGTGATCATCACGTAGGTAGAGCAAGGTTGAACAAGGCCCCAGAGGACGGGGATTCGCAAATCCGTTCGCGTTGGTCGTCCTTTTTCCCACCTCTTAATCATGTCCTCGCCTGTCACCAAGACATCTTCCTCCGACCAGTTTGAGTCCTTCGTGGTGACAGCCCCGGCGAAGCTCATTCTCTTTGGCGAGCACTCCGTGGTCTACGGCAAGACTGCCATCGCAGCCAGCATCGGCCTTCGTATCAAGCTGGAGTTGCGACCCAATGTGGAAGAGGACCGCATCTGCATCGACTTTTCTGACATTGGAGTGCAGAAGAGCTGGACCTGCAAAGAGGTGAGGCATGGAGTGTTTCTCTACAAGCCCCAGTCCGACTCCGCAGAAGATGGCCAGGCCTTTCAGAAGGCAATTCTCAAATTCCTGCAGTCTGAAGGGAACACCAGTGACAAGCTGCAGCTTCGCTCACTTGTCTGCTTCTTCTACCTGTTGGGCACAATCTCCGAGAATGCCATCCCTCTCAAGGCAAAGGTGGAATCCAAGATCCCCATTGGGGCCGGACTGGGGAGCTCGGCTGCACTCTCTGTCTGTCTGGCCACAGGCCTTCTAAGGATCGCTGGTAAGTGCGAGCCTGACAAGAAAGAAGTCTGCAGACTGGCTCATTTATCCGAGCGCATTCTCCATGGACCTCTCGCCTCTGGGCTCGACAACAATGTCAGCACCTTCGGTGGAGTGATTGCCTTCTGCAGTGGGACTTTGACGTCTCGGGGACCTTTGCCAAAGCTCAAGCTTCTCCTAGTCAACTCTCACGTGGAAAGAACCACAAAGTCATTGCTCGAGTTTGTGAGGAGTCAACGACGCGACTCCCCCACCGTTGTTGACGCAATCATGGCTGCCATGGATGCTGTGAGTAAGTCTTGTCTGGTCATCCTGGAGGAGATGAGACAATCGGGAATTTCCAACAATCATCACCGCCAGCTGGGGAATCTGATTGACTACAACCAAAGCCTGCTGGAGTCCCTGAAAGTCTCTCATCCCAGTCTCCAAGAGATTATCGAGATTGCGCGCCAGCACGGGCTGCATGGCAAACTGACCGGGGCTGGTGGAGGTGGATTTGCAGTAATACTAGTCCCACCTGACGTCGATGGCGAGACCGTGGCAGAGGTGAGAAAAAGACTTGATGCCGCCAACTTTTCAAGTTGGGAGATTGAGCTTGATCCAGAAGGAGTTCTGGTGAACAAAGAAGAAACTGTGTGACGACAATACAATCGATATTCAATTCCTGTGAGTCTCAAGTTATTACCCATCGAGCAGAGAAAATGGTCACATATATTTCATATCCAGAAGAGTGACATTAATTTATTTAAGATCTTCTTAAAAAAGAGCTTGTTTCTCCCAGGGTGCTGAAAATAAGAGAGCTTTGAAAAAATTTATGTCCCGCCAACATTGACTATAACTGGAGGTCTATAACGGCACTCAGCTTCTCCACTTCTTCGTGATGATGACCGGGATACTTGACCACCTCGATCCGCGCCCTCCGTCTCTCTTGCTGCAAGCTTTCATTTTCCACAACGAGAACTGCACGAAGTTCTCAAACTCGTCTTCCCACTTCAGCCTCTGGACTATGTTCATGGTGATGGCGTCGCAAGTGGTCTCAGTCAAGCAGTAGCGAAGCCTCCTCTTGTCTCCAGTAAAGACATCTAAAAAAGTGCGACCCAGTCTCGCCTTGTCCAGCGTCCTCTTCCCAAGACTCACCTCGCGTCTTCTCGGAATTGATAAGTATGACAGGCACGGTCTCCGGGATCCTCTTGAAGATGGAGGCCACCGCCGATGAAGGGTCTGGCGAACTCCCAATGCAAAAGACAAGACCGCAGGGAGATTGAAGTCTACTTTCTGCGGGAAGTGTCAAAGTAAACATTCTGCTCGGAAGACACCGGTGTCAAACTTCACCTTCGCCGAGATACGGAAAGTCCGCGTCTGTGCATCTGAACAACTCCTTCTGGAATCGATCTCCCCGCATCCGGACTGAAGGTCTCACCAAGGAACCACAGGAGAAGCATTTTGGTACAAACCAGTCTGAACAGAAAAGAATCAGCGACATTGCTAATTGCTATGCTGCTCATGACTCCACCATTGTCGATGAGAACTGTGGCGTGTTTGACGTACTCCTGGTCGTACAACTGCCCGCAGTCCACGCACTTGGCCAACCGCAAGCTCCCATTCACTTCCAGCAGTCTGGACGATCCGTCTATTCCAGCCTCTAGTTCTAAAGAGTCCAGGTTCTCCGTGTAGACCCTCCTAAGAAGCCCCCTGTACTGCAGGAATGAGACGAACCAGTGGCTGACGGTGGGGTGCAGGTCCCAAGCGTTGACACGGTTCTAGTCATCATTCAAGCAAGAGATGCACAATCAGTCGCAATGATGAATTAGGAAACTGAAGCTATTGATGGCTAGATTGTTCTCTGGAATGTGCTAGTATACTTAATTCACTGAAAACTAAACAGAGCGAGTAAATATCATTGTGACTGATGGCGTTCCTTGGCCAACGTCCACAGGGGCTTGGGATTACGGGCGAAAAAGTAAGGATCGAAGAGATTCTTGATTCCTGCAGGGTGGGTGGAGTTCATGTGCATCATGAACTCTTAGGTCATGGAGTCCCTACTACTCTCACCTTTCTTTGTCTCATCAGGGAAGGTCCGGACAACGTCTCGGTAGAGGTGGTTATTCAGACAGAGCTCGTCGGGGATGGCGATGCCCGCCGTAAGCGACATGGCGGGACCTGAACATAGGGCTTACAAGTGCCCGCAGCGAAAAATCGAGAATTTCCTGGCTCACCGTGGATACAGACGACTCTATCCATCAGCGAGTTGGTGTCCAACTCCCTGAGGACGTCGTCGAGCTTGGCCTTGGTCCACCAGTTGAAAGCCATCATGCCTGTTCCGACTTCAGCTTAAGGTTTCTTGACCACTAGACCACTTTCTGTCTTGTCAGTTGCGATCAACTGGATCTTGTCCCATAGTCTTGTCACCCAATGGAAGTAGGAGATGAAGCCTCTCTCGGACCATACAGGGTGTCCCGCAAATTGTATCACTGGCCAGCAATGCTACAACTTTTATTTGTTCTATGGTATCTCATTTGGCAGCACATCAAAGTCAATTTTGTAATAATTTCATGCACTTTTACGCCGCTAGTGAAGCGGCTTTATAGATACCGACAACATATAGTAATCTTGGTATAGAACAAGCAGATGGAGGGAATTTCATAAGCAATCAGATTTAATATGGTAATTTTATAAATATAACATTTTTATTCATGATAAATAGGGTTCTGACAATGTGTTCAGGTCTAACACAGGATGACAGTAAGTTAAAAGACATTTTGTTTGGTTCAACAATAGCAAATGAGCCATGCTTGGGTGACATTTGAAAGCTTTTAGTCGTACTTTCTCGTTCTCGGGGTGATTTTTTGTTTTAGCTCCATGAGTACAGTTGGCGAGTTGTTCTTTATCTTTTTGAATTTGGCGCCAAATTCACCTCCTACCCACGCTGGCGATGTCGTCAGCACCAGCAGCAGCAGTGACGTCACCGAGCCAGAAATGGATGAGGATAAGTTACCAGCTGCGAAACTTCCGCTTGTCCACCCGAACTTGTCCGGAAGCACTTTAAACTGTAACCAGAAGTAAAGCGTGAACTTCTTCATGGAGTGCACTACACTCAGGTGCTCCGACGCGCTGCTCGCAAAACTTGGTGTGAATTGGCGCGGCGCGGCCGGCGCACCTGAGCTCGTCGGTGAATTTCTCGCCAGACATTTGATTTTGGTGGTAACAAGCGGCGGCTCAGTGGCGGCAGCTGCGGCAGCTTCAGCACCAGGACGTGTGTCAGTGACTGCGTGCTGGGCGCGCGCACTGGGCGCACGCACGCTTTCTTCCTGTATTCCACCACAGCCCACGAGTTTCAGGATTTCCAGCATCTGCCAGCTGGCACCGGGACCTTGTTTCAGTTAAGATCCTCCCCCGCTACCTCCGCTCACGACAGGGGTGAAGAGCCGGGAGAAGATCGGTCGTTATGAAGACACTTTATAGCTTCCACTGGTTTTGGAAGCAACAGATCCTGAGGATCCTGAACTCCCAATCTCCACGTCTTTAAATGGTCCGCAGACAAGGCCCCCCGCTTCGGAGATGTCAGCGAAGACGCTTCTCCAGCGCGTGGAGCATGCCCAGAGCCTGCAAGACTCAGGGCGGCTGGCCGAGGCTGCGGAGGCCTTCCAAGGTCTCCTTTCTGAGGCCGCAGACCGGGAAGGCGACAATGTCCCGGACGTCCCCTTGTCCGGCATTCACCTGCGATTGGCTCAGTGCTTTCGGGGCGTGGGAGACCTGAAGGCCGCGGTCAGCGCTTGCAGTTCCGCCCTAGAATGTGTGCGCAGCGAAAGAACGCCCTATTGGTCCCTGTGTAAGGATATTCACCTCTTCAGGTCCGAGTGCCTCCGCTCTCTTTACGCCAGCTTTCAAAAGTTTGATGGAGACGACGAGGAGAACATCGAGCGCGATCGCAAAGAGGCCGACGTCATTGTCACCACCGACTATTCTTTGCCAAGAGATCCGAGCAACGATAACATTGTTGTGACGTCGTTGGGGGACGCTCTGGAAAAGGCCTCTGACGGCCAAAAGATATTTTTGGAGACTGGCAAGCACAGCGTGAAGGAGGCTAACTCTCTCTTTCTCCTGAATAAGAGCGTCACCATCGTTGGTGCCAGTACCAGCCGTTGCATCATCGAGTACCGCAAGCGACGGTGCTGTCCTGACAAGTCCAGCGCCGCCTTGGATACCTTCCTGATTTGCGGCGGGGGGCTGTCCGTCATCAAACGAGTCACCTTTAGGTACATCCCAGAAGATGACGCCAAGGAAGACCAAGACTTGTCAGAAGTTGACAGCTCCCTCGGTGGAGCCTCGGGGAAATCTCTTGTCTCGTCGAAGGCGTTCCTGAAGTGCAAGTCCACAAAAGCCATGACCACAAGGTTCATCGGGCTGGCCGCGGGCTGCCTCAGCCTGGAAGACTGCGTCTTTGACGGCTCAGCCTGTCCTGAAGATGTGGACGCAGTTTATTCAAGGTAATTTTGCTTATTACAGAGTGGCCTTGATCAGTCTGAACGGCTACTTCTTGCTCTAGTTCCAAGATATGCGGCACCTTGGCGGAAAAGTTTCCCCGACCCCGTGTCAGCGCACGATTCTGCGTTTTCGACCACTGCAGCAACTTCGCCGCCTTCACGACCATGCATGCTGACGCGAACATCAGGTAGGGCACTAACACTTCTGGCTCCCTGCCTTTTCAGTGCCAATTTTCGATCCATCTTTTCCAGATTCTGCCTGTTCTTGGATTCACGGGTCTCCGCCATGTCTGGCTCCAGCCTGTCGATCACCGACAGCGAGTTTAGTCACGAACACGGCAGCGTCAGCGCCAGCGGCGTCAATTCACTTCACCTGCGTCGATGCTACTTTGACCGCCAGATTCATTCAGTAGGGGATCACTACAAGGAAGAATGGTCTTCTCCGTCACCATCACACGTCGTCTCCTTCACGGGCTGCGCGACTTCGGAAGCGGAGGCCAACTACATTAGGGGCTGCGGTGAAGGAGGCACCAACGGCCTCGTGGCCTCGGATTCTGATCTAGTTTGTTCCGGCAACCTCGTGGAGGACTGCGGTAGCAGCAAGCGAACTGCGCGAATCTCAAAACTCTTGAGAGACGTCGGTCTGAGAAACGGCGATGAAGACCGACGTTTGGAGGCGTCGGTAGAAACGTCAGCGGCCCTGGTGGGCCTCAACACCGGGTTCTCCCTGAGGGGATCTGGGAGAAAGATCTCTTTGAACGAAAATTGTCTGAAGAGGTGTGATGTGGCTGTTTACATTGGTCGGAACTCCTCTCTTTCGTCATCGTCAAGTTCTGTGACTGCACCTATAACCCTGAAGTCGAATCTCATGGAGTCATCGAGCTTCGCGGGAGTCTTCGCTGAGTGCGGCGCGAAGCCGAACATCTTGGGCAACAAATTTCACGGAGAAACAAACAGTAGCGTCTTGGGTCACATTTGTGGACTTGGGGTGCTATTGGTGCTGGACTGTGGTGGACTTATTGGCAAGAACTCCTTCAAGAACTATGAGGTTTCTCCCATCATGACGTTCGCCAGCTGCCGTCCCCTCATTAGGGGGAACGTCTTCGAGAAAGTTGCCATGGATAAAACCAAGCAAGGCTCTTTAGAGCAGAAGATGCGAGAATGGTTCTGTGGAGACCTTTTCAGGCGAAACGACGCAGACAATCACTTCTACGTTGTCACGAGTATCAGCGACGAAGAAGAGCTCAGGGACGTCATTTACAAGGGCACAAAGTCAATTGAAGAGATGAAATTATGACTCACTGTGTATTTGGACTCAATCCAACTGGTGCTAACGTCTTGTCATGAATTGTAACGCGAAACTTCAGTCTGTTACACAGAGCGGTGACCTTTATCAAGAAACACTTGGTCTTACAGAATGCTCAGTGCCAAGCATATGCAGCTTACATTATGCTCTAACCTTTTCCGTCTCATTCTGCAGAGAAAGATGTTTCCTGAACGAAATGATCCAGCAAGCAAAACCAACGGCGACGCGGAGACGGACTCTGGAGACCAGAACTCCGACGACAGGTAACCCATGCACTCATCATCTGATGTAGTCAAGTTCATGGAGCTAACGCCTCCTGCCACTTTTTGTTCCAGCAGCGCAGCAGAGCCGATTGCAAACGATCTGATAGTGAAGCATCCTCTACAATACTGCTGGACACTCTGGTACTACAAAAACGACAGGTCCAAGAACTGGCAGGACAACCTCAGAGAGGTAAAACATCTAGCAGAGAACTGGTAGGGTTACGCATATTGCAAGGAGTCTGTTTTTCATCATCCCGCAGGTAGTCACTTTCGGGCACGTAGAGGACTTCTGGGCCGTGTACAACCACATTGAGCTCGCCTCTCGGTTGGGACCCAACAGCGATTATTCAGTCTTTAAAAAAGGCGTCAAGCCCATGTGGGAGGATCCCAGGAACGCGAACGGCGGAAGGTGGCTTATCAACCTGGTGAGTGTCATTGTTCTCGAATACCTTTGCATCAGTGACACGCATTTCATTCAGGACAAGAAGATGCGAGGTGCCGCCCTGGACAACGCCTGGCTGGAGATCCTCTTGTGCCTAATTGGCGAGAGCTTTGGCGAATCCAATGGTCACCTGGTCAATGGTGCTGTCGTTTCCATCCGCAATCGCGGTGACAAGATTGGTGTGTGGCTCGGCAATGCCAAGATGGCCAGCTCCATCATGGCCATCGGGAGAGCACTCAAAGACAGGATGGGACTTGGAAACCAGGTGGTTCTAGGATTCGAGGCACACGAGGACACCATGCACAAGAGCGGAAGTACCGCGAAGAACAGGTTCACTGTGTAGGAGACGAAAACAGTTTCTGAATATTCCTGATGCGTAAGCGCATGAGTATATTATAGTTCATCATTACGACGTCTTAGAAGATTGTGTGCGTGTGTGTGCGTGGTGAGCAAAGTAGAACTGTAGCGTCAGAGTGCGAAAGAGAGTGTGTGACAATCTTTGCCATGCATACGGAACAATGTAGCAAAAGTTGAGCATGCACGTGACCAAAATCCTCGTGTTCCAAGGAAAGACAGAAATGAAGGGATGTAAGTGAAGATCAAGAAAAACTGGCGAGAAGAAGTGAAGAAAGAGCATTTTGCTGAAGTGGACAGTCTTACCTTTTAAAAGAAGCTCTTTGCATTTGTTATATACTCTTTGAAAACGAAGCAGTCAGCTTCACCGTACTTTACAACACCCAGTCACAGCACTGAAAGGTTCCGGTTATTTATTTCGCCCCCGCCGTTCTCAAGCAACATCTTGCTCTGTACGAATAATAATACTCCTTAACGTTTGATTACCCTTTGCACGAGTGTACTGCACTATTAGACATTAATAACCACCTTCACTTTCTGGATAGCAACTCCTGCTTCAACGCCATCAGCACCACCAACTATATCCTTTTGCCACAGCTCCTTTTCCCTGGCCCCTACTGCAGATACTGTGACATTGTCGATGTCTGCTCCAGCTGTTTCTTGCTAATTTTACCCAGGTCGAATCCTGGAACTTTTTTTCATCCAAGGCGTCAGCATAGGGAGGTATGACAAGTTTCTTCCACACAGCTGCACTACAGGACTTGTGCTTCAGTACACCCCTGGCGCCTTCCACGCAATATCCCCCAGTGCTATGCAAGTCCTCTTTTTCACTCACATACCTCTTCAGATCCCCCTTTACAAGTTGTTTTCTATCCAACCAGTTGCTATCACATTGTTGTCGGCAGGGGACTGCCTCGTCCTGGCCATTCAGCATCAGCCCCGAATTTGAACATTTATTTCCTGTTTAATTACGATGTCTGCCCTATTCTGAGGTAATGAGCTCAGGATTGATTGTATTGCAATGATCACACCATTGTCATGTCTGATGGTATTGTATTAGTGTAAGTAAGAATTTAGGACCCGTTCATAAATAAACGTCCATGTGCCGGCCCCATTCCATGGGCTTTGACCAAGCCGAACTCCACAGCTGTAATAAGCCAGTGTTAGAACGGTCGTGTTGTGCAGATCTCCTCTCCGCCACCAGGACCGGTGGTCCGGGTGGTGTCCGGTGTCCGGAGAATAATCTGCATGCTTACATATCTTATCTGGCCTAAGTTCAAACCTTCTCATCTTACGTATTTCTCTGCCCTCCTTCCAGAGGGTCTCGTCCTAGTGGTGACTTCTCTGTTTCAAGGAAACAGATGAACTTTTTGGTTAGGTTACTGTGTGTGAGAATAACACTTTGACCATGGTGACTTTGCCTCAGACAGGGACGTAGACCAGGTTCAAGATGAGTCAGAGGGTCTGACTGCAGTTCTACTCAATGCCTTGAGACCAACAAAGAGATTTTAGTTTAACACCGATATTGATTCTTCTACTTTGGAGGGGACACACACACAAGTTACCTAACAAGGATTAGAACAGTTGGATAAAAGACCGAAATAAAGTGCAGGATCCAAATTTCACGGACAAAAAGTACAACTCAGCTGATTGCAGAAAGTCACAGTCAGTTGCTGAAATAGTGACCTAATGATTTCTGCTTAACAGATTTTGGAAAAATCTGTGAGAAAGTGAGAAGGTGATCTGTGAGAAGGTGAAAAACCTTTCTCCTGGTGGGAGGGTCTGACTGAAGTTTTTGACACAATTTCCCCGCACAATCAGGCCTCTGAGACTTGGATCCTCAGACCAGGGAGACTCTTGAGGCCAAAGGACTGGAAGGGGGCAGTACGGGGTGCGTAGCGAAACGGTGAACACCTTTATTGAGCCATGTTTCTCTACATTTTTACCAAGTAGCTGAACCTGCACCCGGTTTTGCTCGGGAGAATTCTGTAAGTTCTCCTCGTCCACCACGTCCTTCACGCTGTCCATGCGCCTCGACCCAAGGCTAGTAGAAGAGAAGGTTGGGGTGTAAGGGCTGTTGCAGCTGGGACCATCTCGCTAGGAACGGAACTGTGCGTGACGTCATCAATGGGGCTAGTCACACAACCTTATGTAGTAAAAATGGTGCGACAGGAGAATTATAGTGAGGTGGAGGCTGTTCTGCTCGTTTTTGCTCTGGACGAACTATGCATTCAAAAAAGTGACAAGCTCTGCTTTATCTAGGTCATAGCTGTTTAAGTTATACATACTGTACAGTTTCATAAAAGGTGAAGGTCTCAGCACAAGGAAGCAGACAATGTTATAGTGTTTAGACTAAGTAATGGTAACCTCGTTGCTGTTGCACAGACCAGGTCACACCCAAGTTACTTCCCTTTCCAACTGTATATAAACGCTGTACACAATATAGATTGCATTCCAGTTCGAACTCAGACTTTGCTGTCTTGATATCCTTGTCTCCTCACCCATCCATCACTACTGCCACTACGATCGTCACTTTGACTGAGTCACACTCACTCACGTAGCACAGCGCAGCACGAACATTACATCGTTCCACATACCATACATCAATAGCAATGTTTACTTTCTGAGGAGACTAACTGGGAAACAGTACATAGACTGAAATGAAAATAACTCAAAATTGGAATTGGCCACTCTGTTTCAAACTGTGTAACTTTGCCTTTGCCTCATCTACTTTTAAACAATTATTCAAATACAGTGCTGTTCAAAACTTTAGAATAACACTAAAAACATTGATATTTTTACTTTGGAATGCAGTGTGAGGATGACCTTGCATGCATGCAGTGTAATATGGGTGAGTCATGTGCATGTGGACATAACAGTCAAATTTGTACATGCACATGCATAGAAAAGAGCACACTGCATTTTTCTGCATTTTCTTGCAGTTCAAAACTTTAGAATCATTTGTTTTTAGCAGTATGAGAAGGTAGTAAGCAGCATGAGGAATGTGGGAGAGTTGTTTTGAAGGGGACTCCTACATATTCCCCTAGTTGGG
>JAAUXU010107689.1_pt1 | contig 11160 bp, 8 predicted proteins | sample 7278151 | NCBI WGS metagenome assembly JAAUXU01 (sample SAMN14350113, study PRJNA611818) | marine sediment metagenome | isolation source: surface marine sediment (1.8m) | place: French Polynesia: Moorea | collected 2018-08 | reverse complement strand
TACATTGTTAGAAAGGTTTGTTAATAGCTAGAGGTGAAAGAGAAAATACCCTGTTAATCAGTAAAGCAATTAGTGGTTGGACCTTGCAACTTAATGATTCTTGCACTACGCTTCAAGGGTAGGCTGGTGATTCGACCTGTCAGATGCCTCGGTAGTAGAGAGCAAAGACTTGTCTAAGATCCTGTCCTAGGCAGATTGATCTCTGGTATCATAGTTCACCAACGCAGCCCAGTAGCTGGTTGAATCAAGTGGGTAAGTGGCACTGATACCAATAGGGACTGTCTATGGCTCACTCCCTTGGCCGGTGGTGATGGAGCCACCTGTTGGTCAATCACGTGTCCCAGGTACATAATTTGGGGGGTGAAGAAGGTACACTTGTGCGGGGCAAGCTTTAGCCCAGAGTGAGTGTAGGCCTTCAATGTCTTGTCTAAATTTTCCAGATGCCAGTCTAGTCCTTCACTGTGTATGACTCCATCATCAATGAAGCTGAGGGCCTCCGACATGGGTATATCCTTTAGCACTTTGTCGACTAGGCGGCAATAGGTCGCGGGCCCATTGGTTACCCCGAATCCCAGTCGCTTTTGCTGGAACGTTCCAAAGGGGGTGGCAAAAGCTGTTTTCTCCCTGTCATCGGGGTGTACTTCCACGCAGTGGAAGGCCCCCGCCATGTCGACTCCGCTGAAGATGTTGCTGCCTGCGAGACAGGCTATTGTGTCCTGTACTATTGGCATTGGCCAGCTGTCCTTTTCGGTGACGTCGTTAAGTCAGCGCCAATCAAAGCACCATCGTATCTTGCCCCCCTTTTTCTTCACTGCTACTAAGTTTGAACTCCACGGGCTGTCTGCGGGTTCTATGATGTCATGGCGGAGCCACTCGTCCAGTTGCTGACACAAGGCCGGCTCCAAGGGTTGATGGGCCAGTATCGGCATTTGATAGGCGGCATGTCCTCGGTAATGATTCTATGCTGGAGGAGGTGAGTATGTCCATATGATCCGTCATGAGAAAAGAGGTCCCAGTGCTTTAGGAGCAGGTTGACAGCTGCCTCTAATTGCTCCTTTCCTTTCAAGCAGGGTTGCTGTTTGAGCTTGAAGGTGTCCTCAAGCCACTCACACTTCTGCTGGGGCATAGCTCGTGCTGCATCTATAGCCGCGGCTTTAGGGGAAGCTTTCTTAGCATTGTCTACTAGCTGTCTTAGGTATTCTGCCTTCTTCTCCTTCCTGGTGATTGGCTTGAAGCACTTGGATTTCTGCAGGCTGGAGGATAGTTGTACTCCATCCTTGGTGAGTTGCATTTGCTCTACATCGGCTATTTGCCTGATGTGGGTGAGGACTGCGGGTCCCATGAGGAGCTTTTCCCCTGTCTTGAAGCATCCCAGGCCGGGACTTATCTGGTGCCCCCTCACGTCCAGGATGAGTGTGTCAATCTTCCAGCCGGTCCTGGCCTTGATGGTAAACTCCTGGAGCACAAAGATACCACTGGTTGGTGGTTTGGCCATGTCACCCTGCACCCTGGTGCCTTCGACGTTGAGGTATCCGACAGAGTGCAAGTCGTCCCAGCCCTGCATTTTGAGCCAAGGCCCGGAGATCTTGATGGCAGTATGTAGGCCCCTTACTACTAGTAGCTGGTCTGAAAGGACAGCTTTTACCTGTGTGCCTTAAGATAAGCTGGAGGTCCTTTGGGACTTCCCCGATCATGGTAACTGCTGCTCCTTTTTGGGTGGTGGTGACATTCAGTGTCAGTTGGATGGGTTGGATGTTCCCGATCCCCTGGCATCTTGCAAAGCCTCCTGAGATGACACTGCCATTGGTTTCTGGAGTCGAGGAGGGCGGTGCATTTGTGCTTCCCTATTGCCACTGGGAGGAAGTGGTAAAATTGCCATTGCTCATCGCTGATTTCTAAATTAGCTATAGTATAGGACCCTGTTGTCTGTGTTCCTAGCCAGGTTGTGCAAGGGTCTTCTCCTCCCGGCTCTAGGCGTTTCCCAACTCTGTAGCGTCCTCTTCCTGCTCCTCTTCCTCCTTGTCATCCTGTTGGTCATCCTGGTCCTCTTGCCAATCGGATGGTTTGCCATTGAGCCAGTCGCCACTGTCTTCATTTTGAAGACCCGCGATGGCTCGCATGCCCACCTTGCCTGCTTTGCCTACCTTTCCCTTCCCTCGACCCCGGGAGCCTCTGCCTCACCCTCCAGTTTGCCCTGGTTTCTTTCTGACTTTAGCCCGGAAGGTCTTCCACAGCCGGCAGTCTCTCAAGAGATGTCCGGTCTGGTCGCAAGCCCGGCAGGTCTGCCTCTGGTGGCCCTGCAAGGCATTGATGCTTGAGGAGGCCCCGCTCTGGAGCGTCCCAAAGATGTGCACCCCAGCTTCTATATTCTGAGCTCTTTGGGCAGCAGCCATGAGGGTGCGGGGTAGGAAGCCCCAGGTCTGGGTCTTAGTGGCTTCCCTTGCCAGACCTTTGAGGAAGAGGTCGACTAAGTCTCTGTTCTCTTCGGATTCTAGGATGGTTTGGGTCAGATGGGCCCACATCCACAGGACACAGATGCAGCTCCTCTACTTCAGGATATCCTCGTTGGGTTCTTGCCGAGCTGACACCAGTTGAGCTCGGGTCATGTCTGAATCTGTACTGGGAATAATTAGGGCTTCGATGTCTGCTAGTACTGGCTTGTTGTCAGTGTTGAGGTGCATATGCCCCAAGAGGTTGATGCTTGAGATCAATTCTCGGCCTTCGCCAGTGATACACACGGGCATCTCTCGCCATGCCCTAGCATTACTCCAGCCATTGATTTCCACCGTGGCGATGAACCTCTCTCTCCAGGTCCTCCATTTGGAGAAGTCCACCGTATCAAGTTCTGGGGCCCTAATGCCTCATTGGTCATCAGTATGGGGAGGGCCTTGATGCCCACTCTGCCTGACTTGGTCTAGCAGTGCCCTGAACTGGTGTTGGTCCAGGGTGAAGAAGCTGTTGGAGTCGTCAGATCCTTTCTGGGCCATGTTCCTGTTGTAGGATGAGTCGGGAGTCTACTCTTGGATACCTTGTTACCGTCTCTGTGTGCCAGAGATGTCTGAGGTTCCTGGCTTCAGGTTGCTGCTTTTGTATGCCATCTTCTGCGTCCAGACTGGTGGTCGGTGATTCGCTGGCCTGCACAGTCCTAAAAATAGATAGTGCAGTGTCTGGCTAGTGTAATTCCGCTGGCTTGATCACTTGTTTGTCTGGGTCTGGTGTCTGCCTCATTAGTCTCCAATGGCCCCCGTCTTGCCTGACTAATGATCATGACACTCATGGACTCTGCCCTCATGTCTGCCACCCCATCTGACAGTGATTAGTCCAGCCACTGCCCTGGTTTCCTGTCCAGGATCATTAGCCGCATTGGGAGACACTCACCCCTGCTACCTGTTGCCAACAGCTGGTCTCATGCTTTCAGCCTTCTGCCTCATTGCGGCTGCCCTGGCCTGGTCTCGTGCCTGGCTTCTATCTCTGGCCTTTCAATCAGCTCTGTCTCCAGCCTTCCGGTTAGGCTCTATCTCTGGCCTTTTGAGTCGGCTCTATCTCTGGCCAGTTGGTTCAGCTCTATCTCTGGCCTTTCAATCAGCTCTGTCTCCAGTCTTCCGGTTAGGCTCTATCTCTGGCCTTTCAATCAGCTCTGTCTCCAGTCTTCCGGTTAGGCTCTATCTCTGGCCTTTTGAGTCGGCTCTATTTCTGGCCTGTTGGTTCAGCTCTATCTCTGGCCCTTTTTGATCTGGCTCTATTTCTGGCCTCTTTGGGTCGGCTCTATCCCTGGCCTTTCAGGTGGGCTCTATCTCTGGCCTTTGTGTTCGGCTCTATTTCTGGCCTCTTAGGGTCGGCTCTATCTCTGGCCGTTTGGGTTGGCTCTATCTCTGGCCGTTTGGGTGGGCTCTATCTCTGACCTTCCCTCGGACTCTCCCTTGGACAAGGATTTAAGAGGACCATCCCCAACCCCAAAACCAAGCTACCCACCCTTATATGGTTGGAGGGCTGGATGTAAGTTGTTTAAAGCTGATCTCAACTGTTCACAGTTCCTGGAATAGGTTACCTGTTTTTTCCAGCAGTCAGTTTTCTTCAAGAACACCATTGAAACCACTTTCAAGCATTAGTGACTTGTTAAATAGGTCACACGACCAAGTCTTCCTCAGAAATATATCTCACACTTGTTTCTGCAATTTCAATCTCTCCAAGTACAGAGAAACTGATTTAATGTGAGTTTATAGCCCTCAAGCACAATTTAAAACCTAACAAATAGGGGTGAGTCACATAAGCACCCAGACTGGCAGTCAGCAGTAAAAATGACACAACTTTGAGTTGTTTTCGCCTCTCTAGGTGCCTGGGTACTGGTTTTAAGTGACTTTATAACCTTTACTCATGACATTACTCTAACAGAATGTGTTTGGGCCAAGTGTGGCCCCAGATTTGGACAGAGCATGGATATTAGGAGGATTTTGTGTTCTTGCCATGATTGTATGTGCATCATTGGTGGTTTTAAGTGAGCCCATAACCTTCAATATTCAACTGTTAATAACTCACTTAGTAAGTCATTTCACTAAGCCACACACATATCTGTGTTCAGCATGTACAGGACTACAACTTTGGTATTTTTGCACAGGCCTGAGACCTCAATAAATATAATATATAATATTAATTATATATTTCATTATGTTATAAAGCTTTTTAAATATTAGTGATATTTAGAGGAGGACCCCAGAGAACTTCCTCATCTTAAAAAATCTGACACTTTTGTGTAATAAACATCTCTATGCAGTGGACAGGGAAAGCTGTACCCCCCCCCCCCCCTAAAAATGAGCCTTTTGTACCTCCCTGTGCTCATGGTACATGATTCATGTACCATGTATTGTGTATCTTGCATCATCACTACTGCATGTCTTTCCTCTTATGCACTCCCCCTTATCCCTCTGCCACTGTAGCACTCCCACACAGCCACCGTGCAGCCTCTCCCATCCCTCCCAAGGGAAGGCAGTCAATACACGGCTTTTGAAGTGTGAACATGTCTTCTCCTTCTGTCCTCACCACCTCCAACTCTGAGTCTGGTTCTCCTACAAAGGGAGAACCACCAAAGAGTAGGATGAAGATCATCCCTACTGCGATAGTGGCCCCTTTCCAGGTCCTTCCGATACGACCCGTCAGGGCAGCTTCACATCTCTCAGGTCATTGGGGTGCTTGTTCTTTAGGTGATGCTTTAGGGAAGTTGTGCTGCCACCAACTTTGCTCATCGTGGCATTGTACACCTGAAATGGATATTCTCCAAAACACTAGGACACCCATAGTGAGAGCAGGTTTAAGCACCGTACGTTACATGTGGCCTTGCCTCCTTGATCAGTAAAAAACATCTGTACTGCAGACCCCTTTTTTCTGTCCTTGAGGGATCATGTCACCCTGAGCTAGAGAAGGGTCAACACTCGTAGGGTCTTCATCTGCACTCATTGGATCTTCACCCTCATTGCCAGAGCAAGACAGAGTAGTATCTGCTGACTTGTTCAAATCAATGGCAGACTCTGATCCAGTGTCTGGGAAAGGAAATGGTACCAGAAAATCTTTCACTGAAGGTTTTGTGAGCAGGTTTTGAAGTGTTCTTATCGTTACCTGTCATGTTTCAAGATAGAATGTCCTTTGATTACTCCACCTTCTGACGACAAAAATTTGATCGTTGTTGGAACAGTCAGAAAATGGCGGGCAGTGGTGCTGTCACTGCAATGGGTGTGCTGAACCGCAAGGCAGAAATTCAGGAATGTTGCACTTCAAATCACTAAATGAGTCAGCTCGCGAGCCAAGCCATAATGTAAGCGAGTCAAGTCAAGCCTCGGCTCGGCTCAACTCATTTTGTCGAGTTGGCGAGTTGAGCCGATTCATTGGCATCACTAATCAACAGTAGCGAGAGAAGGCAGTCGGGACTTTAGAGCTTTGCAGATCTGATCAGACTCAGCAGAAGTGTGAGAAGGCAGTCCAGATCTTGGCAGTCCACATCGAGCTGCCATAACAGTCCTTGCATAAAAGCCTGCTTTTGATCTTCATGGTGTCAAGCACCATTGCAGACTCTCTGCCAAGGGTCCCCCTGCCTGCCTTATTTTGAAGCTCTTCAAAAAAGTCGGTGACGAAGCCCAGCTAGAAGTTTGTGGATGGGCTCCATTCTCCAAGGGATCATGCATGTGGCAGGATGGAAGTGCCTCATACATATTCTTAAGAGGCAGGTGGCTAGAAGTATAGAGTTGCAGCTACTTCGTGACTTCTCAGTGTAGCAACATCCTTTGCCATGGATTGCTGCACTGCTTGCTTGATCTTTATGCAGATCTTTCAAGGTGCCAGAGAATTGTGAATTGAGGAGGTTGGAGCACTGTGCTGTGATGAGCTAATCATTTTGTAGCTTCTGGAAGAAGTTGTGGAGCTTTCTAACCTTTTTGCAGACCAATGGACTTTCCTCCTCATGCTCCTGGAATAGGGAGAAGTGCTGCGGGTTGACTGAATCACTGATGACAGGTGGGTGGGTGCAAAGCTGCATGAGAAGGGTCACTCCATTTGCAGCGAATCTGGCTACTTGCTCTTCTTCCTCAATGTGTTTGGTGAATCAGGGCTCGTCCCTGAACTGGAATACACTGAAGATGATGGAGAACATACAAGTGGTGCTGATTCCAGAGGCATTGAATTGTAGATGCCAGTGGCATCAGCCTAGGTGGAGATTCCAGAGGTGATGGAAATGGAGATGCTTGATGTTTCTTTGGCCCATGAGAGCTTGTAGTTTGTCTCCTCTGCGGATGAGCTGGCGGATTGACAATGGAAGGAACAGCATCAAGCTGCAGTCGTTGATGCACAGCCAAGGATTTGAAGGCCATTGGAGGAAAGTGGGAGAAGCGAACTGTGTGGTTTCCTATTTGAATAAAATTTTTCCTCCACATTGCTCTAAACCTGTAGTTACATTCTCGGTACTAGAATCTCATCATTAAAGACTTCATCTTTGACCTGACCCATTCTGTCCTGTGCTTTGGATCCTTCAGAAACTTGAAAACCTTAATGCTTGAGGCCTGGCTGTCCCTGTTTGTTCAGTTATACATTGAGGAACTGCTAACCATCTTGATGCTGGTGATCAATCCCATGCATATTATATGTTGCCACTGCAACCCAACAGCCCTCTCCACCTTTTTTCAGTCGCTTGCAAGTCAATGTCAAATGCTTCACCGTAGAGTTCAGCTCTCTCCAAGTCAATTTTTAGTGTTTTGGACATTTAAAGGGGCATCAGCAGAATTCTCATCGTGACCAAATGACAAGTACATAAAACAAAAGGAAAGAGACGCAGAAGTACAAGACGTGTAACGAATGAGAACGAGAACAGTCATAAGTGTAATAGGCAAGAAAGAGAACGCCAGAAACATGGACAATAACGATTAGATTCATGACTTTGACCATGTCAAAGTGATGTGGAATTACTACTTCCAAGTCCACCGTGCACAACTGAAATATCCGTGGATGCATCTGAATTTGTTTTGGAATTGGACTAGCTGAAATCTAGGGACGCCCTCTAGGACGACTGCACTTTCCTCCTGTAGCTATCTCTACGGTTGGAGAGCAGAGAAATGAACTCAATCGCATTTTTCTGTCAGCAAATCACGCAACCTTTCTTGAGATCATTTCCCCCGCTCTCCCGTATTTTTTTTTAACCGTGCTACTGTCCTCTCTCTCCTTTTCCCACATCTCCTGTTCCATGACGGTCTTGGCCATCGACGTCGGCGACGACGTCCACGTCGATGTCGTCAGCTGCTGCAGTCCAGCTTGCCAGGTTGGAGTTTTCACCTTGGACTCCACGTCCGAGTCGTCCTCGTCCTCGTCCCCGTCCCTCAGGACTTTGTTACCTATTGTGTATGTTCAACGCGAAAGAAAATGGCCATCTTGCCTTTAGAATTAGTGAATCTCATTAGAACATGATATTTACTAGACGGACATCTCTTTCATCGTCTGTGTTGAGCATATGGGTCTAGCTGACGTTGCTCTTGGTCGGACTGGCAGCTTTCCGAATTGCTTTTGACGGGTTTGGGCCTTAACTTTGCATTTCGTCACTTCATGTTAAAAATTGCAGTGCACAAAAATCAGTGCCTCAGGAGGGAGGGAAGCAAGCATAGAAAATCAATGATAGAATAAAACTTTCCCTGTAAGAAACGGCTTTTCTGTTCTGAAATTTTGCTCAAGCCAAGACTTTACATTGTCCTCATTTTTCCCTACAGAACTATCACATCACTATTTATCCAGGAGGAAGTACAAATTTCATGTAGGACAGAATAGTAGTTGTGCAAAAAAAAACCTGCAAAATTTTCCTGCAGAACAGCATTGCCTCGAAGAAAAAGCTGTTTCTTAAAAGAAATGATGCATTCGAAAGAAATAAAGTTTTTATTGTACTACTTTATTCGTCTGATTCCTTATGGCTTGCGACTACTTCGCAGTTCGGCTTAAATAGTCAGTTTCACAATCAGAGAATTCGGAATCAGAAAAGTAAAGCAGGACAGCAAAAGATCAACGTATTTTTTTATAAATAGTCTTTTCGTTACAAACTTTCAGTCACACGGATGGAGTGAACATGCTAAAAACACTTTTTTAAAGAAAAACAGGTGATGAAGGAGATGTGCGTGGAAGAAAATCTGAGATTCCAAAGTCTATCTGGACGTAGACTCGAATTGAAAAAGAACTACTCTTCGCTGATAATCAGTGAAAAAAATATTATTCTTAATACAAAATAGGTAGAGTTGTTATCACTAGAGGATCAGAGTGACATTAGTAAGTGAGAATTAGCGCTTAATTCTCGTCAAGCATGTAGGTTTCTTTGACTAAACGACTTTTTCCGAAAATCAGTTCAATAAATAGAGAAAGACTATTTTCCACTTGGGTCGATTAGTGAAGAAAAAATAGCTTTCGGTTGCTCATCCACCTATTGACCTCCTAATATGCGTTACTCTTTCTTCTCTTGAAGTGGCCTTTTTTGGCCCTGCCTAGCCCAGTAGGTCTAATGTGGCCTCCAGAAAAACAGCCCTTGTATGACCTCTTGAAAAATAGGCGCTCTGGGTCTGGTTTTCCCGAAAATCATGATGACTTCACTAAGGAAAACTCAACGTTGAAAATATATGCATCAGGCTAGGTCAACTTTTTTAATCTCTTGTGGCATCCTAGATTTGTGGCCAGAATTCGCTACCGGATTCTGCAGCGGCAGAGGGTTAGGGGCACCCTGGAGACAAAGAAGGGCAAGAAGTGTTTGAAGTAAAAAAAAAAACAGATTGCGATATTGCAGTTGTACTTGAGACTGTTGTCTATCACTGCAGGAGTATTGGGACGAAATGTGCTAGAGCGGGATGCAACTCTTGTCATGACAAGTCATACCATACCTGTCGCACCAATCCTGACGAGCTCTGTTTGTATACCTGTCCTCTCTTCATTTCTGATTTCTGAAGAAAGTCTGACTTTATTTTGTAACTGTTCAGAGCGAAAAATCGGAGAAAAATCAATTTTGGCATCTCGCACGACTGTGGAAGAATGCGCGATATCCCAGACCAATCGATATCCGGGTATTCGATATGTGGAACTGCTGAATGCTCAATGGATAGACAAGATGATGCAGTCGGACGCTTTGGAAAAGACTCTCCTGACAATCGATCTTTTTTTTACTGCGTAAAACTTTAAAAAAGTTTTTCAAAAATTTGCACCTTTGATACAGCAAAGATGTTTTGGGGGCTTTGCAACGATAAAGAAAGGAAGTTTTATGGCAAAAAGTGCATCTTGCGAGGCTGATTCAGTTTGTGTCCTACCCGAAACTTGGAGAAAACTAATTTTTGTTGTTAACCAAAATGTCAGGTTTCCAAGTCCGTTTATATCATCATAATATGATATTGACATAGTGCGTCATTGTTTTTTTTGTAGTCGCAATTCATCTTTGTTAAAGATGAAAGTATTATTTTAGCCCCTTTAAATACTGCAACTCCCTTTGACTCTGGAGACTCAACTGTTGGCTTTGCTGTAGCGAAGCGACTCCGATTTAGTCCATTCTTGCCTGCAAACTGCACTAAAGTGGAGTCCGACCGCACTTTTGCTGGCATTTCAAAGATATTTGTTGTAGTTCAAGTACTGTTGCCTTAAGGCCATGGCTGCTTTGGCTTGTGCAAGTCGGCCCATCCGGCCCAGGTGGTCCCAGCGTCATCTGCTGCTTTTCCCAGCATTGCATGCAAAAAATGTTTTATGACAAGTATGAGCAGCAAGTTGGAAAACTTCCCTTTTGCTGTGGGGAAATGGGCCTTTGGCCCAAATACCAAGACTTGACTAGAAACATATCTTTCTGAAGAGCCGTTTAATATGGGCACTTTTAAGCCAACGATGCAAAATTACTTACTCTGGCAGAGTTTGCAGCACACAACTTGACTGCATTGTAAAAAAATGAGTGGTCCTAGAGCAAAAGTACACATTAGCTCAGTTCTTAGCTTTCCCTAGAGGTGGGAGCCACTTCTGTAGCTGCTCAAAAGTTATGGCTGGAAAAAGAAGTGTGCACTGCATTTACTACGCACAGTATGTTATAAAAGTCTGAGTGCACACAGCAAATGGCCTTTAACAACAAAATGTTTTTAGGAAACTATTAATATTTTGGCCAAAGGCCAAAAACCCAGTTCCCAAAAAGTATCTTCTTTCCAAAGAAGAGACATTTTCGAACTGATCTTTATCCACATTCGACATTTTTGACGTGGAGCCGGCCAACGAGATGAGCGTCAACTCCTCGGGTGCGTTCAGCTGGGCCAAGGACATGTCCGACCAGTTGGCTGAGCGATGCGCCACAAATTCAGGACGGGGACCTCTCCTGGGCCACCTTCCCCATGGTGTGCTCCGCCGACCTGGGGGCCCCGCTGCGAGCGATGGCCAGCAAAAGACTCACTCAAGCCCAAACTGGCATCCATTTTGGCATTTTGGTCTTCTAAAAATGCTCTCTAATCCTTTCTCTGGACTCTCCATTAGGATCAGGTCGATGTAACCACCCACTTATGGCTGCTGGTGGCCACTCTCAGAGCTGTCTCCGATCAATCTTCATTCGTCTACCGTTTGGTGGTCAAGACTTGGGGGGGGGGGGGGGGGGGGGGGGGGGGGGGGGGGGGGGGGGGGGGGGGGGGGGGGGGGGGG
>JAAUXU010183857.1_pt1 | contig 11161 bp, 7 predicted proteins | sample 7278151 | NCBI WGS metagenome assembly JAAUXU01 (sample SAMN14350113, study PRJNA611818) | marine sediment metagenome | isolation source: surface marine sediment (1.8m) | place: French Polynesia: Moorea | collected 2018-08 | reverse complement strand
CTTATTGTCTTGTGTATCATGTATTCACAAGACGTGCATAGGCATACAATACTGGTGCTCAACTAACCTAACAATCCACAAATCACCTCACACTGTGCAGTGGCATGAGCATGCCCATGCCCGCCCACTCTCCCTTCCACCGCAAGCTGTCGGCCCCTACCTCCGGCAGTGACTGACCGGCATCGAGATGCTCTGTAGAGTGAGTCTGTGATAGAGAGAAGGCTGGTGTACAGTGACAAGGGTTCACCATTCCGTTCATGTTCATGGCTCTGATTGGAAGTGCAAACCTTGCAATGCACTGGTCAACACTGTCAGGTCAATGGTGACCAGGAGGGTGGCTGACGAGGACACTGTGACCAGTGCTGTCATGAAGGTCATGTTGGCCATGAATCTGGATGGCAGTTGCCCAGTAGAAATATAGATGTTAGGCAGCATGCTGCACCTGTGGAAGAAGAGGCTGGGGAGGGGCAGGGGCAGGATGAGTGCCTTGAGCATCTGCTGGAACAGCATGCCCATGTAGGAGATGTACATCACGTTGTGGTCACTCCATTTCTCTTCTCCCAGCTTGGTGGACCCAAGTACCCCCATGAGGATGGCCTAGGTGAGCACAAACCCCTCAATGGAGTCATGCACACCATCCTTTGTGACCTCCACCTGGGTTGACACATTATGGAGATCCCCAGTGATTCTTTCTCCTTGGCATCAACATCACCAGCCACTGAGGAGGATCCACATTCTGAGGGCCCTTTTTCTCTGGTTGCTCAATCATCAGAGGGGGAAGACACCTTGGCTGTCCTGACAGGCAGATATCAGTGTACGTCATCTGGGGCTGACATGACTGGTGGAGATGTGTTATGTCAGTCCTGGTGAGGAATTGGTCCTCTTCTCTCTTGAGACACCTTGCAGTGTTGTGGAACAGCTGAAGCATATCTGGTGCCCCACATAGGGTTGCATCCCAAATAGGGACCCCTGCTTACTGAAGCACTCAGATGCATTCCAACTCAGGTTTGTCATCACTCTGATGATGAACACTTCACATATGTTCCACTATGTGTACAGTCCTGGCCGTAAGTAATTGAATCAAGCATGACGGCACCTCCTACACTGTACTGAATCATGCTGAAATGGAATTTTGATGTGAAATGTGTAGCTGTCATACTGGGACACAATGTTCAGCACACAGGTCAATGTGAGGGATGCTCATTTTAGTGCTAGAGTGCTCAAAAGAAGGCCACCTGGAGGGGGCACCATGCCAAACAGAACAAGAATATGGCTTTTTGAGGGGGGAAAAGTGGATGAAATGGACTGAAATTTTCATGGAAGAGTCCAGACCCAAAGGCAGACACTTCCCAGGGGGATTCATCCCCTGGGCCCTCCAGTGCTATGAGCAAGCATGCAAAAACCCTGTGTCTGGGTCAAGAGGTTGCTAGGTTCAGTGAAGCAACAAAAAGAGTGCGTTGGGGTGACAAGTTGACATGTAAAGAAAACTCATCGATGACACTCGGGACATCTCGTGCGAGCAGATGGGGAAGGCAGACCTGATCAGACTCAATAGTAGTGAGAGAAGGCAGTCCAGATCTTGTGTAGCGGCAGCCATTGGGTATCAAGTGGGCCTTTAGCTAGCCTCAAAGGACCCGGACAGGCTTGGTCGTTACGAAGGAGACTCGTCAGACATGATCTCTGGTACACAGTGTATTCCTAAGACGTCTGTACACGAGTATTATTAGTAATCAACTAACTATACAATCTACATTGCACTTGTCTGTACTGGGGCGCGGGCACGCCTACGCCCGCTCAGTCACCCTTCCTCCGCGAGCGGTCAGCTCCCGCCCTCCGCGGTAGCTGACCTGGGCCAAGCTCGTACTCCGTAGATGGATGGAGGAAGGGCAAGTAGACAGTGATGGAGAGCAATGGGACCATCGCTGGCCAAGGCGAGCTCCACTTCACTTGTCTGTCCCGATCGTCCTCGGACCTGATTACACTCAGTAGTAGTGAAGAAGGCAGTCCAGATCTTGGCTTCGTCATTGGCAAGAGGGAGAGATAGGGAAGGCAGACCTGATCCGACCCAGTAGTAGTGAGCGTGGCCGTCCACATCGAGATGTCCCGAGTGTCGTTGATGAGTTTTGTTCACCTGTCCAGGTGTCACCTTGTCGCTCTCTTTTTGCTGCTTCACCGAGGGATGAAATTGTGATTGCTGCGCATTCATTTGCTGTGACGGGCAAGACAGCAGTCGAAATGTTGGAGTCACACTTGACTTAAGTTCTTCATTTGTACTCACTGGACTCGACTCAGATTGGTGTAACCGTCCAAAAAGAAAGAGCAACTCCAATCTGGTCAAGGACAGTGAAGACATAAGCTGCACCACCTGTAGAGCCAAGGAGAGAAACCATTGGTGGCGAGGAGAAAAAAGCAAAGGGTTTAAGTCAAGCCCAGCCAGGTGAAGCTGAGTTAAGTAAAACAAAGGATTTCAGTCAAGCCAAGCCAGGTGTAGCTGAGTTAAGTCAAGCACAGTCAAGTAGAAAAATTCAAACTCAGTCAAGATCAATTAAGCAAAGTTGAGTCAAGCCAAGCTGAGTCAAGCCCATCACAGCCAAGACATGTGAAGTATAGTCAACTCAGTCGAAAGTAAAGATGAGCCAAACCAAGTCGATGTAGGCTGTACACAAGCATCTGAGTCAGCATGTCGAATCTTGCCCAACGACATTACGGAGGTGTAAGTCAAACTGACGATAAATTGTTCATAAAACAAACAACTGAACCTCAAAGTCTTAGGTGCTGACCTAAAACTTGGTTTCCATTTACTTTGTCAACAACTTTCCGCACTATTTGTTTGGCTTTTTTGCATTTCCAAAGCAGGTAAATTCAGACATAAAAGCTTTTGGTCACCTAAAATGTCACTTTTAGCTAAAGAAGAAGGTCACTTTTCTCAAAAAGTAACTAAAATTCCGAAGTCCGCTGATAACTCATGTGATGCTCGCATAAAGCGAGCGACTCAAGTGTAGTCAAAAACTGAATCATTCAATGAGGACATTGCGGCCAACACCTTTTGTATATATGTACAATGATGTAAAGTAAATAGGGAGTCACATGCATATTTATGTAGAGACGCATATCAGAATAAATGAGCTCTTAACACGTCTGTCGATCTTTGACCGAGCGCCGTGATGGATCTGAAGAACCCCAACTGGGTCACCCGGCTGATCTTAAAGATCGACCCGGGCTACCTCTACTACCTGTTGAGGGCCGCGAAGAAGTTGGTCGCCTTGGCCGACTACGTGCTGGACCTGATCTTCGGGTACACAATCACGGGTGGCTGGCGAAGCGAGCGACTCAGGGCCCAGACTTCTTACGAGCACTCAGCCCAGGTCGTCAAGGTCGTGGCCCGCGCGGCCCCCACCATAATGATGGACCACACGCTCGACCACTTTCTGTACAGGCACAGTGCCTACATCAGCCCCAGGACAATCCTGGAGAACGACAACTGGACGCTCTACGGGGTCACGCGCACGCACGCCTTCTTCTGCGTCAGCGACGAGAGCTTCAACGTCTACGAGATGGGCGTGGCCCCGTTCCTCTTCGTCGTGCAGTTCCTCGAGTCCAAGAGCCTGGTGATCGTCGAGCACAAGACTTTGCACAAGCTCGCCGAGGAGGTCGGGGACCCAGTGGGCAGGAACATCACGTTGCTCAACATGACTGCCAGGTAAGAAACGTGGGTTGTATTTTGTTGCACATATTTGTGATATTCATTCTTGCACACATTTGCTCCATGCATTTGTTGCTTGTATACGATTTATGCATGCATTGGTGCACATATTTGCTCCACACATTGTAGCGAACGTTTGGTGCGTGCATTTGTTGTTGCATTTATTGATTTTCTCCATTTGTTACGCTTGTGACATATGACACATTGAGGACATTTCTGCACCGAATTGTTGCTCACAAAGTTGCATGCACTTGCGGCACACGTTTGTTGCACACCCAGTGACACCTCTCGAGTGCAGTCCCCTACTTGCAGGTGCGGCTCGACCCTGGTGGGCCAGATGCTGTCCCTCGTGCCCAACGTCCGCGTCATGTCGGAGCCATGGTCCTTCATGAACTTGCACGGTCTGTACGTCCGCAAAGAGATCTCGCTGCCGCAGTTCGAGCGCCTGCTGCGCAGCGTCGCGCGGCTGCAGCTGAAGCCGGAGGTCAAGCACCCCAACATCACGCACGTGCTCGTCAAGATGAGCAACTTTGCCGCACCGCAGTTTCCCACTCTTAAAAAGATGTTCCCCGAGTTCACCCAGATGTTCATCACTCGCCAGCTGAGACCGTCCTTGAGGTCCTATGTCAAGCTGTATATTTTCCTGCCAAGACTTTGGAGAAGCGGGGGCAAACTTACAGAGTTCTTCTTCCACTTCCTCGCATTCCCCTACGACGACGCCAACTGGTGGGACCGCTACGACTGGCTCTGGGCCGTCGACCGCCAGTACCTCTCCTACGGCACCGAGGCTAACATGTGCTTAATCTGGGCCACCGGAATACTGGTAAGAACTAAGATCAACTTTGCATGCTACAGTGAAATCTCGATAGTGGACAGCAAACTTTCTGTTTTATCGTCGACTGACGTTGTCATCATATTAAATGCAGAACTTTTGATACGTTATGGTGATATTCATTGCATAGAGATTCAACTGTACACACTAAGGAGGTAGGCAAAAGCATAGCAGTAAGCATACATGCAGGGCAGATGCACTGAAAATGAAACTAGGTCAACTTGAGCACAAAGCCTACGTATACACATAGAATTTTTACATAAGAGTACCCGCTTTATCCAGGACTACCTTCGTCATCGCCGAAACTACGCCAAGGCCATCATCTTCGAGGACCTGACTGCCAATCCGGAGCAAGAGGCCGCCCAGATCTTGGACGCCATGGGCCTGGATGCGAAGTACGCTAAAGACTGTCTGGCTGCTCTGGGACAGGACTCACAGATGGGCATCCTCGCACCAAGGGGCAAAGCCAACATCGATATTCCCGAGTCCACCTGGAAGAAGACTGATCAGATGTTTAAAGACTTCGACCTGCCGTTCCACACGAACATGACCCTGTCAGATCTCAGGAGACTTATCTACGAAGAAAAGCAGCTCGACTGAGTTGATTCACATCTTTTAGGCATCTTAGAGGTTCCAGTTTTACACCGTGCTACACATTACCCATGTTACTAATGACAATGCCAACACCAGTCCAACTCTTGGCAACTGTCAAGGCCTATCTTTGCTCTCCTAGCTGCTCCCGCTCGTGTTCTCATCCTTGTCGGACTTCGTCATGGCCACAGAATGACAGGAGTTGGATCAGGGATGAGTCCAAGTTGGCAGGTCCGGAACAAAGCAAAGTTGCTCAAGAGATTGAAACATATGCAGTATGGGACTGGACTGAACACTGAACACACCCCAAGAGTACATTTGATTCCTGATGGGACCCCAGTGAAAATGCAGACTGGTCGAGGCCATCAGCAGCATGAGCAGGCATTAAGTGTGGCAAAGCAATGCAATGCAGTGACAAAAATGAAGTGAATAACTGTACCTGTACATACGTTGCATCCATCTAAACTTAGAAGATATGATCGTGAGTAGTTTGAAATAAAAGCCCCAACAATTGTTGCTAGTGAGAGACACAGAGATGCAGAATATGACATTTTTTATGGAGCAACATTTTTTGGCCCTGTTGTGTACTGTGTAAGTGTCTGCCCACGTAGGCCTGGACAGGCAAGTGGTTGAGGCAGTGCATAGGTTGCCTGTTGTTCTACATACGTAGACGCTCAGCTATGTGTCTTTGCCACTTTGAGCACTATATTTTTCATACCACTGTTTATGGCAATGTGTGATTTAATGCGAAATTCTTGCATTCTACTTTGCCCGAACATTTCCAGGAGAACATACTTAGTTCATCGACCGTCATTGAGGAGAGGTTGGGTGCGTTGGGAACAAGAAATATTGCTGGGAGAGGACATTTAAGCTCGTGATCAACGTGGTCGAGGAGGATCGCGAAATCTCCATCAATGATTCATGTGAGGCCATCAGTTTGTGCCAGCTTTCATCCCCAATGAAGGTGTCCTAAAACTGTGTTTTAAAGAAATGCGGGGTCTAACTCATTGCGGTGCGCGAGGGGTTAAAGATCAGCTGACACTTTGTTAATAGAGGTTGTTAGGAGAGGTGCAACAATTATTCACGAGCAAATTCACTCCTTGGGGTTGCTTATGTCACTTAACACAAGGAGTCGAGTCGTTTATGCATGAAGGCTCTGGGCAGAACTCGCAGGACGCTTTGCCAACAAACATAAGTGCAAGTTTGTGTGCTATTTTAGAGCACTTTCAAACGTTCCTTTTGAAGCCGACCTGGAACCTGAAGTCCCGCTTATATTGGAACAAGTCTGTATACACACTTTAAGCAACTTGGTGATTTTTTAAGCAGTGAGCTCTGATTTTCGGCAAGAGTCAGTGCAACCGCTCTATTCTGGTGGTTCTAACCTCTCAGTTTATGCTCCGGGCTCATTTCACGTGAAAATCCGGGTGCAGCTGATTCCGCCTTCTTATCTCGCAACCGAAACCTGGCTGAAGTCTCGACTTCCTCTACGAAAAAAAAGCAGCAATTTAGATGCTGTCTTGTTTACTTGCTTTAAGTTATCTGACAACGCAGATTACTTTTTCTCCCAAGTCCCAGACGTTGTAGCCAACTAAGATTTGCTTCAGTTGTTAGCTTTATTAGTGCATCAACCGCTATAAAAGTGGGGCAACTTGTGAAGTGACTACAGTTCAGGCTCGTTCAGACGCATTTTATGTAGTGAGCAGCAGCAAGTGGATGATAAGTATGAGTGGACCACATAAGTAGCTTATTTGAGGTGAAATTTCCATCCAATGAAGGTAAAAACGTGCACTTAAGAGGTGAGCCTTGCTCTCCTCATTGATCTCGATGGCGCAGGACACGTTTTGGGGGGGCGTCCGACCCCAAAAGATGGGCTTTGTGCGTTATGCCCAGGTGAGGAAGTGCCCGAAGCCGAAGAGGAGAGAGATGTTTATCTCGACGTTGACCCCGAACAATCTGGAGGATTCATCATTTGTCACAAAACCGATGCGGGCTTTTAAGTGAGCCTATTTCACTTTCCCTAAAGAATTTTTGTAGGAAAATTGATGATGATCCCCTCTCATACGCATGCACCGGGGGGATGGAGAGAGAGGGGGAAGGGGCAGAGAAAAGGGGTTTGAAGAATTATCCGCTGATGGAAGTTGAAGCGACCTTAATGACATGCCAAGAGAGAGAAAAGTAATTTTGCCCGTGCAAAAAAAGGAACCTCTGAGGGCTGCCAAGAAGACATTTTGGCAACAGCCACAGCAGCAACAACAGTGACAAATGCTGAGTCAACTGCTAACATCACTCGGGCGCTCACGCAACAATTGTTTGTTCTGCAGGCTGGTTTCTCTCCGGACAAAGCCATTTGTACGGCCTGGAAATGTCAGCTGCTCTTCAACTATGTACACACAGCAAAGATCCAGGAAAGGCGTTCTCAGTCCTGATTCCGAGGCCCGAAAAGAACTTTCGGCCATCTTTCGTGGGTCAGGAGCAAATGCGAAATCATTGCTTCTCATCCACTCGTTTTGGGCTCTGTCTGACCTCACCTGAGGGCTGGGATGGACACACAAGAATATTTGGGCAGGGGTTGCGTGACGGAACTGACTTCGGACACGTCCTGACGCCGACTCCATCAGGAAGTCATGCAAGCATCAGAATTGCCCGTCACGTGTGACATAAAAAAGACTCGGTCACACACGCAATGACAAATCCTGATGCGTATATGAATTTGCATGAGCAGAATTGTGCTAAAATATGGACAAAACGAGCCCAGATATTTTGCTCAATCTCCCTTCAACTCTCGCATACATACAAGCATGAGAATGTCCCATCAAGCACGACTGGGGCCCAAAAGGCTGGGTCAACCATAGCTTTTGGAAATGATTTTTAGACCAATTTCCCGAGACCTTACGCGATGACACAGTCGAAGAAACAAGTGCTGTGGTCATTCAGAAGATTACTATGAAAGTTTCTGGTCAAGTGTGACCCAGCCCTAAATAAGCTCCACCACTCAGATCTTAAGCTGTTCCCCATTGGCACAGTAACCAAAAAAGCCTCACTTTTTTGCAGCAATCAGGGCTAATACAAGACCTGTCTGGTGGAGTTGTAATAGCTGACCGAGAGGAAGCACGTGACTGTGGCCCCCAAGTTGGGCACGAGGGTGAGACAGCGCAGTGAGACCTGCATTATACAGGCCTGCCAGTTATTTAAAAGGTGCCCAATAGTCTGTTGATGCATTCACGCCTTACAAAAGGACAACGGGTCCGAGCAGCTGACCCAACACTACAAGAGCCTTGCCCATTCTCATGCGGGCAGCCCCAAAAAATGGGCACCTCTAGTCTGCGGTGCCTTTTTTTTACGTGCTGAGATGGAACTTTTTTTTTTCAAGCTGAGAGAAAACGGACAAGTTAATTTCTTACAAGAGCAATGAAATCTTTGGACGTTCATAAGAATTCATGAAGCAACCGAGTCTTTTCCCCCTTTTTCTCCTTTCTTCCCCTTGTCACGGCTTCATTGTTACTCTGACGCATGTCCTCGTTCACTTTTTGCCAGTCATTCACCGAGATCAAAATAAGATCTGTCGTCTTCTCTCTCACTCTGGTGAAAGTTGGATGATTGAGCTGACAATAAACAGTTTGGAATAAAAAAGAATTGCGTTTCAGAGCAATTTCACTACATTCACTCAGTGATTTGGGTGATTGAGTCCGTTATGTACAGTTGAGAAGCAGACTGATTCACGTTTTAGAACAATTTCACGTTATTCACTCAGTGATTTGAGTTTAGGACGATTTTACAACATTCACTCAGAAATTTAGCTGATTGAGGCTGTTATGTACAGTTCAGCACCAAACAAATCCACACTTGACGGCGATTTGACTGCAGTCACTCGGTGATTTTGGTGATTGGGTCGGTTGGAGACATTGAGAAACAAACTCATATTTTAGAACATTGCTACTGCATCCATCCAGTGACTTTTGCAGCTGAGCTTAGCAAAGTTGGCAGACAAAGTTGAGTGCTTTTGTTGGTCATCTTAGTTGGTAATAACGATTCCAGCTTAGAATAAAGGAACGTTAGACTTTTGTCTTACAGCAACAATCACTTCTTGGCCTGGACCAAATGAACAAGTGGATTCTGCGCATTCCGAGCAGATTTCTCACCAGAGCGTTTGTGTGAGGCTCGAGGACTTCACAACTTGTCTGACCGAGTGGAGCAGAAAGAAAGAAGTGATCGCATCGGCCGATAACATGAGAGAATTTCATGGCTCATGCACGTGCCTGCGTGTGTCCGAGCGCACCTCGAGTGCAGCAGAGAGCTTTGTGTGCAGCTCTGGTGTGTGTGTGTGCAGTTCCTGTGTGTGCGCGCGCATGCAGTGTGTGTGTTAGTGCAGTTCTGGTGTGTGCACTTCTACACATGAATCAGGGTTGAGTGCTATTTATATTGTCAGGATTGTCAATTGGCTCCAGACCAGTTGTGTTCTTGCTTGCATCACCCAGGAGGAAGAAAAAACCACAACTGGAGCCTTCCCTCATTCATCTTTGCCACATAAAAAATTCATCTTTGCCATATAAAAAAAATGGGTTGGGGGTAAAAAAAAGTTATAGATGTGACACGAGTGGAATAAATGACTGTGACTTTCCTGAAGAAAGTTGTTGACAACTTGGAGGTGCCCAGGATCTGCAGCTCAGATAGGGGGGGAGGGGGCAAAAAGAGATGCTTAAGTGCTTCTCTCTGCATTGGAAAGTGACAATTAAAGCTTTGACGGTTGCATTTGGGGGTTCCATTAATTTTATCCCCACCCTTCAAAAAAGGGACGTCCAGGACATGTTTTTCTCTTAAAATTTTAACTGTAATATTGCGTAACAAAGCATATCCATATTTTCTGTGCACTAACTATGCATTGGGCTAGCTGGCACAAGTCTGGGTTGACAACTGAGCACTTTTAACTCATACTCCCATACCATTTATTGATTTTCAGCCATAACTTTCCACTGGAGGGAGTTACAGAAGTAGTTCACCAATGCATGGAGGGGTAATAATCTCCTCCACAACCAAAGTCTCACTCATTTTTGCTCTAGGACCATTCGATTTTCCACCGCACGGGATCAAACTTATCTTCAGTATCAGAGTTCACTACTTAAAAGTTAGATTGCATGGTGAATGAGTGAGTGGTTTTGGGGCCAGAGTGCATATAAGTTTACTTTGAAAGGACATTCTCAGCTTTCCATACAGATCTGAGCCACTATCGCCATCCAGTCAAAAGTGAAACAAGCAATGTCCGCTACACACAGTGTGTTCTAATTTACACCGTATCAAACCTAAAAGTGCAGATAGTAACCGGTCCTTGAAACAATGTTTTTAGTGAAACCTTAATATTTTGGCCAAAGGCCAAATATCCAGGGCCCAAAGCTATCATCTTCCCCAAAAAAGGGCACCTTTTAGAACTAGCCTAATGTGTATGTCCCAGATCCAATCCATATATATATATGTTCTTATCGTACACAAAAATGGCCACGCTGAAGCAGCGCTTGAACGAGCACAACCTTTCCTGCCTCTTCTCCGCGGCTTTCGTCAACGCCTCAGACTGCGAAGTCGCTCCTGAAAGTCGAACCTTTCGCCACTTTCCGCCTCTATCTCCAGCTGATAGTTGTCCCACTCGGGAATCAAGACCCGTCGTACATCTGATAGACGCCCTCAACACGTTTCAGCCCGTTTAATTCGTGGAGTGCCACGACCACCGGAGGAACATAAACTCGGCCTCCTCGGCCGCCTCCTCCTCCTCCTCCAAGCAGGCGGAGCGGGAGAAAGTGGACCCAGATCTGATAAACTTCGACTTCTGGCACGAAAATTCCTTTCAGGCGGTCATTTCACATTTTCTTTTTCTAATCTGGGTAACCAAAGTGTCACAAGCTGCAGATTTGGCCCAGATTGGTTTTTATTCTTACCCCCTTGTGGGGGGGGGGGGGGGGGCGCCGCCCGGCGCCGGGGGCCGCCCGCCGCGGCCCCGCGGGCGCCCCCGCCGCCGGGGCGCGGGGCAGGGAGCCGGGAGTAATGGT
>JAAUXU010047556.1_pt1 | contig 11161 bp, 7 predicted proteins | sample 7278151 | NCBI WGS metagenome assembly JAAUXU01 (sample SAMN14350113, study PRJNA611818) | marine sediment metagenome | isolation source: surface marine sediment (1.8m) | place: French Polynesia: Moorea | collected 2018-08 | reverse complement strand
CACTAGTACACATTGGGACGGAAGAGAGATACGACGCCCATGTAACGAGTGATAGCGATCTCGAGGTACCTGGGCTGACAGCTTTATGTTCAGGTGAAAATTACAGCCTGTTCGCCTCCTCTAGGCGCGAATCGAAGCTCCCATTATGGTGCTTCCCGATGTGTAGCAACCCAACGAGAACTCCGCGTTTCAGCTCGCAAAAAAAGAAAAAAAAACCACGTGTCCCAATGACAAAAAGGTCTTTGTCAAACACAACTATACACGTGTGTACATGACGAAGCGTTCGCGGGCAAAAATGAGAACTGCGCACTCGCTTTTCCGTATTTTGGGGACAGTTGCGGAAAAAATAATGTACGATTGGAATTAAGAATTTGGGAAATGTCGTGGATTTCATCGTCGTCGTGTCTGCAAAGTTCTCCAGTATCGGGAGATGGCGCGAATCTTCATGTTGGCCTCCGAGAGTCCATGATCGCTCCCGTCCCAAGTTCCGGACTTTGTCAACAGGGGGAATCTCAACATTCCCCCCCCCTTCCCGGTCCCCGCCCTGGCTCTCCTGGGCGTTGCTCCTCCGTCGGCTGGCCGGACGCCATCATTCTTGCCGGCCCCGCGGAGGGAGCGGAGGAGCGCTCTCTTTTTTTTTTTCCTGTGCTCCTTCTACTGTGTTGGGCGCGGTCTACTGCAGCAAGTCCAAGAGGAGGAAGTAAGTGGTGGAGGCGGCAGCAGCAGCGCAGCGGTTTGGGGTTGGTCGCCGGCGCGCTCTGTCGGAAGCAGAACAGCTCAGCTCAAACGAAGGAGCGAGCGCAGGGAGGAAGACAAGGCAGAGAGCAAGAAGCACAAGGAGACCAGCGGCAATCAGCACGGAGGGGGAAAAAAAAGAAGAAAGAGCAACGTCTTCTCTCCTCGTCTCGTCTATCGTTCAGTCTGACGAAGGAGAGATTCCGCGAAGGAACGGCGACGGCTCCGGCCCCGCGACATCCAAGTCGCCCATGACGACGCGAGATACGACGCCATGCCCAGCTCAGACGGGAGAACGAAACTCTTCTCGGCCTGGATCTTCCTGCTGTTGCTGTCATCGGACCTTCCACCTGAGGCCGCCGCCGCCGCTGGCTCAGTCACGGTCGGTCGGCCGTCGACGGACTTCTCGGGGCACCGGCGGGCCACGGCTCGTTTCCAGGACGCCCGATCGAAGCGCGACGTGCCTTCTACGAAATCCTCGGCGGGGCACTTGGAGGACGTCACCGTCGTCTTAGACTTCGATGACGGCACGAGGTGGCCCCTGAATCTGCGGCTCAACGACTTGCTGCTCCCGGAGGGATACTTCGAAAAATACCAAGATCAGGTAATTAAAGCTACTCGAAAGAAACCTCATGAGAAATCTCTATTCAACATTCAGCCTGTCCGGATCATACTTTGAAAAGTGCCAAGAGCAGGCAATTAAGGGCACACAAAGAACGATCTCTTTTCATCGTCAGATAGTCTGTAGATAAGGCGAGAAGGAGATAGAAAGAGAGAGGGATCGGGGCCGTAACCCTTTTCCCCGTGCGTGTTCGCATTCCTAAAACATCGTGTCCGGAGTGTTCTTGGTGACGATGAAGCGCACGTTCAGTTCTTTCTAATGAAGAAGGCACGCTCTCTCTCTCTCTCTCTTGATAACGAAGTGATTGCAACGCTTTTATGCACCCGCATCTAGTCTTGAGGAGCAAAAAAGTCTTGCCGTGTGACAGAGGCGGCATGAAGCCGCTGCACTTGCACAGTGGGATTACAGTTACTTCTCTATACTTGCATAAGTCTGCTCTTTACAGTCCTCTCAAGCAACATGCGTGCGTCAGTCGTTTCGCTACAGGCTCGTTCTTCTCACCACCTTCTCTTGACTCGCTTTTTTCTCTTTCAGGGCAAATATGCGACTAAACGGTACGCAGATCCCCGGCAAGTGGAACTCTGTCACTACCTCGGTCACATTCGCGACGTTCCGGACTCTTGGGCGGCTGTCTCCACCTGTGATGGCGGCGTCCGCGGTGCGGTCTTTGACGGACGAGAACTGCATCACATTGAAAACCAAGAAAATATCCATTTCATCTACAGACACAACGAGCACATTTCTTTCGCCAACGCCACCGACGACAACAAGAGCTTCAGATTTAAGAGAGCGGTTTCGAATGAAAAGAACCGTCGGCCACCACCGCGATCAGAGAGCAAATCAAAGATAAAGGGTCCCTGGAACGCGGATAAGAGGTCTCGGTACGTGGAGCTTCTGCTAGTTATTGATCATCAAGAGTTCTTGGAACACGGTCAAGATTTGCCCAAGATCTTCCGCATCTGCAAAGATGTGGCAAATGTGATGAACGCACTCTATTCCCCACTCAACATCTACATCGGGCTGGTCGGGATCGTCGTATGGACAGAATACGACGAGATTGCGTTGTCCTCCAACGGGGACACCACACTCACCAACTTTCTGCATTATCGCAGAGAACGTTTGGTCAAAGATCATCCAAATGACAACGCCCAACTGTTGACGGCTACGCAGTTCGACGGAGGTGTGGTGGGCAAGGCCTTAAAAGGGCCAATGTGTACCTTCGAGTTCTCTGGTGGTGTCAGTACCTGGCACAGCGATGCCATCGGGCTGGTGGCTACAACTGTTGCCCACGAGATGGGTCACAACTTCGGCATGGAACATGATTCCGATGATTGCCAGTGCCCGGATGACCGATGCATCATGGCTCCGGCATCCTCAGCCTTGAAGCCTACCTTTTGGAGCTCATGCAGCCTTGAGTACCTGGCGTTGGCCTTCGAGCATGGGATGGACTACTGCCTGAGAAATAAGCCAGTCGCTCTCTTCGGTTCACCTGTGTGCGGCAATGGCTTTGTGGAAGAGGGTGAGCAGTGCGACTGTGGCCTGCCGGATCATTGCGACAATCCCTGCTGTGATCCGACCTCCTGCCGTCTCTACGCCAATGCAACTTGTGCAACTGGAGAGTGTTGCGACTTGTCTACCTGCAGGCCAAAGTCTCCTGGCTCCGAGTGTCGTCGCGCGAGCCACGAGTGCGACCTCCCAGAGTACTGCACGGGTGACTCAGAGTTCTGTCCCAACGACGTTTTCATGGTTGACGGAACCCCGTGCAAGGTAGGCCAGGCCTTCTGCTACAGCGGTACATGCCGCACGCACTCGGACCAATGCAAGTTGCTGTGGGGTCCTTCGGGTAGGCAGTCTGAGGGGGAGTGCTACGAGCAGAACCGGAAGGGCAGCCGCCACGGCAACTGTGGATACGATCGCCTCAACAGCTCGTATGTGGAGTGTCAGAAAGAGGACGTCCGTTGCGGCATGCTCCACTGCACGCACCTCAACGAAAGGTTGGAGTTTGGGATGGAGTCGGTGGCCATCTTATCGCACTCCTTCATTAACAGCGGCGGTCGCATCATTCCCTGCCGCACTGCCCTCGTAGATCTGGGACTAAATGATGTCGATCCCGGCTTAGCTCCTGAAGGCGCGCGTTGCGGTGATGGAAAGCTCTGCGTTAACCAGAAGTGCATGAGTGTAGCGTCGCTCAAGATCGGGCCGGCATCATGTCCTGGGGGATGCGGTGGTCATGGAGTGTGCAACAGTCGTGGCCATTGTCACTGTGATGCCGGGTACGACCCGCCGCTCTGCGTTTCGGCGGGGTCAGGAGGCAGCGTAGACAGCGGTCCCGCAACAGGCCCGAGCGACGGCTCTACAGTTGGAGAAGTTTTGGCAGCCGCTGCAATCGCCGTTGTGTCACTTCTGGCCTTGCTGTTTCTTCTGGTGTTTATCAGATCCAGAGGCGACATGCGACGCTTCCTGGAGAAGGCCAGAGACAGGCAGGTGGAAAAGAAGCGCCGTGGCAGTATTGACACTGGGACAGGAACTCCAGCTGGTGGTGGCGCCTCCAACAGCGCCAGCAACAGTCCTACGCACGCACTCTTACCTCACGTGGACACTGTCACTTCCTCACTCAGCCAAGATAAGCAAGGAAGCAATGGTGAACCACTGCCCACGGTCGAGTGTAGAATTCAGGAGAAGAGCAGCAGCAGACAGTGGTTCTCGAAGAAGCATTCTGCCGCTGATATCGAAGGGCGCGGTGAAAGCAAAGTGGGCTTTATGCAATCTCTCGCACGCAGCATCACCTTTCCGAGCTCTATCAGGGCTAAAGATAAGGCTGCTAAGTACGAAATCAAAGTGGAGCACCAGCAGCCGAAGACTGAGGAATCCTCTCCAATGGGTGAAGAAAGTGCAGTCACGACGTCGAAGGAAACTGATATCTCTGTCCCTGTTGCTCCTGCTGAAAGTGTAGTTGTCATGGTGTCCCCAAAGCAGCAAAAGCAGACGACAACATTACCGACTACTACCACCGCAGCCTCTCCAACAGCTTTGGACTTTAGGAACAACCCGAAGCTGGCCTTCCCTCATAGTTCTTCTTTCACCGAAAGCGGCAGCCTCAAGTTCACATCGTTTATGCCTTCATCTTCCTCATTCACTGTAAGCACTACGGCACCTGTGACTAGTCACGCCAAGGCAAAACCTCCTCCAGTGCCCAAGAAACCTTCGATGTTAATGTCAACTAATGAACCGACCACGTCGACTACCACAGCTGCTACCATGTCAAGCGTCGCCATTGTTTCACCAGTGATGGCCTCCACAAAGGCGCTGCAGTCGCCCTTCTTCAAGAAGGCGTCAACCACGACAACGACCACACCTACTACTTCGACGACGTCTTCATCCTCGCCGCAAGCTTTGACCAAAACAAGCACTCTTCCGTCTAATTTATCATCAGCTTCTGTAAGTGGCCCTCTGCCTAAATCTTCGACGCTACCGCTGAATACCCCAGCCTCAATGCGCCCTGAAATAAGCAAACCTGTCCTCCAAACTGCGACACCCTCAGCAGCTTCCCTCATAGAGAAGGCGCCATCTACAGGAGTGTCTCAAAGCTCAATCCTATCTCGACCAGAGAGGCCAGAGAAAAGAGACCGATCTTCCAGAGGCGTGGTCTTTTGCGATCCCCTCACTTTGCCGAGTCCGACTAACCCCAACAACCCGCCTATCATCCACCAGCCACTGACGGCAGCCTTGCCCAAAACGAGCGCTGTTACGTCAACATCACCCCCACTTCCTCAGTCAAAGTCAACGCCTACAACCATCGTGACTCCTACGTGGTCAACTGAACCGCGACCGCTTACTTCAGATGCAGTCGTTTGTCACATCGACGAAAGTGATGAGAAATCTGGCTCCACCGAGCTGGCACCCATTGCCTCTCCTGAAAGAGACAACGACACTCCCGCAACGACAGTCGCAGTAGAAAAAGCATCGGACACGACAAAGTTAACCAAAAAAGAGGATCCTGCTACTTCTCAAAACCCGGCTAGAAAAAGCTTTCGCAATTTGGAGATATCTAGTCCCATCCTGCAGTCCTCTGTTAATCTAAAGACCAAGCTGGTGCCTGTATGCTCGGTGGAGGCGAGCCCACGATCCTCAGCAAGCACTAGCCCAGTCCCAGTTCGCTCGGCACCTCCGCCGCCAGTTGCGCCAAGGGGAAGACCAAGGGTTGCGGCAAGAAAGCCAAGCCACCAGTCGCAAGACCAGCAGCAAAAGCCGCAGCAACAAGAGTCACCGCCGAAGCTGCAGCCTCAGTCGCAGCCACATCCATCTCCGACGTCTCAATCGTTGCCTCAAAGGCAGGCCAGCCTGAACGAGAAGGACACGTACTCGTCCAGGAAAGTCCCTTGGAGATTGGGCCGATTCGGGAAACAGGCGTCTCTCTCCACTACAGAGACGTCGTTCTCCGTCAAGGAACCCTCCATTGAAAGTGACGCCAAGGCCTCTCCTCTTCAGCACACGGCCTCGCTGAATACAGGTTCCATTACGGCACCCAAGCGACCGGCGAGTATCGCAGCTTCGCGCCCCGTACGACCCTCCGCTCCTCCCCCAAAGCCTCCACCTGCTGCCGGATCTTCCTCTACCTCTTCTTCCAAGGTTACCACTGCTCCAGACCTATCTTCAGAAAAGCACGTCTATGACGAGCCTCCTCCAGACGATTCTCATATTTACGACACGATCAAGGAGCGCAGTCCACCCAAAGAGGGAGAAAGTCAGGCTGCCCAGCGCAGGCCTACTTCTATAACCTTGCCAGAGGCTTCGTCAGTAACATCTCCTTCGACCGAAGATGAATTCATGACACCGACGACGTCGCCGCTCTTCTCTCGGAAGAAGTCTCCGGACTCCGTTTCCACGGCTAGCAGCAGTGAGGGAGACCTGATGAAGGAGATCCTGAAGGAGATGGTAGACACGCATCAAGACGACTCCGTCTACAACACCCTCATGAGGAAGAAGAAGGGCAAAGATAAGAGGGAAAAGTGAACAGATGCAGAAAATAGGGCTGTGAAGACTACTGCAGTTAGAGAAGCCATGCCGAGAGAAAATGAGTGACATTCTTTTCTGGAGAGAAAGCTTTGTAGTAGAGTTCGCTTGCTAGCATGCACGCCTGCGCTAATGCTTTCGGTGAGTAATGAGAGTGTGAAAGCTTCCTCTTCCTGTGCCTGCGAGTAGTGTGCATGGTGCGTCTTCTCGTACAAGCGCGACCGATTACTGCCTGCCTTTGCACTTCAACGACGAGCTCAAGATCTCATGCGTCTCTTGTCACACTGATCAGTATCTTTAGGTGAGAAGAAGGGATGGGGCCTACGGGGCCGTGGGGGGTGGGGGTAAAGTCGTCTTCCTTTCACAATGGCAGCTGTAAAAACGTCTCGGACGACAAGAGAATCGATCCTGTCCGCGAATTGAATGACTCATCGTAAAAAGGGGCAGCTGGTCTTTTTCTGACTTTTATTCATGGTAGTCGTACTATGCTTGCCAAAGAAGCTCCTGAATAAGCTGAAATGTCCAAGCAACCCGTCCTTAACTACTGCTGCTGGTTTCGGATGTTATTGTTGGCCGACGCCCAAGATTATCCATGATGAGCGCCTCAAGCAGCTACTAATAGTACGTAATAGAGAGAGATAGAGAGAGAAAGAATCGTCAAAAAGCTTGGAAAGTGAGAAAAGACAGTGAATCTTGTCAGATTGTGAAAAAAGGAAGATTAGTTTTCGAGACGCTGACGCTGCTGGTAATATGCATCTTGATGCTCCCACTTACTCTATTTTACTCCAGTTAAAATTTTTATCATGAATTGGTGTGCATTGTTTAGTGATCTCAAGGATGAGAGAGACGATGAAATCTAGTCTGGGTTTGTTTTTTTTTTTTTTGAATTTCACCTGAGCTCTTGCTTCTAGTGTACAGTATGCATATACAAGTTGTGTAACTGCTCAAGGTACTTAATTACATATGAAATGTTGTAACTGTGTTTCTTGTTACATCCACTTCTTCTATAGTACAACATAAGAAGGCACAGCAATGTCATCATTGACGACCAAGTTTTTATTTTCTTGCTGCTTCTTCGTGTTTTTTGCCTCCCTCCCCCTGGGCATTACCCATGAGTTTAGGAATGAGTTGCTATTAGGGATCAGTGCTACTGTGGCTCAGCATGTGGCTGCAACGAACAAAGTCGGCCTGCTCATGCTGAACTTGCCAGTCTTCTGGATAAGTTGTAGGTATGCGTGCAGGATGCAAGGACAAATTTTTTCCTCCAGGGGAAAGAACGTCGACAACGTCAATGGCGAGGATGCTTCTTTGTGTGTTTTCTCCAGCTGTAGCGTGTGTAAACTACAGTAGGACTGCACTTTGGCCAACTCTTTTCTCCTAGGCTTTTTCCCATACGTGTTTGTTGCAGTGCACAGAGAGCTCTGGCAGCTCGCGAATGGCGAACGGAAACAGGGTTCGCAAGCCCCGAGTTTGGCTTTGTCTACTTCACGACTGGAGTGTAGACGAATGTTCATGCTCTGTGCTAGAGTGTCCATACGTTCCTCAGATGATTACCGCCAAATTACCATTGAACTGTCGTTTTTTATAAGCACACCTCACCTCCTCTCGCACAGGCTGACAGATAGAGCAGAGCCTCCATTAGTACGCGTACACACTGACGGCAAGACTGTAGCTGCCGCTCGTCGTTTCCTCCATCAATCATCTCGTCTGCGTACACCACGCTCGGATTTTAAAGGCCAAGGAACCGTAAATGAATTGTACATCAGCTCTGTCGTATGGAGATATTTGAGCGGTGCAGCACTGAGCGTCTTCAGGTATTGCACGCACATCATACACGATTCCTAAAGAGAGTGATGACTTTTCTCACGCGCGACAGCTTCGAATGCTGCTTCTCTGCGTGGAGGAATGTGCAGAGAGAGACTTTACATGGACGTGATCGTATTTTCTGGTGAAATCTCCGAAGACAACCTGGCGAGCAGCAAGGACCGCTGCTGCAAGGCACAGAACGTGCGCTGCAGTACACAGGTGTGTCACGGCAGATGGTGAAACTCCGCTATGCAGTACTGCAATCGTATCAACTATGTACTGTTGATTGGTAAACGTGAAACGCGCCCGGTGTCGTTACTGGGCGTTGCCATTTGTGTGTGTGTTTTTTGTGTGTGACATCACTATTATATTAGCAGACAGGTGTGTATGTGTGTGAGAGAGAGTTTGTAGGCTACGAGTAGGTAGATCAGATCACACTCACACATGTCCACCTGAACACGCAAAGAGAATGGAGATGGAATTCATCTTCGAGCCTGGCCCAAAATACCCCCCTTAAGACGTTGCAAGGGAGCACGTGATTTCATCTCGTGTTGGTGTACATTTTTGCATACTCAAGGAATGCTACTTGAAGACGTCGGCGAACGCACCCACCACCAACGGTATGGCCAAGCAACGAATGAGAGGAGGAGAATGGGGCTATGTAAGAATGTACTCCGCATGTATGCACAGTACGTACGTAAGTATGCGCTCGGTACCGCAGGTATGCTGCACGCTCCGCTTTTGTGTGCCGACATTGTTGTGCTGGAAAACGCCCCTCTTCTTCTTCGTGTAGTACGTGCCGTTCGCTGAGAGGACGTCGTTACTGGGTGTCAAAGGGGTTGCTTTGGGGCCTTTTCAAGGGGGAAGGAGATATATGGAGAGAGAATGTTCCTCTTTCTTGGGAAATGGAGGATCTCACAACAAATTTGGAATGTTTTTCTCCGCACAGACTTCCTCTTCTTCTTAACCTTTCGGAGCGGAACGCATTGCGGTATCGACCATATAGAGTAGCGGTGGTTAGAAAGAAAATATTTAAGTGAAAAACTCACTTTTTCACCAAAAACTCACCAAGTCACCATTTTTCTCTAATCCTACAGCTTTTGTTTGTATAACTTAGTATGGATTAAATAACACTGTCTCACGGAAATTGGTCCTTGTTTTAGATCGGTGATATTCTATGACTTTTGTGGCGTGTTCTTGGGCATTTTTGGCATGCTCAGTGATCTGCTCACCAAAGGGTAAGATTTGCAGTAAAAAACCTTTCTGGATCACCCTGTAGATAAATTTTAAGAATGGAAGTTACCTCATGAAGTGCGAATTGAGTTGGCATTTTTTGAAGACTGCCTTTGTTTTGGATGCTCAACTGTTTCTTTTGAATCTCATCTTTTTTCATAACATTATTATTCTTACGCCGTACAAAGACTGGATTTATGGAGAGTGAGAAAAAAATGGTGACTAAGCTGCTTCAAAATTTTGGTGACTTTTTGTTATTCATTAGTGAATGGCCACCTGGAGTATAGATACATCCATTACAGTTTGCAATCAAATGACTCGAAACTGAGGTTACTTAAATGTTTTTTTAACACATGGATTCTTAAATTGAATCTACGTAAAAAATGTTTTAATTTTCGTGGTACTTTTAGTAAGATTTTGGCAAGAAAAAAGAATTAGCCGAAAATGGGCCGAGAATGGAGCCGATTTAAAACTTCCAGAAAACCATGAAAAAAGAAGCTCGAGTAAAATGACCTGTTCGTGTCAAAAGGTGAGAAGTATTTGGTTCTGTGATTTGAAGCTCTGTTGTGTTTTTGTTTCACTTGAGATAGTAGCTAGATAAAGTGCATAAGACGTGCAGAATCAGTGTGGGTGTTTCATGATATACACTACAACAAAACTTGCAATCGAAATTGAAACTAACCATTTCTCCTAAACTCGAAGTTTTTCGAGGGGTCTCCAGGGATGGTCAACTGATCATGGCAATCCAAAAGAGAGAGTTCACGAAGGCTTGAACAGTGCTTCATCCTCGCCCGCTGTCAGCACACCAGAACTGGCTGCAAGCAAGGCAAACATGATACATAGGCAAATGGGGCCTTTACATTACTTACAGACGCTCTATGGTGCAAATAGCGATTCAAAACTTTAAGCGAAGTCCCTTAGAATCCCTCGGAGTGACAGTGCACTCTTTATGTCCACGCGGAGTTTTTTTTTCCTCGCCATGGCTTTGGTGATGATGAACATTTTTCTGCCCTACTTCAGGACATGTGTCAGACACACCTTTTGAATATATTTCTCTAGCAACGCATTGATCACTGGATATTGAGGAAAGTGTTGTAATAGATCTTCATATAATATTATCCATCTTTCCCACAGGGCTGTCAGAAATCATCGAGGTACACTACAACTGGTTTCAATGCTGGTAAATCTTTAAGTTATACCTCAAAGTTTTTCAAACAATGCGATACGTACGTCAAAAAGTATATTTCCCATTGAGGTAGCCACTCAAAAAACGACAGTTTATCTCCAGGTCATGCTATTCAGAGTAATGTATTGAAATGCAGAACTTTGAGGGGGTGTCAATAATTTCGGAGTTAAGTGTACATCATACTCAATACAGGTTCTGCTACTACGTTCGCCGGCACTTTTTTTTAGCGTGTGTTTTAAATATGACTCGGAGCAAGCAAATATGAAGTTCAAATTTGATGCAAAGTGTATTTAGTTACTGTCACCTGATCAAACACAACAGCAGAGGTATTAGGAAAACAAAACATGGAAGTTACAGCAGCCTCAGATATCTATTTATCAAGCTCCACCATGAGGGCAAGTCCAACAGGGAGATCGAGGATGCCATGAAAGCCTTCTTTGTGTCCAAAACATTTGTCACAGATGCTCTCCGTAGGTCTAAGGAGGTCTAAGGAGGTCTAAGGAGGTCTAAGGAGGTCTAAGGAGGTCTAAGGAGGTCTAAGGAGGTCTAAGGAGGTCTAAGGAGGT
>JAAUXU010046130.1_pt1 | contig 11164 bp, 11 predicted proteins | sample 7278151 | NCBI WGS metagenome assembly JAAUXU01 (sample SAMN14350113, study PRJNA611818) | marine sediment metagenome | isolation source: surface marine sediment (1.8m) | place: French Polynesia: Moorea | collected 2018-08 | reverse complement strand
TCTGGACTGCCACATTCGCTACTGCTGAGAGTGATCCAGGCTGCATTCTCTTGCTACTGCCGGTGATGGTCATCAGGACTACCTCCTCTCGCTACTTCTGAGTCTGATCAGAACTACCTTCTCTCACTGCTGCTGGGGACGATCAGGTCCCCAAAGCTCCGGAGTCCGGACTCCCTTCTCTCGCTACTGCTGGGGACAAACGCACTTTACTTGAATGATGTCCTTGTTCCGCTCCCTCATGTGTGACCAGAGAGAGTTCCTTTCACCTGTCATGCAGGATAATTCATCAGAGGCAAGCCCAATGAAGTCATTGAAGTCAAGTAAAAATTTCTCAAAGCTGGAGCAGACGGCATTGTATATATCTGGGCCTGTAGCATGTACCATGGGCACCAGGTCTAGGAAGCTCGTCACGATGTTCCACGTCTTTGGATCTAAGAACCTGATCACAATGCAGAGGTGCTTTGCACTGCCAAGGTCTGTAGCTTCATCGATCAGAATGGAGAATTTCAGCTCAGTCTTTATGGCAGGTGTGGCACCTGCCATAAAGACTGAGCTGAAAATTGAGTAATAATCTTTGAGTATTTTGTTCTGTGCAACTTGATCTGAGAAAAGCTATCTTGACCATGACTGACCAAGACCTCTCCAAGGTGATCGATGGTGGAAATTGAACAATGGCAAGTGATAGTGACAGCCAGCCGAACTTTCAGCTCTTTCACAGCAGATAATTTGCCTTTTGAAACTGAAGGGAAGTCTTTGTCCAAAGGCTGAGCTTCGATAGGGAGCAGTGCAGACCTCTTCTTGTGCTTCTCTGTCTTTTCATGAGATGCCAAAGTGGAACGCTTTGGTTGCAGGCCTGTGCGGCATGTCTTGCAGAAAAAAGCCGACTGGGACCCACCTGGATCCTTTGTGGACCATGGGAAATCCTTTTCCCACTCGTGTGAGTATCGCCTGTCTGAATTGTAACGCCCCCGCTTGCTCATTGTTTGGCAGTGTGATGACATGGGCGATGAACAAAATGCCTGGTCATGATTAAGTGTGTGCTGGGTGCCGAAATGACTGGCAACAACAAAATCAGAAGTAGCCATGCTTGAAAGAAGGAATTTACTGAAATATACGCATAGTGACAGCCAGAGAGAAGACAGTTACGGCCACTGAGATCTTCTTACAAGAGGAACGAAGCTGTACAATGGGACCGACAAGCAGTGCGACACAGATCGACAGGTGAATATGGTTATATGAGTATGGTGGCAAATGCTACAAGGGAACTCTGTCAGAGGATGGTTTATGAAAATTTGCTGAGGGCTGTGGCTGAGCCAAAATGATGGACATTTTGAGCATCATCTTTGATTAAACAACTCTTGTTATTCATTTCCCTTCTCGTTTGGAAGAAGTCGGGATTGGAACCAAAGAATTCTCAGTAGTTGCTCTATCACCTGAATCCATACTGGTCTCTCTGGGTGCCATGCAAGCTCAGATACAGCCTCGCAGAAGGGTAATCGGACTTTTGGGCGTCCCTGTACAATATTACAGTTGGAAGCAAGATGTTTTCTTTACTGTCATGCCCTATTTGCTGTGAGACTAAATATGTGAAACTACATTACCTTCTCCAAAACAGAGAACTACACTATATCATTGCTGAAATCGGCGAATATACTATATTTCCTGGTTTTAAGGTGGAGATAAATGTTTCCCAGTTTTGTGTACTGCTCTACACAGAGCTGCAATGTGCCACTCCCTCCTACTACAGTTGACTGACTGTTGAAAGAAAAAATCAAGCGTGAAATTACAAATTGCATCACTGTGTGTGGGTTTAATTTCCCTGGTGTTGATCCTCATCATTGGATGCGTCTTTGACCTTATATTGGTCACGCAAAATGCCTCATTTTTAAGCTTGGGCATCCTTTTAGGATCAAACATCAATTCTTGGCCCTGTGTCTCCAATATGCTCTTGTGACCTGTCTGTCAAGTTGAGTCACTGCAATAAAACCAAGTCAGATCGACTTCAGCTTCTCCTTAGCCAACGTTTGTTGTGTCTCTCACGGACTATTTTTCACTTCTGAGAAATACAGATCTGCGAGGACACAAATTCATGTAGCCACTGGCTAAATTTCACCGTGGACATGAGCGAGACTTCACTTCAGTTACGTCAGACACTTTTAGAGTCAACAGTGTTTAAAATTGTTGTGTTGGAGCAGAGTGTATAAGTAAGACCTCCTTTTGTCCTGCTAACAAACACGCTGCTCTTATCAGTTGGGGCTCGCTCTAAAATTGTGCGCACGAGTCCATTTTTTAAGTCTTTGTCCAGGAGGAAGCTTAATCTAAGTCTTTTGTAGCCATGCACAATAAATTGTCCGCTACTGTCTGAACGAATGAATCCCCGGAGTCCTCCCCCGGCCCTTTCTTTGCTCCTGTCACTTTCTTACACATATCGCATTTCCCTCCCTCCCCCTCTCCCTCCCCCACTCCCCTCTCCTCCCCTCCCCTTTCGCCTATCCTAGTCTCACCTCAGTTTCCACCTTCTCAGTCAGACCCAGAAGCGCTCAAAACTGACAAGTTCTCAGTCAGTCGTCAAGGAGTACTCGAATTCTCGTCCCAATCGTGCTAAGGCAAGCTAGAAAAACTTGACATTGTGTGATGTGCGGACGGGTTGCACCATGTATCAGGGCTCAAATTTATGTCCCTTCGCTGTGTATGGAAAAGTAAATGTAGAAGACAGGGAAACTAACTAACCACAGCTACTCAATAAACCATGAAGATCTTGAACATGCATTTAGTCTTGTGTGCACGTCCGACTTGAGGGTACACTCAATATATCTAAAAAATCAACCATTGAGGCGTCGATGTGACCCCCACCAGCGTCAAAGATGGCCTCTGAAGGCTCGACCAACTGTTCAATGTCTTTCACTAGATAAGATCTCACCCCTGCAGTTTCCAAAATAAGTTTTGTCTAGGCGAGTTCCTATGGAATCCACTTTCTCCCATGGACAAATTCCTCCCCAGTACGTAGCAAAGGAACACTTGGCTCTCCACTGGACCAATACAATACTAGACACTTATGTACAGCGTGCACACAGAAATAGCCTATATATGAGTCCAAAAAAGCCCTTAGACTCTGCTCCTCGTCTCCTGCGTGGTCCTGATCATCTCCTGCCCATTCCCCATTTCCTCGTCCCTTGCTATTCTATCCTCCCCCTGGACCATTTTTTGACTTACACAGTCCTGCCCTTGGCATTGTTGTGCACGCATTTTATGCAGGACTGCGCGAAAGAGAGAAGAACAATTTCTCTTGGAAGGAAATTTTTAAGCAGTAACCCACAAAAGACACTTTCAGGGGAAGAAAGAGGGGGTGACACAAAAGCTTGGCCGGAGGCTTTAAACGAACACTAACGAAGCTTGGTATGATCGAAGCTTGTGCATGATTCCAGCAGTTCAAGACTCACAGCTCAAGTGCAGTCAGTCAGCATCAATATTGGAGGGGACTCAGAGACAGACTCACAGACACACAGAAAAAGGAGCGGAGAAAGAGAAAAGACAGGGAAAGAGAGAACGAGGGGTGAAACAAGGAAGGAGAAGGAAGGAAGTCTAAAAGTTGATGGCAATGAATCAAGCCAGTTGAAGGACTTCGCCGTGAGCAAAGATGACGATGAACTGTGACGAATGCGAACAGATCTTTGAAGGATTCCCTGAAAACGATGAAAGGAGGACTTGAGCTTCAAAGCAAGCCTAACTGAGTCAAAGGGTTAAAGCTTCTTCGGTCCTTCCCCAGCGTCCGTGACATTGTATTAGTGAGAGCATCTTTGGAATTGTGAATATCCAAATGTTGCGAGCTTTGGCTGGTTTTGGCTGGCTGACATGATGAGACGGACTCAGTTGGAGAAAGAACCACAGAAAGAAGTGAACAAATCAGATGTTCGATCAGGGGACCCATTCTTGTAGGCCCGCCCGCGTTTTGAGCAAGCAAAAAATTGAAAAAGTCTCAACTCTGATCTTCTTTCTATCACTCGATAGGAGCAGAAGCGACAAGAAAGCTCAGGTGGACAACGGTCATTTTCCGAGGAGAAACAATCGTGTCATTTCGTTGGTCTGAAAATTTGTCTTTTCGCATTTCTTCACGCATCATTGCATCATTGTGGCACTTTCTGCGAAGAAGCATCTTCACTCAAGTCTGACTGTTGTCGTTACGTATGCAACTGAAGCGACTTTCCAGCTGTGAGGCTGTACCCTGATCTTCGCCAGGTCCGACTATTGGTTGCATAAATATATCAAAAGAGAAAGCCCTCATTAGAAGACATATCAGAAATTCGGTCATAACTTCTTTCTACTACGACACAGGGTGTGCCCCAACTTTGCACGGTATCCCCGTCCTTGAAACAAGAGTTAACTACGCATATATACGAAATTTAATGTATGTATGTGACACGACGTAAACTATGCGTATACTACTAGCCATACCTTGTTAATTTGAGAACTCGGTGATTTCGCAATCTGCATAGGAAATTCACCAACTAGCTGCCTGACCTCAGATTGCCGAGTCAAAAGTTCAGTAATAACTTTGGAGATATGTGATTCGGCACACCCTGTATATTGTGACGGCCAAGTTTTCATGTCGTAAAAGATAGGGTTGCACTTATCCATGCTTCAGTCGACACACCTGTGCAATTTGGACGAATTCCAGTGCGTAAAACTTGGATGTTCTTTCTCTGAATGAAGACGTCGACAGGGTGCATCAAAAAAATTGTCATAAAGGGTGGTGACGAGAACAAACTAGAAGGGCACTTGGGAGTCAAGACGACTGTACTCCTCCTAGGAGAAGAAAGCGATGGGGAAAAAAGTTTGAATGCACCCAAGGTATGTGAAAGACGACATTCCGAAGGTTACTGGTTAAGGTTATGTTCCTTGTTGAATGGAGTCGATTGCTCTTTTGGCTGAAGCTTTCCAAAGTGATCAGCTAACAAGTTTGTTTTGGGAGAGCCCGAAGAAGCAAAGGCACACTTTTGAGAGGGAACTGCTGGATGAAGCTTTTTAGGAGAGAAAGCCTCTTCTCGACAGACTTTGTCATCATCGAGACTCGCACTGTCGAGCTCGTGTGCACCGTTTCGACCGAGTCAGGGTGCAAAAAGACATGTTCAACTGCACCAGGTCCATTGAGGGGAACGTACAAACTCTTCTCCATTGGGTAGCCCCCACCTGGTATGTACTGAGACCACGTCAATGCATGTTGACAGAACAAACAGTTTAGGTGGAATCAGTTTGGGAGAGACCAAAAGTTCGTTTAACTGGGAGTTTCACTGGAGCGGGAATGAGGTTTGTGTGACTGAGCCCCTTGCAAGTTGCGCCAGATTGGTGAAACAGTAAATGGGTATGATGAGAGAATAAAAAATGTGGCGGGAACAAGATTCACAGTAACAACGGGATGTCTGGAGAGCAACCCTGGCAATGGAGAGAGAGGAATTAGAGGTTGCTATTATGTTCGACTATTAAGCAGAGAAGCTCAAAAATGTATGACACATAGTTCAAAGCATGGCTTCATTGACAACTTCTTTATGAGAGCAATGTAATAAATGTTTTATTCAGATATTAGTAACTTCACTAAAGTGAAGTCACTCAAGCAAACAATTTCATGTAGTAAGCGTACTGTTCGAAGAAGGACCCCGCATGGTGTTTCACCTAAGCGGAAACTTCACTCAAGCGGGTTTCGCTCAAGCCATCTCTACTATAGCCTACGTTATAAATAACGATGCAAAATGAAAGACTTTCATTGTTATGCATTGAAGACGCCACATTGATCAACGGCTTAAAGATACAATTTCTGCAGTGCAGGCAAAAGGTGAAGAAAAACTTGGTCAGAAGGTGATTGAAGTGCAAAAGAATCACACAAGGGTTGACGTCTCAGGAAATGGATGTAATCAGAGTTACCAAGCGCCGAGGAAATCGAAATTCAACTATCTGGCGAAATTTCTCTTCCTGATCCAAGTTCATCCTTTATAATTTAGTGGAATCTAATCTATTCTGGTGAACAACTTGAAGCTCTGGCTGACAACTGAGATTTTACCGTATTGTCCCAAACTATAAAATTAGTATTTTCCCCCATGTTTGTAGGCCTTTTACTATAAAGATGAGACCGAAAGGTCTCAAGCCGATTCTTACTGAGAGCTTCCAGTGTAGTGTACAACGCTCAGACATGAGCGGAGGCGGGGTCCAAAATGTCATTTTTTCAGGGGGCTACAGCTCCCCTGTCGACTGCACACAGATCGTCATATTTTTGTGGGCGAAAGGAGCCCAAGTATTGGTTTTATGAAAATATGCAGGGTGGTTCGCTCTTGATGATGCACTCTGAGTGCAACTGCGTAAAGATCTGTTTCTGGGGCATGGATGGATGGGGCAAAGTCAAACTGTTCTTTTGACACAGACTACAAACTAATGGCGCTGTTCTGCTCAACGCAGCCTCCCTGTGCATCAACCTCCTGCTTCAGCCTTGACCTAAACTTGCAGCGGGACTTCTTGATGAAGGTCTGATCTAGGTTGGCTCAGGCGGTGATGACAGCTGACTTCAACTGCTCCTTTGTGTGGTCCGTCCTGGACTCCTGAGAGTGCCCCCCTTCAACCACCCGAATAAGACGAAGTCAAGCAGTGAGAGGTTGGGGGAGTGTGGAGGCCATTTCCCCTGCTAAAGAAGAGTGGCTCTTTGGCAGCCAGGAAAGGCTGACTTGAATTGGCAGTGTGGCACCTTGATCTGTCCTGATGCCACCACCACTGGTCCAAGAATATTGCCCTGGCTGGAATGGCGTTCCAGCAACTACAATCACCCAACCTGAATACCCTCAACTTCTCCGTGTGGAAGTGTCCTTGAGAGCAAGGCCTGCAGCACGCTTCATGCAAACACGATGCTCCCGAAGGCCTCCGTCATGTAGGCATGGGACTTCTTGTCAGAGGACTACATCAAGGTGCCAGGTTCTGCCATGGCCTTGGGGCCACCATTGTCACCAACAGTGACCATACTGAGTAAAGTTGCACAGGAATGTCCCACATCTGAATGTGATCGATCCTGTACGGGCCATTGTGATTAAAACATATCCACAATTGAGCTCTATGATGAAGTTATTCACAGTGATCAAAATGCGGCAAGTTAGGTACTACTACTACCTCACACTGTACTACTACAATCCATCCTACCATTAGTGCTCATCCTACTATGACTACATGGTCTTTCATATTTCTAGGGTCTTGTTCGTGAGGCATTATGCTGGGGTTATAATGTACGAATGAAGCTGGTTTTTTTGTGAGCATTTAGGGTCATATTGTACCCTTATTTTAGCACTACAAGATCTCCGATTTCCAGAGCAGGTGCTCAAAGAGGCCACTGTCAGCCTGAGCGGATAATTCAATTCGTTCAGTGAGGTCATTCACAGCAGATCTGACGGTATGTTTCGACATAGTGGCTACAATCTTCTACGGTGGATTTTACATCCTTCCGCATTTGTGAGTGAAAGCAACATATATACACAAGCACCCACCAAAAGTCAGCATGATCCGTGCGCGGGGACAGGGTCAATGCTGTAAACATGACCCAATAGATATGAAAGACAGTGTACTTATTCTACCGTGACCTCTTATCCCGCTGAAAGTATGTCAAGAAATTGGTGCTACCCTTGTTGAATTGGTTGCATGATCAGTAGCTCAATGGGCAGATGCGAGCCTGCAGTGCTGCCCAGCATGCCCTGCTGCGTTGCTCAGTGCTTGAAGGACGCATTGTTAAGGGCAAACTGGTCATGAGAATTTGGTATAGTTCTTTTTACCACCCCAAGCACTTTTTCTTGTACCTGTAAATTTGTTGATCGCTTAATTAATTTCTGCACATACTGTACTACTAATGGCATGGAACTTTCCACAAGGATGGCCTCCTTGGGAGCACGAAATTGCATTTTCTCTCTCGTAACATTAGGTCCTTCGTACAAGAACGTCCATTGTCCGTACAAGAGTGAAATCCTCGTAAAGAGGTTGCATTGTTTTCGAAGCATTCATGTTCTGGGTGTGGGGATGGAAGGGCGGAAGGGTCGGGTTGGGGCCCTTTCACCACTGTTACCTGGAGCAGTTATTCTGGAATGAAAGAACAGAGACGATATCATTGGCAGGCCTCATAGAGGCCTGATAGTAGTAGCAGGGGGAAAAAGTTTTTATCGCACTTGTATGTACTAAACTACTGCAGACAGGCATATTTTCGTACTCCCCAGGGAGTCTAGCGTAAAAGGTTTTTTCTTCCTTTTGAAAAGCCCCGTGGCACCTCTCTTTACCACACGTTACTCGTATCATAGTGGAAAGTTTCACGGAGTCTTGCTGTAATACATTTTTCTTGTCCTCTATGTGCGTTTGTCTTGAAAAATGTGTACACACATCAACAAGTTTCTCTTAGCACATAGAGAACGATTGGCACCCTTGTACAATACGTGACAAACGCAAGGGCACAAAAGCTCGGTTGTGCAACGTCCTATTATTCATCGTATCGAAAGTATTAATCGGATCCTGTATTAAAAAGGAACTGTAGTCACTATGATACTGCTGGACACCCAGCTAGGTGACGTGGAGAAGCTGTGGCTTCAACCCGGGGTTGACTCTGACACTCGGGGGGGATTGAGTCCCGCTGTAAAGACCTTCACTTATTGTTGCTCAGTGCTTGAAATTGCTCAATTTCAGATGCACAACTTGAACATGGCCCAAGGGTTGCTCGCGCACCAGGCATATACTGAACTGTGTAATCATCTAGCCTTTATAGTATGGACGTACGCACCACGAAAATTGTGATGGCCAAAAAGGACTCGGGCAGAATTTTAACTCAACCTGCCTCTTTTGACAATTTTTGACAGAGCGATTACTGCGCGTCTCAGCTTCATTGTGATACCTTGTACGCCTAAGTATGCAACGTGATACTTCGTTAACAACAGAGCTGTCGGAGGATGGTTTTGCGGGTTGAGGCAAAGGACCGTCCAGTCAATATTCCGCAGCGCCTTCTGGTCCCATAATGTCTAAGACATCAAGAAACCTTTCAAGGAGATAGGATGATTCGACAAACGCTGCACAGGTGGCTGGTCAAGCTCTGCCAGCAGGCATAACCAGATTTAAGCCTGTGAAGAAGACAATCAAGGACAATCCACGCCTCGCATTTGGGTTCGCTTCGTGGAACACAAATCGAACAGAAGAACCATGGAGACTCTTGTCAAGGAGGACCTCGGCAAAAAGTCAATCATCTATCATGAGCGCAACTACTGACAACCATACGTAGACTCAAGAGGCTGTACCTATGCAAGAAGATTCCTAACATGCTGAAATCCATGTCAAGAGAGAGTAGTCAATGCTGACACCGACCGGTGCAGTGACGAGCAGTGCCAGGCAACCAAGGATGTCAAGTGGACGCCATCTTAAGTCAAGTACAAGTGTGCAAGTCAGCTTGAGTCCTCAGCCAAGGCGCGTTTTGTGGCGTCGTCACATCTGCTGGGCATGCAGCGATGCGGGGGCACCATGGTTTCCATGGCATACGTGTAACGCTATGCAGCACATCTGATTCTGCTCGCAAGGACTTCCCACTCTCAACTGCTTCTTTGGTGCTGGGAGTTACATCTCCACACAGGATGGTGCCACTGCCACACACACCAGGAGACAAGCAAAAGAGTCTTAAGTCCAAGCTGAGGTTGAAAGTGTCCTGGCCCAATGACACTTGACTACCGAACGTGCCGAACCTGAACCCCGGGGACTTCGTGGTCATGAAGGAAGGAGAAAGCCTGCACTGACTTCACCAGCAGTGTCAATGCTGGTGAAGTCCAATGTCAGTTAGGAGTGGAATGCCCGGAAGGACGACACCATCAATACTGGGTGCTCTGAATTTTGTCTCCAGACTGGGACCTGCATGGGGAGTTTTTGAAGCCTAAACTGAATACAAGTTGTCATAGATACGACATGACAGTCTTGTCCCTATGCACTTCACAACCACCGGGTTATTCACCTGAACTGACCTCGAGCACGGTAAAAACATCCCAGTTGTTTTTCCATCTCTGTATGAATCTTTTTGGGGAGGCATTAGCATACCTTTCTTTTTTTTTTTTTTTTAAGAAAAAACCCTTTTTCTTTTTGACGTGACACGTTTTTCAGGTGTGGCCTTTGAAGTTGATACTGAAATCTTCAATGGAAACTGAAACTTTATTATTTTTCTATCGTTTCCGTGAAACCCGGAAAAAACCGGATTCCAATGTGAAAATCCGACCTTTTCAAAGTCACCCCAAAATGGAAGCAAGGGCGTTGCCATTCCACTAAGGAGGCTGGCTGTATTTGCACAAGGTGGTCAAAGGACGTTCCCAATGTTGCTCTTTTAGTTTAATACGATTTCCAAATGGCATTTTCCCGCTCTGTTCGCGCTTACTCATGAGACATTTCTCTCAACTTGAGACTGAACCTCGTGACTTCGACAACTGGTTCTAGCGTGACCCTGATACTAAGATAAGGGAGAGTTTTCCCAACAAGTGAGCGTGACTAATTTTTATGTTCTTCTCCCCACACCCATGTGCCCCACTGAGTCATATATGTTGTAGTCACTGTGAATGGGTCAAATTACTGCACGTTGGTCCCTGACGTGATTGGACGAGTGACCTGATTTGGTGCTGGGGCGAAACCATCAAGGCCACGAGCTCACTGAGAAAATCTTCCAAACAGAGCGGCTGGACACAACCTTGACGCTGGATAGCTGAACCCTACGGGACTCCACGGGATGCAGGGTTCCCAAATCTGAATTGAACAGTCAAGTCATTGAAAGTTGGTGTTCCGAAGCCTGTGTGAGATGCTGTACACTGTTGGAGCCTGTGGAGCTTGTCTGTGACAAAAGCAATTGAAAGTCTGAGCCCTAAATTTATTACAAAAGTCAGTTCTATCTCCCCCTGCTATCATCCTTGCCATCCTAACTGAATTTCTTCATCGCATGTAAAAAGCAGCAGGGCGTTGTCACCCCATTCCACTCTGGCTCAATTTTCTCCTCTGTTATGTTATGAACTGGAATGAACTGGAGTGGTGTTTCCACAAGGAGAGTTTATTCATAACTGAAGAGAAGAGGAGAGGAAAAGAGGGTGCAGGAGATGCTTAGCTTGGCTTGTAATGTGAAGCCTGGCCAGAGAAGCATAAGCAT
>JAAUXU010085342.1_pt1 | contig 11165 bp, 5 predicted proteins | sample 7278151 | NCBI WGS metagenome assembly JAAUXU01 (sample SAMN14350113, study PRJNA611818) | marine sediment metagenome | isolation source: surface marine sediment (1.8m) | place: French Polynesia: Moorea | collected 2018-08 | reverse complement strand
GGGTGGGGGACCAACGATGACGAATCGGACCTGGTAACAGTGCATACAAGGAGGGTCTGTTGGAGCCCAATTTTGGGCAAATCCGTCAATTCTAGGATGATTTTTGAAACATGAGGACAAAAATTTATGCTTCATACGGTACAGTGCGCCTGGCAACACAAGGCCTAATTTTGAAGGTCTGGCAGGATTATCCCATGCTCGACATGAGAAATTTCAATGTGTTATAAACCTGGTATTCAGGCGTCTCACATTTGCATGAAGAATGTAGTGTACTGTAAGGGCCCTGACAAGACTGTGTATCGTGACGACTGCTGATCAATGATGGATGACATCATGAAGATCTGCACCTTTGATTTGAGCTTTGTCAGATTGAATCTGTCGTTGTCTCTCTTGTCTACCCTTGGAGGCATCAGGCAGCAGCCCCCGTGCCATCAGATCAGGAATTTTCAGCCTCCAAATCTTGCATTATCCCTCCTCCAACGCAGGTTTAAGACGTACTAAGATCTAAAACTGTGAAATAACAACGTGATGCGAAGAATGATATAGTCGATGTAAAACTTTATACTTCAGAACTGTCGGGGTTTCTCTCTCGCACACGAGCCATAGCAGCTGAGCAACAGGGTGTTGAAATGAGGCCCCTTCTTTCCGGACGTAATGCACCATCACGAAAGGGCGCACGCGCGCGCTCGAGGTGGGTGGGGTTACCTCCCCAAAAGTCAACCTCCGGGGTTACGAGGCCCGCAAAATGTCCTACAGGCCTTTCGGGCTCCAACCAGGCCCGACTCTATCCCGAGTTGTTGGCTTGAATAACATCAGTTGACGAAACTAATTATGCACGCATTGCGCAGGGCTAATTACACACATGACATCAGTCAACTTACTTACTATTCATGAATTGACTGTTTCCAAAGTTTATGCGGTTTAATCATACACAAATATTGTAAGTACATATATATTAGGCTAGGTCGAAAAGGAGTCAATTTCGGAAATTCACTGGCGGCGTCTGGTTTTTTTTACCGGAGGACAAATGATGAAGATGCAATCAAATAGTTTTTAAAAAGAGTTGCATTAACCTACGCCCAACTTCATTTGAGGTTTATGGAGTAGGTTACTGGAGTAAATTTGCTGTGAAAGTGGATTTCAGCTCTTGGAGAAGCTGCCAAACTGATTGAAAAATCCCACACCAAAATGCTTACATGCCTTCAGTTTGCTTGAAATACGTTTTTACAGTAGGTCCTGAAAAAATATTGCAACTTATTTCACAACATTATACGACCTTAAATGCATTTGAGCATAGATAAAACTCATTTTTTTTTCATTTTCTTTGACTACAAAGCCTTCATATGATATGCAGTGACAAATCTTGGACACCCGCAAGGAATTCTAGTATTCAATGTAGCCTAATATAAAATTATTTGTCGTTTAACGTGCACTTTTTACTTTTGCAACCAGCTTTCCTTGCGTTTTCATCTGAAATTGAGGTTTGTTGCTGAGTCATTGCTGCTGATGACTGCCGATGTTTTGAATATTCTCCATCGAACATTTTGCAACGAATTGCGAAACACACACTTTTTCGGTGTATTTTCTTGCAATACTCAGGGAGTTTACGTGTGCACTGCACGATTTGTGCATGCACTTCTTGCAAATAAGACACGCAAGTAAGGTAGGAAGTGTGCGTCAAGTACTCATACCTCGGGAAAAGCTGGGGCTACCAGGAGATTCTTACGGCATTAGGATGGGCAAGGGCTTGCCTTTTAAAGTTGCTTTTTCATGTATTTCTTAAGGGCTTTCTTCTGCGATGACAAAGGTCATCGATGATGATGTCAAAGGGTTGTGTGACATTAAAATGGTTTAATGAATGTCTTTTGGGCTGCAACTTTCCGCGTCAGCTGTTGAAACACCCTGTAGATGCTGAAGGAGAGGGGTGGGGGTAACACTAACCGGTCTACCTTTGTTCACGTCCGGCAGCAATTGCATTTGGGAAAGTTTAATCTTTCGTACTATGTCTTTTGCTTCTAAACGGAACACCTTTCCTTTGAGAGGAGTCTCTTCGCCGAGACGAGAAGCATATTACACTTTCAAAAAAGCTTCTTTAAGTCTGTTGCAGCGCTTGAACACGCTCGTTAGCTAGGAATGTGCGATCTATCTCAGAGATATCGAGTATCGCCATGGTTCCAAAGCACTGAATTTCACGACGTCTAAAAGTGGATCGCGATATTTGGGTAATATCGCGGCGAAATTGCCAGGACCCAGAGGTCTTGGAATCTTTAAAGCATCCCGACCCGGTCCTGTGAGTTCCGAAGAATCCCAAATTTTAATGTCACACGACTTGTAAACAAGAACATTTTTGACCATTTTGAATAAATATCAAACAATGAACGTTCAACGTATCGGTAACGAATATTGCGATATCGATTTATTTGGGATATCGCAATCTTTTTGCCAGTGAAATATCGGAGGTACAAAGCCTACGTTTGCGACTTCTAACACACTCGTAGGTGCCTTAGTTCAGCCCGGAAGGTGCCGAAAGTGCTTTTCACCCGGGCTAAACTACCCAGACTCTCTGTGATACGGGCACAGTTTCATTCTAATGCCAAATTGCCTTTGCTATTACCCGCATTGATCACGGTAACGTTGTTGTTGGAAACGAGTTTCATCAACAACATGGTCATTCTTTGTCACTCATATTGTGTGTCGTCCTTTCCAGCTCCCTACGCCGTCATCCCGGGCCCGTCGGTGGTTCGCGTCGTGATGGGCGGGACGCTCACCTTGGAGTGCTCAGTGCACCACCTGCACCGAAGGCCGCCCAGCGCCCTCTTCTGGCGCCACGACGGCGTCGTCGTTACGGCCAAGAGCGGGGCAAACAGCGGTCGCGTCAACGGAGGCCTCAGCCTCGAGTCAGAGAGGAATCTCGGCGAGAGTCACATCAGACTGGTCGTGGTCGGCCTCAACGCAGACGACGCCGGTCACTACGAGTGCGTCACGGACGTGGCGGATCCCGCCAGGGTGGAGGTCATCGTAGGTGAGCGTGAAGGGGCGCTGATTCCCGCCGACGCTTACAACTGGGTGCACTTGCACCGGGGCAAATTAGTAGTGCTGTGTCGAGCCAAGGCTTGGCTCGGGTCGTGCTCAAAGACATTTTAGTCGTACTCGAATGATTGCAGAGTTAAAGGGTTCAAGTTCGAGTCGGGGCCGAGTATAACTTCTCAAGAAGAGATCTTGCCAAAAGATGATAACGTTGATGAAGCACTCGAAAGCTATCTAAAAAACTGTCCAGAACAAGTTCTGAGGTCGAGCCAAAACGGAGACCGACCCGGCTCGGCTCGTATTTAAACTTGACTTGACACAGCTGACCTCGTGCCTCAGTTTGCACCTGACGGTCAGCTCGGGCGTGCCGATAAAAGCGCACCTTTGGGCGGCCGCCCAATCTTAGATTCATAGCTCGACCGATGAACCCCCAAAGCCAAAGGATTGTTCAACTCTTTTATGAGCAGGGCAGCTCTACATTCGCGACTAGATTTTTCTTAAAAAGAAGAAAAAAGCAGCGTTGCCAAACAGCCGGAGACCAAAAAAGGGCCAAATCACTGAAGAACGTAACAAAAAAATCGACCGATCATCCAAAAAATCTCAAAAATTCTTCCGCCCAAGCCTGCCGGCAGCGGTCAGAAGCAACCCAATCTGGCCATGGAATCGCCCATCTGGCAACCCTGCAGAAATGTTCTTCTTCCTCCCACCCCCTGTCAGCCTAAGCTCAGCAAGCGCAGGTATGCACTGCGCATTAGGGATGGATCGAGCCCGAAAATCTCGGGCTGGATGGATGAAAGTGAAGCCTGCTCGACCAAGCCCAGAAGTGTCCAACATGCGCGTCCATCTCTGACTGGGAAAACATCCTGCAGCTTCAGAAACGAACTTTCTGGTGACTTCCACATTTAGGTCAAGCTCTAACCAAGCTTTTGTCTGGCCTCGATCGAACCTCGTAAAGGCTGCCCAAAAGTGAAGTTTTCCCCGAGCTTTTGAGGTCAATTGAGGCTTGGCTCCACCATTAGTCTTTTTCTGTCTTCTCTCATTAGGAAGTTTGTACATGTTTATAGAAATTGACATTTAGGCTTTCGAGCTTTTAAAGCAAACGTTTTTTTGTGACTTGAGGTCAAGTCTTCATCAATCTTTTAGTCAAGCCTTCCCAAAGTCAAGCTACTTTCGAGCTCCAGCTCGGGCTCGGACCTACCCCTACTGCGTATGTTACGCACTGAGCATGTGACAGTAACTTGACGCATCACCCGCTCTCACGGATCCATATATGCCAATAATGTATGCATTAAGGGGTTAAGAAAAAAAAAACACATGTGGGAGAAAGGAATTCGAAACCTCGGGCTCCGAAACTTTTTGGGTGGGCAGCCCAATATTAATGGATTAGGAGAACGAGGCAAAAACTCTACAGGCCACTCTATCAATTTAGTGACTTTCTCTGCCAGTATCAAGAGATTGAATGTAAAGATAGAGGAGGTCAAAGTCCAGACATTATGGTTGGTCTTGGTGGTTCCCATCACTGCTCCTTCGTGACGTCTTCGTGGACGCCGAGAAGTCCAAGGCGTCGGTGTCGGCTACCGTCGCCACCGCCGTCGCGTCCAAGGTCGTGGAGTCCACGTGCAAGTCGCGATCGATCTGAGAAATTAATGTTTGCCGACGCGCGAATGCATCGGGTCCTCAATAGCCAATATATCCCAGAAGACGGAGGCACGAGAGTCAAGGTCAAGTGAATTCGATACCATGAACACTTCCCACAACTTTCAACAGTGCAAAATTCTCCTTGAAAATGAGTAGAAAAGTGGGTCTCAGTAGAAACTAACCTAAACTTGCTAACTTGACCGCGCAAATTGGCACTCAAGTGTGCAAAATCAATGACGCAATCAAATGCGTGATTTTCATCTCATTTTGCACGGCTTTGGGTACCAATCGACGTCGCTGTGCGCTACTATTGGCATCTTGTATCTGTAGAGATTCCTGGCCTGACCGTCCAATGTGATGAGTATTGTGCACTTAGTCCACGCACAACTGTATAAATGCATGACTTACGGCAGCTTCCTGAAGACGGGCAACACCAGCAGGGGCACTGGCACTTGTGTGAGGCCATGGAGGTCTTGTTCGCCATGGAGAGCTCGAAATTGACAGTTCATCAGAAAATCAATCGAGGGTCAACTGATGTTTGTTTGTTTGTTTGTTGGTGGGTATTGGCCACTCCCAGTGTTAAGAGAGACCAAAAAGGAGTAGCCCCTAGCTAGGGTCAGCTGATACTCTTAGTCTAACTTCGACCTGAACAACGCCGCCAGTAAATATGCATACGTCATTTTAAAGATTTGTCCGAATGTCTCATTACTGGCTGGCCAGTCATTAGAACGTCAAGTTCATGCCAAAGAATACTTTTCCACTTTACTTTTCCTTGGCAGAAGTGGTGAGACTTCATAGCCCTTTTAGTTTTCGGACTGCCCCGGATCTTTGAAAAGAGTGTACAACATTCCCTGTAGTAAGTAGACCAAAGTCTGTGCGCTGGTGGCGAAGGTTGAGAGAACGCGAACAAGTTGTTGAGGAAGTCCCTAATCCTACTTTTGCAACCGGTTGGGTTGCACAGAAACTGACAGGCTTGCAGAAAAAAGGCCCCTGCTGCTAAGCTTAGCTATCAGAAGAGAATTAAGCTAGCTTAGGAGAAGGCCAGCTTTTCCCTCTCAAACATGCTCAACCAAGATCTTGTGAAGACTCCTTTTAAGGCCCGATTAGGCAGTGACCATATGTGATGCACCAGAAACTTCCTTTCCTCCATTTTTCCCGCAAAAAAGGAGCTGCGAGAGGAAAAAGAAGTGTGGCCTTTAGCACTTTTTTTTGCAAATACCATCATTCTTACTGCTTCTTTGCCTCTTCACTCAGCTGCCCCCTTAAAGTTTTCAACACCTTTTTTTTCATCCTCTTCCTTCATAATCGATACAATCCGGTAGCGTTTCCCTTATTGCTGTGGATGGTGAAGGCCGAAGGCTCCCTTTTGAGAGGCCTCTCGTAGCTCTGTCCTCTGTCTTGTTTTGCTTTGGAAAGGCCGATCTTCCTCCCCGGTACCTTTAAATTCTTTATCAAGAAGTCTGAGAAAGTCACTCCGGCCAGCGTCAGCACATCTGGATCGACCTTCTGACCGACTTTCGGCCTTCATCTTTTCCGACAGAGGCAACGGGAAGAATAACTCCGATAAGTTCGATTTCGAGTTGCTTTACGTAAGTCAGTTTGACTTCTCAGCGCATCAGAGAGACAAACTGTCCTTTTTTTTTCTTTCACCGCGTAGTCTGTGGGGGAAAAGAACTTTCCGCCCTGGAAAGTCTACAAATTGCATTTTTGGGTGTGCGTTCATAAATTTTCTGGTGGTAGCAGGAAATGAGAAGTGAGCTTGCCTAATAGGAACTCTGAAAGTTTCTCTCCCTCTCTTCTTTCTTTGACGCTCAATGCACTGGAAAGTATATAATTTCAGTAATTATGAGGCCTTTTTTATCATGCTGACTAAAATGCACTAAGGAGCTTCTTCTACTACTTGCTGCACTTTGTCGAAGAGCATTGACAGATGAGGAGCAGGGTTGCCAGGAGGCTTCTTCGTCAGCTGAACTGGAATTATGAGATTCCTTCAGTCGGGATAATTTCAAGCTTAACTTTTACAACGTGAATGCGACTTAGCATTCAGTTTGGCCTTGTCTTGCCAGCAATAAGGCTTTTCGTGATAACAAAGCGCTGGCAACTCTGATGAGGAATGAAGCGGTTTACATGGACTTGGCGCTCCTACAATCATAGACTGAGAAGAGCTTCTCTTATCATCATCCACCCTTCAGCCGGCGAGATGAGCATTTCTTTTTTTCGGAAGTGGTTGAAGGACGGATCAGAGCTAAACTTATACGCTTATATCGAAAGTCGATTTTCTATTTCTTTTCGCTTGCATCTCATTTTCACCCAAGAAAGGACTCAGTGACTACGATATTCAGCACCTTGGGCATAGTTGGAAAATTCCCCACCAAAGTCTCCGGGTTCAGCCACGTACAGAAAGTATAGGAGAACTTTCCTTACTTTGGCGGCTGCCCCAAATACCCAACCTGACCCGAGTGAGAAGACGAGAAAACGCCTCATTCACATGTGACTGGTTGATGGAGGTCCCGGTCCCATTGCTGCACCGGGTGCCTGAGCAGATCCTCGGGCTGTAGGACTTGTCCAACTGTGACGTTGTTTCCCCCCCCCCCCCTGAGAGGTACAGAAAAGAAACTTGTCGGGGATTTTTTCTTCTTATTGATCTCTGTGTGGCTGCTCCCTAATCCTCATCCTCCCCCAGCTGGTTCATATAGAGTATTGTTAGAAATGAAATGTTTCTCTTCCGAACAGCGGAATCTCTCTGTCGAGACTCCGAGACAAAAACTCCTCCAAATATAACTGGTACCGGAGTGCCCACATTTTTCTGCAATAGGCCCAAGGCCCAAGGCCATGATCTAATAGCAAATAGACAGAAGCAGATGATGATGGCTGGGAGCAAGGGTGGGTAACGTCGGTCTACTTAGGCTCATGTTCCCCCACCAAAAAGACCCCTATCTGTCGGGCCTACCCCGTGTTCACCCTTCTCGCTCAAAATGGAAAAGGTAGGAAATTCCGGCACGAGCACGAATTTCGCTGCCTCGGATGGTACATAAAAGTTACCGGATTTCACCGAAAGGAGAAGTCGGCAACGTAAACAGGCAGCATTGTCAGAAATTAAGAATTAATATAAACATTAATATCCTTTGTGTTGTTTCAACAAGTCAACTTATTCTTCCTCTCTCATTTCCAGACGCCGACGACGGCGCCGCCGCTCTGGCGTCGCGCGTCTCTGCCAGCTCTCGGCCGCCCAAGTTCCTGACGGCGTTCCTGGTGCCTGCGGCCGCGTCCGCCGCCATGGTCGTCACCTCCCACATCTTGCTGAAGAGGGCAACGTGAAGACGAAGAAAGTGAAAGAGAGGACTTGAATGAAATCAAATTTTGGACTGTCTGTCTCAATCATTATGCGAGGCAGAGGACGCAGATGACGTCCAGAGACTTGAGAGAGGCCGAGGAAAATGGGCGAAGGCGGCGGCGCCCAAAAGTTCATTCTGCTCCTGTAGACAGATAGTTTCCCCCACCCACCCAAACCGCTTCTTTCCCCCAAAAGGTGGCAAAACGTTTGGAGGCCTCACTTGGCACCCTGAGGACGACGAGGAGAAAGTTGCTCAAGACACCTGCGAGTCAGTCGAGGAGAGGAAAAGCAAAAGAAACATGAGGTCGGCAGCCAAGCAAGCGTGCAGAGGCGTCATCAGTCAAGTCGTTGTTACTGTTAGTGGAAGAAAAATGGACAACTGTTAATGTTGAGGAAAAAGAAACCTTTGCAAACGTACAACTAAATACTAGTGCTAGAGTGAGTCAGGAAAGGTCAAATACGAGCCGAGTGAGGCCCAAAATGTGGCTCGAGTTGCGTTTGACTGGGATGAGTCAGGCCCAAGTCCAGCCTGACTCGACTCCAGCGTTACTGAGCGAGGACCTGTATTAAATCACACATTGATGTCTCCCGCCACCCGCTGCGAGAGACGTAAGAATATTTCAGCACTCTTCTTCTTAAGTATTGTCTTTGCTGTTTAAGCCAATAAAGTCTTGAAATTAACAGTCTCTGAGGGAGAACTTTGAGTGCTCTATTTAGTGCATCCCCGGGTCCAGTCAATAAAACTCTTTAGTACTCTGTGTATCTTTGCAGAGGGATGAACTGGGGGTGGCGGGGAACAAATTAAGAGGAAATTCTTGCCACTATCGGTAGAATAATCAATGCACTTGGCCGCTTTAGCCCCCTCCTGGTGCTCATGATTGTGTCTGACCCGACGCTTTTTGTGTGTGTCACGTCTTGGCAACAGTTTCTCCACTTAGTGTTACATAGTTGCTGTTTCGCACCCGGATCTGTTGCTTTCAAAAGTTTTTTCCTTTTCATTCGTACCTTTGTAGTAAAAACACAGGAGGGTCTGGGTTTGTACAAGGCGCAAGAATGCTCGGAAATCTTGATATTACTGAGTGGAGGGGGGGAGGTTGACAAGACTTTTAAGGTTCTGCCTTAGTCACTTAGGAGAGAAAGGCAAGAGTGACGTACAAAAGAAATTAGCCCAAGACCATTATCTTGGAAGTCTCAGTGGGTCATCTCTGACTGTCTCATGGGTTGGACTCTGTTCTGGCAGATGCACCCGCCCTAGAGGTGACTGCCAGGCCAGACAGACACGGGCTGAACAGGCCGGAAAACTGAAAGGCTTCTAATTGAACATTCTGTGTCACAGGCAATCATCATCATAGCCAATTATAGTTTAATCGGGCCAGTCATTGTGACGTCAACGTGCAACAACTTTCCTTCATACATATAGATTAGGCCAGGTTTGCTTTAAATCACTTCCAGCGTGCTATATTTGCTGCAGTCAAGTGGAATGAAGAAATGACCATTGTGTTGCTCTATGGACTAAGAGAGCTGTGCTTTGCCACATTCCTCTCTGACTATACAAAAACTATTTAGAGAGCTCTGTTTTGTTCCCAAAGCCATTTGATGACATCTCTCATTTTTGGCATTCGGTAACAAACCTAAGATGCACTCACTCAAATGCCAATACTTTCATTTCTTGATCTAGCCTAATATTTAGCTATGCTTTCTTTCCTTGCTATCACTGATCTTCAGCCCCCTCCTCATTGTTGTCCCACATGCGATGATGAAATCGTTCTTCTAAATAGATTCCCGATGAAATGAGAGTGACGAAGAGTGAGAACAGAAATAAATGCTCGTGTGTTCTCGCCCAAAAATTTGCAGTTTTTGGGCAGAAAGAGAAGGAGGGAGCGGAATTATGGGTGCAATTCTTATCTTCTCTTTCTCTCCTGTAGTTTGGTAGTATTTTCGGAAGAGGTTACACGATAAGGGGCACCCAAAGCCGCGCGAAACAGCACTGACGGGGGGGACGGGGGTGCGAGGGGGAACATACCCACCCTTATAGTCCGTCGCAACTGTTGATCGATACTTTTAAGAAGTCGCATTATGAGACATATCCGCATGTGCCCAAGATCCCCCTTTTTTCTGGGGGGGGGGGTAAAGATGGGTTTCTACTGTGCGAGGTCTCCTCGCGCGCGCGCGCGCGTGTGTGTACTTAAAATAAGCACGCACACGCACACGCAGACGATGACGTGATAAGGACTGTTGACTCTTGTCGTGCTAAACACACACAGGGTGTCCACAGATGAGCCCGCGTGGGCGGACTTCTGTGCGTCGGCGCTCAGCAGCGGCGAGTCCACTTCGGGGACACCCTGTAGACCTGGAAGGGAGAAGGAAGGGGGGGGGAGCAGCTACAAAAAAGCAGCTTTTGTGTCTTCACCGATACCTGCGGAAGTGACAAAGGAAAAAAATATTAATTTAGTGACTTTATGAAAAGGAATGTCTGGAATCATCTTTTGCTTGTGAAATAAAAGGTAAGCACCATTTCCGGACTAATACTTTTATTCGTTATCCTAACGAAGCATTTCAGTCCTCGAATCATTGGAGAATGTAGCAGGAAAAGTGACGAGGAAGCTTGGCTAATGAGGCCACGATTAGTAAGTGTACAATAGCACGTCATCGCTGTACTGTACAGTGTGCGGCACAAATTTGTCTCCTCTGTTGAGAATCATCTCGAATTCACACATTTAGCCGATTGTTCCCTAAGACATTCGGTTCATGTCAGAGGACGGATCTCCTTCCACGCTGCCAACAGTCCAGATTTTTGGAAAAAAAAGAGCACCTGAACGTGAGAAATTGGCAAACTTTGGCAACAAGGTCAGTTTCCAAGTCAGCGTATCCATGTGAGCCAAAGCAAACAAAAGCAGCAAACCAATTTGGTAGGTGAGAGGGACACAGGAGGATTGTGAGTGGTGTGATGCATGAAAAAAGTATTTTTAAATAAGCACAAGCGATTTTCCTTCATTGAGACAGTTTCCGGGGGGTCTGCTGATATTTTGCATTGAGGCGGCTGAAAATCTATGCACTTCTTCTTCTTCTTCGACCCGGTTCATGTATTGGCAGTTGGCTCTCCTTGGGTGGGGGACCAACGATGACGAATCGGACCTGGTAACAGTGCATACAAGGAGGGTCTGTT
>JAAUXU010024738.1_pt1 | contig 11165 bp, 9 predicted proteins | sample 7278151 | NCBI WGS metagenome assembly JAAUXU01 (sample SAMN14350113, study PRJNA611818) | marine sediment metagenome | isolation source: surface marine sediment (1.8m) | place: French Polynesia: Moorea | collected 2018-08 | reverse complement strand
TACGAGCACCGCGGCCCGCTCAACTACCGCACCCTCATCAACAACCTGAACGCCTACATCTGCGGCCTGATGGCCTTTTACTCCGTCTCTGGGTTCAACGTGCTCACCCTGAGGGCGGTGGCGGGGCCGCTACCTGGGCCGCTGTGCGCAATGGAGATACTGCAGGTGACAAGTCCTGCTGCACTTTAGTGGCCCATGTTTGTCTCTTGCCGATGAAGAAGCAGCGAACAACTGCAATTTCAGCCATATTTTGGATTATTTTGAATCCTAATAATTAGTAATACGTTTAACCACCAAGCCTCCCGCACAATAAGCTCACTTCAAAACGTTCATTTCAAGCATTATTTATTGCGTTTGAAATTTCGATTGTTTGCCCCATCCAGCGCCGGTCGTTCTGCTTCGGCGTGATGGTTTGCGTTTGCGAGCGCGCCGCCCTGCGCTACCTCTACTCCTTCGTGTGGCGCAACAGCGTGGGCGCGCTCAACGACGACCTCTGCGCCTCATTCCTCCTCCGCGCGAACTCCCTCCTCGCCCTCCTCTTCGCCCTCGTCCTGCTCATGGGGGGGAACTATTACGGCTTCCAGTACTCCTTCTGCACGGGGAGGGACCCGGAGGAGGACTCGGACGTCTACACAGCGTTTCCCAGGAAAGGAGAAAGATTCGTCGCTGCGTGAGTGTAGATATTTATTTGCGTGACGAAAATATGTTTAAGGGACTTTGACCTGGTGTCCGTCCTGATGGTCTTATGCACGGTGCTGTGCCTGTGCCTCCACGTTTGGTCTCACCTCCGGAGCAGGGGATCCAAACTCCTCTCCCTGTCCTCGTCATCCCCCCCCGCCCTGTGCGTCGCGCAGGACAACAAGGTGCAGGAAATGTACGAGGTGAGGCTGATGCGGAAATGTGGCTAGGACATTTAGTTCATTGGACAGCTGTTCTTTCCACAGATATCAAAAGTTTTCGAGGCGGTCGTTCTGGCCCTCATCCCGCTCTCCCTGCTCCCCAACCTCTTGTCAAAGTGAGCGTGTGTACATTTGCGTATTTTTCGGGAAAACGTCCTCGATTGACGCGAAATTCCCCTTGCGTTCAGGTCCGCCAGCCAGCAGGGCCTCGTGCGCACCCTGCCGGCGGCGTTGGTGTGCGCCTCCGCCTTCCTGCCCCTGGACGCGGTCCTGTTCCTGTTCCCAGCGGCCCTGTACGCCGCCAGGCCCAGGCTCAGGCGGGCGGCAGTCAGGAGGGTCAGGGAGGGAGCGCTGGGCAGGGCGGCGCACAGGTGATCAGGACTCGGAGAGTGTATTTTTTGTTGGTTGGGCAATGTGATATTTTCTTCCAGGCTTCGCTATTTTTTCCGGCGAAGGAAATTCAAGTCCCAGATGAGCCAGGAGTCCTACAATCTCGCTCAGAAGGAAGAGCAGGTGTACGTATTATTTATTGATCTGTTTTTGTCTGCGGCCAAGCACAGACCAAGGAACACTAGATGTTGTTCTAGTTTTTTTTGATATTGTTGTTGTTGGGACTAGTTTTTTTTCATATTAATTTTTTTCTCAAAATAGAGAAAACTTCATGAAATAACATTTATAGATAATATTGATATGAGGAACTGTGCAAATTTTGACATTTATTTGGCCAATACTTTTTCCAAAAACTACCAAAAACGATATTACTATTTAAATTTTTTCTCAACGACCTCCAAATTCAAATTGGACCTGATCCGCCCAACATAATTTGGGGGTGCCCGAACTTTTTATTTTTACGAACTTTCTGATCTGCCTCAAAAATAGATTTTAAAATGTTTCTTAACTATGCCAAATAACAAAACTTTGCCAAATCCAGACGCAGACCCTTTGTTATGTAGGTATGTTTTTTATCTACCATTGCGTGTATGTTAAAAATACTTTTTTTTTCTTTCCCTCACTTTCAGTCCCAACGCTGGCCGGATCTGGTTCTCCGATCCCGGCAGGAGCAACCCTGGCTCTACCACCACTGGCGGCGGCCGCACCACCGCCTTGAGGGTGCAAGACGTTGAAGAAATGGAAACCGTCGATTTGTGAAATGATATTTTTCCTGGCCAAATTGTACTAACTACAGTGTACATAAATTGCTTTAAGTACCATATTGTAGTGCCGCAATCACACGTGGGCCAAGGGGGATACTGCCATGCATCCGCCGAAAAAAGCACCTCCATTTGCCAATCATCAACAATCACTTTCAGATTTCACAAGCAACCAGACATCAAAAGGAATGTTTTTCATTTGTTACTGCTCTTTTGCAGCAAAAAAATATTTGCCTATCATCCCCCCCACCAAAATTCTCTTCAAGAGACCCCCGGGCATATTAAAAAAGCCCCCCCCGTAGGTGGGCAGGGGGGGGGTTAATACACCTTCCCTGGACGTCAATTTCTTATGTAGTAACGTACGCTCAATTTTTGGGCTTCTTTACCGTTGAATGTTTGAAAGGATATATTTCCGTAGTTCCAGCGATAACATTCATCTACTTGAGTCCCACCACCTTTTCCGAAATCTCCCACAGCTGCCTGGCGACCTGGGCAAGAAAATGGAACAGGAGAAGACGAAATCATTACCCCAAAGTTATTTTTTGTGTGCAAATGTGGGAAACCGAACCTGGTCGTCCTTGGCCTGGGGCATGGGCTCCTTCTCGCCGCAGTCCGAGTAGTACTTGCCGGACTCGCCCTCCAGCGTGGGGTCCACGGCGCAGTAGATGCTGGTCTGGAAAAATACAACAAAAATACACAAAACCGAAAAAATAAGGTGTTTTTTAAGTTACCTGAGCTCCGTCCTTGGGCTGCTTCATGAAGAAGAGCGATGGGTAGAGGAGGAGGTTGACCACGGCGCGGAATGGTCCGAACATGTCCTCCACGTGCCTGCTCAGCTCGGTCTGGATGACTCCGGGGTGTAGGGTGTAGCAGGTCACGTCTGTGCCCTTCAGGCGGCGGGCGAGCTCCCTTGAAAAAGACAAACAAAGAGAGATTAATCCCATACAATGCAAAGACGTCCGTTTGCAGCTTTTGCGATTGCCCTTCTATGCAATTATTTATCAGCATGAATATCATTTTGCATTGCGCGCATTTTTTGACTGCCGCGAAATCTATTTTTTCTCACCTGGTGAAGAGTATGTTTGCCAGCTTCGACTGCGCGTAGGCCTTGTACCTCTTGTACTCCCCTTCCCTGTCCTTGTAGTTGAGGTCGTCCAGCCTCATGTGGCCGTCGCGGTGAGCGAGGGAGGAGACGGTGACGACGCGGGAGGGGCCGGGGGAGGACTTGAGGCGGTCCAGGAGAAGGTTGGTCAGGAGGAAGTGGCCAAAGTGGTTGGTGCCGATCTGCATCTCCAGCCCGTCCTCTGTCCTGGTGAGCGGGCACATCATGACTCCGGCGTTGTTAATCAGCACGTCGATCCTCTCCTCCTGCTCCAGGATCTCCCTGGCGCACCTCCGCACAGACTCCAGACTGCCCAGGTCCAGCTTGAACAAGGCGATCCCCCCTCCGGCGCCCTTGGTCCGCTCAATGCACTCGTCGGCCGCCCTCCTCATCCTCTCCTCGCTCCTGCAGGCCATCAGCACCCTGGCGCCGCGCTCAAGCATGTCCACCACCGTCTCCTTGCCGATGCCGGTGTTGCAGCCGGTGATCAGCACAGTCTTGCCGTCAAGCCTGTGAGAAAGAAACCGTCAAGAAAAGATACTTTCTCCGCAAAAACGCTCAGATAGTTCTAGCATAATTCGTAAGTTTTCGGAGGTAAGGTTCCCTCATGCTGTCATTTGTTACCGTGACAGGTGTCTATGACATGCTCGGGGAAAAACACCTATTGTTCGAAAAATAAATTTACCTGGCCTTGCTTTTGCAGACTCCCCCCTTGAAGAACCTCCTGAGGAGGACGAGGACGGCCACCACCACGATGACGGTGATGAGGTCCATGGCCCTGGATTCTAAAGCAGAGAAACGATGCAAAATACTGTAGTTTTAATATGGTTTATTGTAGAATCTCTCTTCCTACCTTTCCCTTCTCTACAGAACAGTACTATTGTGGCTCTTACCGGCCACTACTCAAGGGGCGGGCAACTAACACTGTCGATGCTCGTGCAACATTAGTCCATAGCAGTTTGTACGAACCCTCAGGTTGACGGCGATAAGGAGACAAGTATCTCTGTGCACAGTTGCAAGATACTTTGTCGCTACACCTTGGACGGCCGCTGCGAACTACTACGCTACACACTGTGTTATGTTGAAAGTGAGCGCAAGTAGCAGCAGTTGCTAAGCTCCACCCGGCGAAAGTTGAGATAGCTGATATGTACTGAACGTGGCTGCTGCAGCGCTGCTGGAAAAAATTGTAGGAAGGGGAGGGGAGAAACCCGGCAACTACTACTTTGTACTGTATTGCCCGAAATGTACTGTACTGTCCTCCTCTTTCTCCCTATACTTCTCTTTGGAGGGTCCTCGTAAGACGGATGTGTCGGTGTGGGAGGGAAATTGTATATCCTCAAGGACTTGAAATGCAATATGTCGCACACTCGACCCAAGAAAGTGCGGATTCTGTGAAGGGATGACTGAAAATGTAGACAATTTTGAAAAAGAAGCAAAAGAACTTCGCGGCAAATTCTGCTCATGACGAAGGGGAGAATGATATGCCATTGTGGAAATAGTTCTGCAACCGAGAGAGCAAAGAAATAGCTATTTTTCCATCGAGGTCGCCCCAAATCCTCACTTTTTCCGTACAGATACGCTCTGATTGCGCGAGAAAATTGCGTCGCTCCAATCTTCTTTCCTTTTCCCTTTCCCATCGAATTACTTTCCCCACACTCTCTCTCTTTTCCCTCGGGAAGGCGGGCGGGGGAGCGTCCCCTCGTCGTACCTACTGTAGTAGGCCTCGGAGGATAGAAAAAAAGCGTCCTAGGTGGATGGGGAAAAAACTGCATCAAAAACTTTGCGGGGCAATAAAAAAATCGCACGAGTAGGCACTGGCACTTTTAGTTGGATCTTTGCCTCGGTTACTGTGCTGTAACTACGCATAGACGCGTCTTTCGCTTGTTCGTCCAATCCGTAACGTTTCCCGCGCTGGGCGAAAGGAATATGTGGGAAAACATAATAACGACCCATTAGCAAGGCAAAGGGGACTTTCGCCGGGCATATACCTTATGTACAGAAATAAGAAGTCGAATTTAGAAACTATACGAGGATAGTCAAACCGTTTTCCTGCAAGATAGGCTGCGTGTTTAGTTTTTGTTGAATCCTTTTCCCCGTTATCACTCTAGCGGTAGCTAATGCATCAACCTACTTACTATGCGCCAGGCCTTGTTTCCCCCCCTTCCTCCCCTCTGGGGAGCCGTCGCCAGTAGGTTTCCCTCCTCTCGCCACCTGCGCCTATATGTTACACACCCTACGCAATGTTTCGCCGTTGTTGCGATCCGTTCTTGTACTAAGAGGACGGATCGCACGGATCTCACACCATGTGACCTCAAAACCAGGTTCAGAACCGGCCTTGGCTCAAGTTAAATCCTCGACGGGGGACTGTCTAGCTGTGGGCTGTGGGCTTGCATTGGCGGCGCTGGAATGAGATAAGACTTTTTTATGGGACTCTAACTCTTAGCGGAGGCGGAGTGTTTGCGGGAAAGACCCCCCTTCTCCAGCAAAAGGGCGGAAGGAGAAGTCGAGTCTAGCCGGTGGTTTTACTACATACTTTCTTCCCGATTTGACTCGACCTTGGCCCTCTCTCATGATGAGACAAATGATAAAGTAAAAAAATGGCCTCCCCCCCTCTACTTGACTCCTGTCGTGACACATCATTCCAGGGCCCTAGGTCGGCAAAAAAAGAAGAGGAAGTAAAGGGCTTTTGCTTCTCCTAACTTTTGCAGCCGTGTCTGGGCGCGGGGCATACCTCAAGGGATGCCGCAAAGATCGCGTACCTCAGAAAATATTATCTAACTTGCGCTTTAGAGATGCGGTAACAGTCCACACTATCCCAACTCTGAAATAGGGGTGCGCATCACAATCGTGCGTTACATATATAACGTAGGAGGAAAAGCAGATGAAGTAGGCTGTTGTGTTCAAAGGAAAGGTTCCTTTTTCAGGAGACGAGTGGCTGATGATGACCTGTATTTTCTTTCTGTTTTCCTCTTTTGAGTAAGGAGAGTGGAATTGTGCTGTTCGGTATGTACACTCCTCTTTTTCAAGGCCCGGGCGTGCCTACAGTGCAGTTTTCATGAGAACGTACCACGAGATTTTTTGCCAAAAATGGATGCAACTTTCTTCACCTTAGCGTACACAATCAAAACTTTTAAAATTGAAAGCTCAAAGGCAACAACAGGTTTGAGAGAACATCTTGGCAAGGAAAGTCAATTAGGATATTAGATCGAGGATTAAAAAAGGTTCCTCGTTTGAAAAAAAAGTAGAGCTTTATATATGTCAAAAAAGTAAAAATAATGCCGTCGTCAGTGACTCGTCACTCTATTTTCAGACAGGACATGCGTCAAGGTCAAGGTGTCCAAAGGTTAAGCTCATTAGGTGAGAGCGTGGGGGTCATAACTAAGACGAGAGTCTGGCCCTGAGAGGAGAATAGGTAGGTGCCAAATCATTAGACATTTTTTGCGCATGTTGACGACAGCGCCAATTAGCATTATCACGTTCGGATGCCCATGTAAAATAAAGGTGCACAAGTGCAGTACACGCAGCACGCGTTTTCCCTTTTTTTACAAGGTTGGACTTCGCACTTCTGTTGCCGGGTTTCACTCTCCTCTCTTTTCGTGTGAAATACATACAGGCTCTTTTTTTGTGGACAATATGCGCATCTTCAGTCAGATGCCCTCGTCCTTCATTCAAGACATTGCAACGTGTAGGTATTCATGCATGCAGCCCAATTTCGGAACCCATTCCCGGCTCATTCCAATTCTTCGTCGCCAGCTTTTTGCGAGCCCAGCGCTGATTGCGTCTTTCATAGGACGCGGAGGAAGACGCATAATTTAGCCCCGTCCTGCTCATAGCGCGAATGCACCTTGGGTGCAGCGCATACCCGGAATTAAACCCAATCAGAGTCCCAACCTAAGGGTCTACTTTGCATCCTGGAAGTGGAATATTCCCGGCAGAAAGTTGAAAAACCATTTACCTATTGAACAAGCAGTAAGTGTTTTTAATCTAAAATGAAAGCGAAGAACCGCGATTGCTTGAATATTTTTCATCTCCCAGATGCTCCTTCCGAAAAGATGAAGAAAAACTTTCGAAGACAGACAGAAGAGAAATGGGCCGCCGACCATTTTTCTCCATTTTCTTTTCTCCGTCCCCATCACGCTCCATTGGTCTTCGGGTGCAAAGATGACGGACGCAAAAAAAAGTTTTTTGGGATGAGGGCGGAGGCGAATTACTGTATTCAGTATTCACCGAGAAGGAAGCGAGGAACGGTAAATATCTAGTTTGACGAGATTTTTTGCATGTACTGTAGATCAGTCAAAAAGGCACTAAGAAAGCTAGCCCCTCCCCTTTCGTACGTGACTGTTTCTGTTACAAAAAAAGATTTAATCTTTTTTGCAAAAGTTATATGGGGGGAGGGAATTGCATTCCGGGAATACACTTGCACTTAAGGATAGTATAGGAGCAACAAACGTACATTTGATCACTCGCTTTTTCCTCCTCCTCGTATCTGGCCTCTTTGTAAAGATGAAGAGAGAGGAGAGAGGAGAGCTCCTAAGCCTCCTTTTCAGAGCCTACTCTTCCTCTCCCCTTCCTTTCTCTCTCCTTTCCTTTTCTCCGCCGCCTCATCGACGCCCGACGCTCTCCTCCAGATCCAGACAGGAGTTGCAAGGAGAAAGTTCTGCCCAAAAAAGGCCCTCCTGCACTCTTCCCCTTCTCTTCCTCTGAGTGACAGGTAAGACCACTGCTCATTAGTGCCATCGTCCAGGTTGGCAAAAAAGGAGAGGGGGAGGGGGTACTTTTAGAGTTTACCTTCCATTTGCCATCAGCAAATTGTACGGTAACCATCCTCGTCTGGGTAAAATTAATTTTTTTCGATAATATCGAATGCGTAAGAATGAGCAAACAAAGTTTCGAGTCGTTACTGTGGACAGTAGCACTGCACTGTACGCGCAACTACTACTACCACAGTGCTATCGAACAAAATACTTAGAGCAAAAGCAATAAAAGCACAGTCGTGGATTTTTTTGCCACGGAAAGAAACTTTGAGTTGAGAAAGTGATTATAGTGAGGACGAGACGAGGGGGGGAGGCTCGATCTCTCCAGGTCAAAGTTTCTGCGCGCATGCGCCTTGTTTCAAAGTGTAGCCCCGAAAAAGCCAGACTGGCTTTGGCTTTTTTCCCCAGAAAAAAAGGGGTCAAGGCCTGTTTTTGAACAGGGAACCCCAAATAATTTCCCCTGGGTTCCCCCATCCATTTCTTAGCTCTTCAATCTCCGAGACAAGAAAAAAAGCTTACGAAAAAAACTAAGCCTGAAGGAATTTAGCTTGGGGGAAAAACCGCTGTTTTGGGTACGTATGGTAGAGCAGCATTTTTGGTTCGGGTTGAAAAGAAATGACCTCCACGCATGACCGTTTAGGATCACTCAGACCCATAAATCACACATTTTGAGGGGGAGGGGCTTTCTTATACCACCGGTGGTTGTGCCCTTCTTCCGGACCTTAGGCGGTCGGGGGAAAAATTGTCGTCATCCCCTGGATGAAATATTTAAGAGGGGGATGAATGGTTCCTGGAACTAAGCGCAGGATTTGACCACGGGGAGAGAAATATATTTTCGTCCAAAATAAGGCTACCTCCTGGGCCAATGTCAACTCCAGGGGCAGAATGACTCTGCAGAAATGCAACGAGAGAAGCAGTCTAGCCTCTTGAGAATTGCGAAAAAAGATTGTACTAGGGGTGCCCGTTTTTCTGGATTATCTTTTCCCCGGCGGAGACGAGATTGGCAAAATTTCCAAGAAATCACGTTGACCGTTTTTGGTCCTGAAATGGTTTTATGTACTATGCCATACCGGCCTATACCAATAGGACTACTTCTTTAAAGCGAAGAGCTAGTAGAATTGTGCGCTGAGAATTCTAATTGTCTATTCCCGCAAAAAATATTTGATGCCTTCTTCCAGGCGGCATGGAGGTGGCGACGGCGACGGCGGCAGAGGCGCAGGTTGGTTTCGAAGTGTGCTACAGTGGTACACATTTTGTGGCCCCGTTTCAAAATTCATTGAATGTGACACAAGAAATTTTTTCCATTACAAAAATCTGCAGTAAACATGTAATTTGCTCAAGGAACGCTTGGCGGAAAAGGTTGCAACTTTTTGTCTGAACAAATACGCTTCTTTTGTACAACGTTATGTGTGAACGTGCGCATAATCCTCTTGTTTATTGCTTGAAGGACAAATCCTGTGCGGGGAACAAGAGGAGGCGGCGGAAGGGCAAAAAGAATTCCGCCAGTTTGACAAACGCCCCCCGCCTCAGAATCAACCGCCACCGCCGCTCGGCCTCAAAGTCTTCCCCGCCCCGGTCGCCCTCCTCCTCCTCATCCGACTCCTCCTCCTCTCTCTCCTGCTGCCGGTGGTGGGCGGCGAACGTGAACTACAAGTCCAAAATAAGGGCTCAGGCGAGTCGTTTTATTTATTAAAAAAGTCCCAAGAGTCATCCACGTAATAAACTGCGTATTTTTCAGGCCTTTGTACTGCTCTGTCTTCTGGGAATACCGGGTGAGCGTCTAGCAGATTTCCTGTCTGTTTCCCATGGGTGTATGTGCACCGGGCGACGAATGTCACAGGTTTGCGGCGGCGCCGAGTGCAGCACATACACAATGCCTCCACACAGTGGTGGCGCCCATATCCACTTACCGACTTGCGGGCGGCGGTATACAGTCTCCCTCCTTCTCCCGCTCTCGGCTTACAAGTCAGAGATTCCATTGTGGCTCGGGCCAACCCCCGATGATATATCGCCATTATGCTTTCCCCATTTGTGCTACTGCCAGAAAACGACTACACTGGAGGGTGGGGGAGTACTACATATCCCCTACCTTGTTCGTACAAGATGATGGGCGAAAAAAATAATCCTGCCGTTTATTCGGACTCCAAACTTTCTAGAAACATTTTGTTGACTTCACGAAGTTGAAAAATGGGCTGTGGTCGAGGTGTTTCTGTTTGCAAAGAGTGATTCATTGGAAAAGAAAGCTTTATCAAAACAAGTAAGACTTTAAGGAGGGAGAGAAAGAAGTTTTGCCCAAAAAAGCTTTAGCTTCGCCGATCTTTCCTAAAGTTTTAAAAATCGCCTCACGCTCTTCTGTCTCTCTTTAAAGGGAATTCTGTCACGCTCTACCTCTTCACGAGATCTCCGGCCTCCAGCGTAGAGTCCCCAGCAACATCAGGTAAGTTGGTACTGTAGAGAACAAAAGGAAAGCGCGTTCTTTTGCATGGCTCGCAATGAATTGCCGGCCTCAATGCATCATCCCCTTTTGTGGGCAGAACATTCGTTTGAACTTGCGCATGTACTACAATGCAGTTCTGATTTAAGAAACCCTTGCAGAAAAGGAGGCTCCCAAACCTTATCCTAAAGTCCGTTTTGAACGGTGTATAGAAAAGTATGCTTTGAAGTAGAGTAAAGTGCAGTCCCTCTCACAACAGTGCACACTTTCCATCACTTTACGTCATCACTTTAGGTCTGCCGCCGCCGCCGCCGCCCCTCAGCCGCGAGGAGGAGCAGAAGATCACCGATCTCCTCTTCGGAAGCGACCCTCCCCCGACGCCCAACTTGACGACGCAACGAGAATACGTGAGTTCGTACGAAAAATAAAGGAAATTTCTGTAGCCCTTGCTTGTGCGATAGCCTGGTACATAAATCAAACTTCAAGGGGGACGTAACTCTAGACTAGCCTACTTAACTTAACGCAACAGCGCACATCACATGTTGAAGTACCAACTTTAAAGGAACCTCTTGCTGCACGTATTCCCCTATCCATTTTTTAAGAGTTGTACTAATTCCTGGACATGTCTTTGTCCAGAAAAGTATTTTAATCTTCAAGCGCTATACTTATTCCTGGAAAGTCTTTTGTCCAGCAGAGAACCACACGCGATTCTGAAAATTTCCATCCTCTTTCCCTCCCTCCCTTGTGCGATCTGGGAACACGGTATTCCCGGGAGGAGCTTCCTCGTTGTTTAGTGTTTGTTGTTGTCTGACTCCTTGGCTTGGC
>JAAUXU010029494.1_pt1 | contig 11166 bp, 7 predicted proteins | sample 7278151 | NCBI WGS metagenome assembly JAAUXU01 (sample SAMN14350113, study PRJNA611818) | marine sediment metagenome | isolation source: surface marine sediment (1.8m) | place: French Polynesia: Moorea | collected 2018-08 | reverse complement strand
TGTGTGTGTAGTTCTGTGTGTGTAATCCTGTCTGTGTAGTTCTGTGTGTGTAGTTCTGTGTGTGTAGTTCTGTGTGTGTAGTTCTGTGTGTGTAGTTCTGTCTGTGTAGTTCTGTGTGTGTAGTTCTGTGTGTGTAGTTCTGTGTGTGTAGTTCTGTGTGTGTAGTTCTGTGAGTGTGTGGTTCTCTCTCTCTCTGCGTGTGTGTATCAATCTATGTGTGTGTGGTTGTGTGTGATTTCTCTCTCTGTGTGTAATTCTCTCCCTTTCTCTCTGTGCGTAATTCTCTTTCTCTCTGTTATTCTGAGTGTGTGTGTATGATTCTGTGTATGAGTGACTGTGTAACTCTCTCTCTATCTCTGTGATTCTCTGAATTCCCTCTCTTTCTCAATGTCTCTGTGTGTGATTCTCGTATGTGTGCGCGTTTCAGCGTGTGTCTCTTTTTCTCCGTGCGCGTTTCTCTCTCTCTTCAAGCGTGTCTCTCCAAGTACATAGGAATGTGTATATGTGTATATATATATATCTGTCTCTGACTCTTTTTCCGTGTGTCTCTGCGCGTGTGCGTGCGTGCGTCCGTGTGTGTGAGCTGCCTCTCTCTGTCTCTGTTTGCTCAATTACTCGCACTCCCTTTTCCGGGCAATCCGTTTTCATTTTTGTGTTATGCCTCCCCAGTATGAGGATCTGATCATGATGTATCACGAGTCACTGCACTTTTGGGCGGTTTAACAAAAAAAATCTCATATTTCCTAAACATAACTTGTCCGGGAGTGTCTTTCCTGCACGTTTTCCCAGCATGAGAACCCCAATCATACTGTCACGAGTCACTGCAGTTTTAGGAGATTTGACCACGCAAGTCTCATATTTCCTAAAAAGAAAAAAAGAAAACCCTGTCCGTACATCACGCCCTTTGAGGTGTTTTCTCCACTTGAGTGCCAAGATTCAGTTTTTGCGCTCTTGTTCAGCCAGGGCGGACGTGGAAAGGTCACTTCCACCCCCTGGATGAACACATCTTTCTCTGACAGAGCAGACAAAAAAAAGAACCTTCTGCACAAAAAGGTTGTTTCTACGACTCCTCCTGAGTCAAAAGATGGTTAAACTGGCCCAGCTCGCACTTGATTGACATATTTTGACCAAAAGTTGTGTCGAGAGCTCAAAAAATAACTCCCACCAAAAGAACAACTTTTTCTTTTTCTCTCTTTGCCAACAGTTTTTGGGTGAAGTCAGCAGCAAAGAACAACCCAAACCACCTTGGGCACCCTAAGCAAATAAGCTCATGATGGAGAAATCCCATGAGGGATAATTGGCAGACGGCAAAAAACGACTTTATTGCGCTCGTGTGGAGAGAGACAGAAAGGTACACACACACACTCACACTTATGTATATTGCATTGTTACACACGCACACACACGCTGGGACATACAGGTATACACACTCACGTACTACACAGCTACACTTACAGAGAGAGAGAGAGTGAGAGAGAGAGAGAGAGGCAATTAACCTGGCCCAGCAGGTGACGAACAACGTGCTGAAAAGAGGCTGTGCAAAGCACACAGGGGGATTCTTGGCTTTACCCCCCCCCCACATTGTCGTGTGCTGTATCCGCCACACGCCACATAAACATGATGTAACAATGTTATATAGAACTGACCTAAACTCACAGGATATTGACTCAGTGGGAGACTTTTAGACTGGCGTCACTGCATAGGAGGAGTTGCAGGAGAATTTGTAGCATCATGCATGTTAAAGGCACATACGGTACGGAGTACATAAACTGGTGGAATGGGGAAAGAACAGGTTCAAAGCTTTGCATATTTTGGCAACTTCGTAGTGCTGACCCAATATGACACGAATTTTAGGTGCAAATTTGTGGCACTTCCCCGATTTGGGGCCGACGCTGCCTAAAATAGCGGCGTCCCGAAGGATTAGGAAGAAGCCATACCTGAAGCATGCCTATAACGGCGTTGTTGTTCTTGTTCAGGCCAGCCTCGGCCCTGTTCTCACCTTGCACCTTTTATTAGGCTCTAATGGCACACCTGTATCGAATGTCAGCTTTCATTAAGACGCCACCAACAACAAGTGCATGACACTGGAGAAGCCGGACAGCAGCAGCAGCTCCTGTTACTGCACTTCTTCACGTGCGCGGAGAACAACTTAGGCCAGAAGAGGCAAATCCGCATTGCGGAATTTTTTTTGGGAGGAAAAAAAAAACTTTCTCAGTGGAAGAAAAACAAAATGTTGACAGAGGCAGAAAAAAGAACGCACGCGTCAGTCACAGAATTGATGTTGGCCTAGATTTTCGGTCTCCTCTGGAGTGTAAGGAAGTAAATAAGTATATATATATAAGAAACCCCGATAGTTTTGGAAAGTCTTACGCACTTGTCAACTTTCGTTGAGCAGGGGGCAGAAGTCGACTTTCCCCCTCTTCTCGGGATTGTCGGGGACGAAAGCTTCGTCCGGGACAAGGATAAAACACTTTCAAGACTTTCTTTCGCGCCCACCAAAAATTGAAAGTTCTTTTTGGGCATCAAGAGAGAAATGACATGGAAAAAACGTTCCCTTTTTTGCCTCTGTTTCTCTCATTTGCGGCTGTGCTTAGAAGGACTGGAACAGCCTCACAGGGGGGGGGGGGGATGCTCACAATATCCCCCTCTCTTCCTCCCCCTGAGAAGCTTTAGCAGAGACTTCGACAACAAAACCTTTCTTGCTGTCAAAGTCATCTCTGAAGACTTCTTTTCTGACCCAAAAAAAAGATCCAGATGAAAATCACACTCAGGGGAGAAATCATCGCTGGCGCTTGATATATGAGGAAGCAGCTAATTCACCGACGCAATAAAACTTGATTTACACGTTGTTGTCGCGACTTTTCATCCCCCCTTCGCCCCCCCCCCCCTGCAGCCTCGTTTGATGATGACGAGTTTTTGCCTTGATAAGCAGGAATTCTACATAATTCCTCACTAGGCTTTGATGTCAGAAGACCCCAATTTTTCATAATTGGGCAAGGGGGGCCCATTGTGCATTAATGGGGGGGGGGAGAAAGAGATTTTGGGTAGAAAAGTTTGAACAAATGAATGGAGTTAAAGTTCAGGATCTGCCCCCCCTCTCTTGCCCCCCCTGCACTTAGTAATGAACTACCGAAGTTACCTTGAGTATAACAAAGTCCATTGTTTTCGAGTCCTCCTGTTGCGACGACCCAAAAACAAAGGTCGTATTTTGGGCCTCCCTCACAGATTTGGGCAGGGATTCATGAGCCCAGGCCCATTTTTATCTCTCCGCTGATGAAGCTCGACGAAATCTCGAACAATCTTCTGTGAGTCGCACTTTTCAACAGCAAAATTCGCACTGGAGGGGAAAAAATCGCACCAGGCTTCTTTCCAGGAAAGTTCTTCTCTCAGGAATGACTTTCCAGGGGAACTTTGAAGGCGCTGCTCAAAAAAGTGCAGGAACAAAACTCGCTCTTCGTCGTCACCTCGTGAAGCTCTCAATGACTGAAGTCATGTCACGACGGCCGCCGAGGAGTTGGACGACGGCGAGGGCGAGCTCGCCCTCCCGGGCGCCGCTGCCGCCGCCGCCGCCGGCATCGTCTGCGTAGTCGGAGCGCGCGCTCTCGTCCTCTCAACCCGCGGTCTGCGGCGCCAAACGCCGTTGCCGTAGACGCACATAGAGAAGGAAGGAGGGAAAGCGTGAGTTTATTTATTTATTTCCTTTTTTTCTTCTTCTTTTTGCAAAATGATTCTCTTCGAGGCTCAAGAGTGGGCTCAATTTGGCACGATTTTGGCACATGTTTGGCACAGGCAAGTTTTTTTTAGCACGACGTGTTGCACCTTTTTGCAAGTTAAGCTCTCTTTCACACGCCTCATTTCCAAATCAATGGAGGAAGAGAAAATTTGGGTCCCCAAAAAAGTTTGGAAAGCTGCTTTTGATCCCTCCTCCAGACAATCCCACCCATTCAGTCATGCATGGACTCTTGTCCCATTGCAAAGGGAAGGGTATGAAAACAGACCCAATCTTATTTTCACAGCCATCCGGCATTAAAGGGTTACTTTTCTTGGGGCAAGGAGGAAAATGGGCAGCAGCACAAAATGGGCACCCATCAACTTGATATGAACACAGAACAGGGAGGCCTCTGTGAACACAAATGCATGCATGCATGCTCAAAGGGACTTGACAGAAGAAGAAAAACACCAACCATTCAATGTGATAAGGGCAGATGAGGAAACAAATGTACAGGGTGTCCTGGATAGCTGGCTGAAACAATTTCTCTGATGTCTGGAATCATATCTTATACATGTTTAGACTCTCTTAGATTTTGTGTTAGGGGGTCTCCATGGAGTCTCTAACTTTGTGACAGTTAGAGAGATGATAGGACAGAGGCCGAACTTTTCCGGTGTCTACTCGGGGTCACCGGGTTCTCCGGGTTCTCAGCTGTTTCTGAGAGAACAGCTGCCCCCCCCTCTCCTGTTGTCAAAGCCTTTTCTTTTTCGCAAATCCCCTCGTCTGCACCGCCCCAGAACACCCCGGAGTCTGAGGATCCTGCACAAGAGAAGTAACTGGGTGTTCAGGGTCTGCAACATTTCCAGGACACCCCGTGGATGTGTGTGTCAGAAGTCATCGCATTTCAGTGCGGTTTTGCGGTTGACAAGCAAGTGATGCTTGTTATCAAAGTGATGCTCGAAACTTCTGCTATCTTTTTCACATTTTTTTGTCTTTCAATGTCACATTCTCTGTCTCCGCAGGGAAGCAAAGTACAAAAAAATTAAACTTTTGTTGTTTTTGATGATGCCAGAGAACAGTTTTGTCCTATATCAAATCTTCTTTTTGCTTCTTTCTCTGCAAGGAAGGGCTGAAATAAAAGCTTTGGGGGAAAAAGCGACCGTTCCAGGATTATGCAAATGGAATGGGCTTCACTTAAATGCTGTCTATGCTGGCTTTCTTGCTTCTCCAGTACTGATACAGGTTGTCTCAGTCAAACTGCAGCTCACTTCAGTGAGCACGTGATGGGGATCTTTTAACGTTGGGGTGCGGAGGGAGCCATCTCACTGGTGGACACGGCGCTGACGCTCGGGATCTCGGACCAGGAGTGCAATATCTTCAACGAATTCGTCCAATTGCCGTCAGCTCATAGATGAAAACTCGCCTGAGACAACCTGTGCGTCTTTCCTTGGAGTGAGGAAGACTTTTGCTGCAGCAGCACAACTGAGACAACCTGTAGACCTGGCTGTCACACTGCAATCTCACTGAATCATCATGTAGCTCCGTCCTTTTGGGTACAGCAACAGCATCCAGGAGAGATCTGAGCTCAGAGATGCAAAGCTCAAAAGTTGCAAGTCAACTGAGACAACCTGTAGGGAGCGCGGAGAAGGAGGAATCGTGCCACTTGTGGTGGTGGAGAAGGAATTATGCGCCACCGGAGATCAAAATGTTCGACAAAAAAAAAACCGACAAAATACTTTATCGGGCAAGACTCAAACCACAGCTGTCGACATGAGTAGTCTGTAAAAGACAAGACAAGGATCCCAATGATGTCTGGAGAGATCCTCCGGCTGATGTCGGATAGAGCAATGAAACAGGCAATCCGCTCTTTAACGTCCCAAAGCTACGGGTTTGGGTTTGGCAGCGCAGCAGATTTCGTCAAGCCTTTTTGGCACGGTCATGGGGGTCGAGTCACTTACACGGACAAAGCGTCGCATATCAGTCTTAAGCACTGCCCGAGTAGCACCCGGCTCGTGCGTGCAGCGCGCGCGCTCACACAAGGTGTGTGGGTAGCTGTTGTGTGCGTGTGTGCAGCTCTTGTGGGTGAACTGTGTGTGTGCAGTGTCTGTCTGTCTGTCTGTCCGTCCGTCCGTCCGTCCGTGTGTCTGTCCGTTTGTCCGTGTGTCTGTCTGTCCGTCCGTGTGTCTGTCTGTCTGTCCGTTTGTCCGTGTGTCTGTCTGTCCGTCCGTCCGTCCGTCCGTGTGTCTGTCTGTCTGTCTGTCTGTGTGTCCGTCCATATGCCTGCCTGTCCATCTGAAGACGCCTCCTGGTGCACGCATTTCTTCTTGCTGCCGTTGGTCACGCTCAATGGGCGCTAATCAATTTTTGGCACGGTGCTGAAGACGCGTCCGTCTTCTTCCAACGTCGCCGTCTTCCAGGGCTGCTACAACCGAGTCTCCATTTGACGCTCTTTTTTGGGTCAAGAACACCGCTGTCCTTCGATCGAGACTCTACTGTGCTGCTGCTGTCAAGTGTTCCGCTGGCTACAGGGTGTTGACACTCTTTTTTCGCCCAACGGCCCTCTCTGTCCGCCACGACGCTCCTGTCTTCAGCGCAAACTGCATCAATGGGCAGAATTCGTTGGCGCACCCTGTAGCAGGAAACCAATGATTTGTTGAGCTGTGAATCCCTCGAAAAGTTATGAACAAACAATTGTGACTCAACCATGCCAACCGGAGGGTCAGCTATGAACCGAGCAGCTATGAGCTGAGCATGATCAGACCCCATTTCTTCTTGTCTGGACACCCTGTATGTGTGTGCATACGTACACATACGCAACGCTTGAAAGAGGCTTTGACAGACTAGCTAATAAATTGTGTCCAATTGTGAAAGGTTAACCCTTTCCTTTCTTGTCCGGCACCCAAATGGTCACCGTCAGCATCTCCGAGAAGAAGAGGAAGAAATATTCGTTGCTGAACTCGTCCCTCGGGGAGGGGGGGGATCACATCTGATTTATGAGAGGGGTGAAGAGTGCGTAGGTGAAGTGAGAGTTGCTCACATCTCTTTTCCTGTTGAGGAAGAATAGAAACTTTTGTCAAGCCAAACTTTGAATCGATTCCAAAAGCCTTGAACTCCCTGCTGCTCTGGCCCGAGACGGGGGAGGGGGAGCAGCTCCCGGTCGGGGCGGACCTGAAATACGATTCTGGCACCCAAGGCGAGGATCCAATGGCAGAGAGAAAAGGTTGGCTTGGCTTGATTTCCAACAAGTCCTGAGAAAAATCCACTCGTGCGTGAGAGAGAGAGAGAATTCGCAGGGGTCACGCTCAAAAACTTGGATTTCCCACTTACTTTGCTCTCGGTAGCTTTTCTGCTTGGTCAACCCTTTGGTGTTTCTCGACCGGTGGCAACGAGAATTCATTTAACGTCAAAGGCGCCGCCGCCTCCGCCTCCGCGGCCTCGTCCGGGAAGGAGGAGAACAATCCTATCCTCGTCCTCCAAGATTTGTTGGAGCCCTCGAGGAGTGGAAGAAAAAAAAAGTTTCGTTTGCTTTGTCGATGAATAGGCAAATAGTGGAGAGAGAAGAAGCCTTTGTCTTTGGAGAAAACTCTGATGTTATCGCTTCCTCTGATCAGTCCGGACTGCAGATTTTCATTGTCGTCCTGTTGCTCAAGAGGCTGGTGAAGTCAAGTGGAAAGACAACGTTTTGGAATAAAAAGAGGCTGAGCTGGAGAGAGAACAAGGTCTGTGTATGAAATATTCTTTACAGTTCCATGGGGAAACAACAAGTAAATTAAGGTTGTGCAAGTCACACTTGTTGAACAAGCGAGTTTAAAGAGGCGACTGCACTTCTTGACTAAAAAGTTGTTTAAAAAAGTAGGACAGTTTTCTAAGAAATGGAAATGGGATTAGCTAAATTTCATGTCTAAGTAGAATAACTCACTTCTTTGAAGAGCGAGAAGAAAAGTCTGGTCCCAAAAAAATGAAGCTTTTTGCAAAAAGTAGCTTCGGTATGGAAAAAAAATGTAAGTTACACTTAGTGAAATTCTGTCACATCGACATCGAGGTCGACTCCTTTGCCCCCTTTGAGAAAGTTCTCCTTTGAAAAGGGGTCCGGCAAAAAGTGACACAATGCCTGCCTCTTTTTTGGTCTGCTTCATCCACAATGCACCTCCCTGCCAGGTATGTATGTACACGTGTGTGCGCAGCTCCGTGCGGGTGCGCGCGCGTGAGTCCATGCATACACGCACACATGCGCTTGGATCAGAAAGAAAAATCTGCTCTGCCATGAGGAGAACAAGAACCAAACCTTTTTTCTGCTCCTACCAAAAAAAAAAAAGAAAACAAATATCCTCCATGTTAATACGCTTGCGCACAAGTCCTGCTCTACGTGCACACAAGAAATGCACACACATGAGAGCGGCAGCCACGCAAGCTCTGCCACGGCACACACGTACACACATAAGCTGTGTTCTTCACCCACACAAGCTCTGTACAATCATTAGAACTGCAGCCTGCACTGTGCAGAAGCTCCGTGCACATGGGAAGTGCAGCTTAGCATTCCGAACACACATAAATAGTGCAGCCATGTAAGCTCAGCACTGTGCACACAGAAGCTCATCATTGCACACATACACATGAGAAGTGAAGCCGTGCCAGCTCTGCACTACACGTACCAGCTCTGCATTACACATACCAGCTCTGCACTAATCGCAGTAGCAGGGCACTGCACATGAATAAGCAGTGCAGCCACTCAAACAAGCTTGCACCACACACACAGAAGCTCCGCACTGCATACGCACACAAAAAGTGTACCTATAACACAAGCAAGCTCTGTATCGCACGCACACCAGCTCTGTACTGTACACACACCAGCTCTGTACTGTACACACACCAGCTCTGTACTGTACACACACCAGCTCGGTACTGTACACACACCAGTTCGGTACTGTACACACACCAGCACGGTACTGTACACACACCAGCTCTGTACTGTACGCACAACAGCTCTGCACTGCACACAACAGCTCTGCACTACACATACCAGCTCTGCACTACATACACGCAGCAGCTCTGCACTACATACACACACCAGCTCTGCACTACATACACACACCAGCTCTGCACTGAACGTGAATAAGCTCCACGCGAACAAGCTCTGCACTGCACACAAGCCGAAGCTCCGCACACTCAAGCAATCTCTTGGGCGCTTTATGGCACTTGTGGGCTCTTCTTGCACTGCATGATTAATGGCCAGAGATACCATTCTACATAGCCCGAGCCAAGAGACAATAAAAGCGCAATCGGTTTTGTTGCTTCTTCCCGGAAGACCGCAAAAGTTTTCTCTCCAATGCCGGCAGAGAGAGGCAAGTTTCTCTTCTGGCAAGAGCGTTTTAGCGCCTTGCAGAGTTATGTGCGAAACGTTCTTCTTGCGAAATCCCAGCCAGTTCAGTCGATGACCCTAGAAAAACACACACAGACACGCTCTTGGTGCAGTACAGGGTGGCGGAGAAGTCTGGCTGCTGAGTCTTGGGGAAACACACACGCCAAGAGACTCTCTCTACAGGGTGTCGAGGAAGACGTCGTATTGGCAGAATCCCGACCGAGTGTCGAGGAGCTACGCTTTGCCAGGCCTTGAAGGAACGTCACTCTTTCTCTCCACAGGGTGCTGCGGATGAATCCCCAACTTTGCCCGACGGTGACGAGCGCAGAACTCGAGGCCGTCGTCGAGGCCGTCGTCGAGGTCACGCTGTGCCACGAAATTGTGCAAAGTCACAAGTCTACGGACGACTACTCTATTAGCTGTGAGCGTCCGTTCCGTCGTGAGAAGAGTAAAAAATTACCTGCCACACCCTGTACGTGATGCACAAGTGGTGGGCAGAGAAAAAAAGAAGTATTGAGTTTCACCAAAGCCTCATTTCCCAGATTTTTTCCTCCACTCCTTGGGTTTCACAGATTAATATATAAAGATAGATAGATAGAATGCAGAGGAATTTTTTTCTGGCCTGAAAGCCTCCTTTTGTCTGCGCAATCTGCCCTCATCATCTGTACAAACGAATCCCATGGAGTGAAAAGAGTTCTTGCCAAGGAATATTGGCGTCAATTTGCCCCAGAAAAGAGACAGATTGGAATCTCCCCCCTCCCCCCCTCTTCCACTTTGAATGAGAGATGCAAATCAAATACAGTAGAGACGGAGCCACCGCCCTTTCTGAGCTAAAAGGGGGGTGACGAATTCAATAAAGCTCGGGGGGTTCAAAGGGGGGGGGGAGGGGGAGTTCCAAATAGATCGATCGAGTCTCTTTAGAGGCAATCCTGAAGAAGGAAAGAGAATCTTTGACTGTGGTTTCAAAAAAAGTGCTGAGAGCGGTTTCATGCCTCTAGACACTTTGACTCCTCAATGGCCACACTCTCACTGCAAGGCAAAAACGGTGGTGTGCAATGCCTTTTCAGCTACAGGGTGGGACAGAGGGAAGCAGGGTTGTTTGTGACGGACTTGTCAGTGCAGAGCAGGATGAGCACGGCAACAGCTGCATGGCCAGGCCGGTCAGTGCAGCTGAAGGTGACTGGATAGGCCCACACAGCACTGAGGAGTCAAGCCCAGCCCGTGTCCAATCCCAGTGATCTCGTTATGCAGTCCATTTTCTTGACTGTTCCAGGACATCCTTGAGAGCGAGGTGACTGAGCCTTTAAAGGTCCGGCCCCGCCCAGAAGAGCCCTGCCAGCTCTGGCAAGGGATCGTTCTTGCAGGTCTTCTTCTGCCCCACCCTGTACAAGTGTTTGAAGGCACGTTCTTAAGCGTAACTCGAGCCATCTTTTCAAGTCGAAAATGCAACCCTTTTTCCCCCCCTCAGCCCAGGACAAATGACGGCGTCTGGTTTCTCTGACATCCACTCAGCCTCAACAGCATTAATGGAAAAAAGAGGTGCTCTTTTTTGCCCTCATATAATATTTAACTGGATTTGTTTGTGTCCTACCTCTCAAGAGTGCCAGAATCTTAATCGGATCTAAACAAGTCTTGGCCCGAGCTCAAGTCAGGTCAACGAATTTGCAATACAAACACACAAACATGCGTTTGGCAACTCTGAAGAGTAGCATTGTCAGTCAGAGCCTCCTCCCTCTCAGGCTCAATTATACAATAGTGACACCTAAAGTAACTTCTTTTTTTCCTCTACAAATCAGGTGGGAAAAAGAGCTGCTCGAGGTCAACGTACTTTTCATCAAAGACCTCGTTCTTTCTCTCGCTTTCGTTCTCCCTCTTTTATCTCTCATTCTCTCTTTCTTCCTTTTCTTTCCCTCTTTCTCTCTTCTCTCTCTCTTTCTCTCTCTCCTTCTCTCTCTTTCTCTCTCTCCTTCTCTCTCTCCTTCTCTCTCTTTCTCTCTCTCCTTCTCTCTCTCTCTTTCTCTTTCTCTCTCTCTTTCTCTCTCTCCTTCTCTCTCTCTCTTTCTCTTTCTCTCTCTCTTTTTCTCTCTCCTTCTCTCTC
>JAAUXU010105447.1_pt1 | contig 11169 bp, 13 predicted proteins | sample 7278151 | NCBI WGS metagenome assembly JAAUXU01 (sample SAMN14350113, study PRJNA611818) | marine sediment metagenome | isolation source: surface marine sediment (1.8m) | place: French Polynesia: Moorea | collected 2018-08 | reverse complement strand
TGCCCGCCACTTTAAAAGCAAACCAAAATTTCCGGTTTTGCTTGTGGCTCACCCCCCCCCCCCCCCCCCACACACACCCCACACCCCCTACCCTCAGTAATGAGAAGTTATTGCCTCGGAATAGGGTGTAATCATGCAATATTCTAATTCCCCCTCTGCTCTCCTCGCTCAATGCATAATCTGTAAGTAATCTGCCATAAAAGCTCTTCATGTCAAGGCTCTTGGTGGCCCTGAACAAGGCAAGAAAGCTCATTAGTACGACTGTCGTGTGGCTCTCCTTTTTTTTTCGTCATTGCCACTGATTGGGGCAAAACGACTGTCTTCGTGTTCATTAAAGGAGTGGCAATTTATCTTAGGCTATCATGTCAGGTAAAGTGTGATTTGTAACAATCATAATTCACGCCTGAATAATGAATGATTGCGCCAGCTCAAGCAGTCATTCCATTTCTCAAAGCCTCCCTTGTTCGTTCGTCCGTAATTATGAGTGGCGTCGGAGCTTCGTCCGTTTGAGAATGTCACAGATGCGTCCTCTTCCGATATTATTCATTGCTGCTGCGCGTGCGACTGATTTGTATGCGGGCAAGTGTATCAGCTTCCGCACCGTCGCCGCCGCGCTGGCCGCCACCCCGTCAGCAGGGGACGAGGACGGCGGCGGCGGCCACGGCGGCGCGGACGTGTGAGCCTCCAAGAGCAGGCGCTGCTGCCACGCAGCGCGTCGTTTTCGGCTCCACCGACCGCCGTGCTATACGCGCCGATGGGCGTGCACAAAGAGACAGCGGGGGGATCATTCCGCCATGCCTAATGGGGCTCTCTCCGGCCAAATGTTGTGAATCACGGGTTTTCAATCGGATGGAAGGAGCAGAAGAAAAGGAGAAGTTTTCAATTGTGCATGCGCAATAATAATATATGCTCTATTCAATCAGGATGATTCATGTGTGAGGAGGTCATTTGGCAGCAGAGCAAAGTAGCATTACCGACTTCCTGTCCCATGCTGCCTTTTGTCAAAGGAGATCCAGAAAGAAAGATGGAGAGAGAGAGGAGAGAGAAAAGATCATTCATTGGCTTGCACCGATTTTTCCTCCTTCATCTTTGATCTATTTTTGGCAATGTTCCCCTTCTTTCTTTCTCGCACTCCCCTGGGACGGAGGAGGAGAGCAGCAGGAACAACCTATGGGGAAGGAGGAGACTTTTGTACGTAGGGACACTTTCGTTCACAGCTAGAGTCACTCATCGTCTTCGTCGACGTCATTCTTGCTCTCCTCCTGCTCGTCCTCGTCCGGGTGGTCTTGCTGCACGAACAGACGAGGCTCCAGCTTGAATGGAATGGGCCGAGGCAACACCGGCTGCTGCTGCTGCTGCTGGCTTATGACGGCCGCCGCCGCCGCGGCCATGGCCGCGAACGGCGGCGGCGGCGGAGGAGGAGGTTGAGGTCCCTGTTGCTGCAACGGCGGCTGCGGCTGCTGGAGCGGCTGCAGCGGTTGCGGCGGCTGCGGAGGGCCGTAGGGCGGCCAGGGGAAGCCCATGGATTGATACACGCTCTGGACCGCGGCCAGATTGCCCGCCTCGGCCAGCAACTCGATGCCCACGGCCGTCTGGCGCTTCCACTTGGTGCGTCTGTTCTGGTACCTGTGGCAGCAGGGACGGTAGACACACACACACACACACACTAGTTCATGCGGTGCAGCGAGAGTCACCCACTTAGCCTCCCAAGTGACGGACTCGAAGCTACCAAGAGCGTTTTCTTCAGCATGCAGGTTTGCTTACCAAGTCTTCACTTGCGTGTCCGTGAGGTTCAGCTTGGACGCCAGCTCCATGCGATCCTGGACACTCAGATACTTCTGCCTCTCAAAGCTGCTTTCCAAAGTCTGCAGCTGGTGATCTGCGGGCAGATTTGAATACGCGATTGTGCAATTTTGCTCTTCAGTGCGTGGACTTTGCCAATACCTGTGAAAGCCGTCCGTGCCTTTCTCTGCTTCTTTTGGAATTTGCCCTTGTCTGAAAGAGCAAACGAACACTTGCAGGCACGAAATTAATGGATCGCCAGAAAACCACAATTACTGTCACACATTCGGGCTGTCCTTCACTTCTGGCACTGTACTGGACCTTGATACTTTAATCTTACGCCTTAAACACCAGAAAAAGACAGGACCGGACAAAAAACAGCAAGCTCGAACTCCGTTGATCCGATGGCAGTCGTAGAAGACGCTCTGGTGCGCCATCCACAGGCCCGTTGTGCAGGGCGACTCTCGATTCACGTCTCCCTGGGTCTCAGCTTCACTTCTGGGGAGATCATGAGTGTTCAAACTCGGACCGACCCCGACTTCACTACTGACAGCATCCATGAAGGCCTCAGTCGCGTGGGCTCCCCTCGGGCGGTGATTCAGCCACATCACCAGAGTTAGTGACTTTGTGTACTTTCTCGAATGTCTATAAATGGCACAGGATGAAAAACTCTCTGGTGCGCTTAGAAGTAGCCTTATGTTACGGATATTTGTGTAACCAGAGCCACCCTGAGCGTTAACACGAAAACAACACCTACAGATGCGATCCTATCTGATCTTGGTCCACATTTGGCCAATTGGGGCTGGAAGAGAAGCCCTGGTCACTTTTGGCGCGGCCTCAGCAGAGCCTCGAGAGGTTCATCAGCTGACGTCAACCAGGACAGAATTAGCACAAGATTTGCTTAACATTGACCTTCTTCCCTGAGAAGGCTGTGGAAGAAAAACAAGAGTTAAATCGGCTAACAGCCAGGATGAGTGACTAGAAATTGAAACAAGAAGCGCCACAAATTCATTCGTCACCAGCAACGAGATGGTGCCCGAGGCCTCCGCAGCGAACGATTACTTGCATTGCTTAGTCTCCTTTTTGCACCTCAGGATGCAGTTTTGCACAAAGTTTTTTTTTTTTTAGCACGCTTTGCGCCAGAGTCGGTGTTGAGCTAATTCACACGCGCCCTGTACGCGTCACGTACAGAAGAAGCGCCGCTTTCTGTCAGCGCCGCCGGTCTCTGCTTTAATGCGCCGTCCGCTCACATTTCTGCAGCCCTTTCGGTTTGTCACTGTCGCCCATCCCCGAGCCGAACGGGTCATTTCCTCCCAGTCCAACCCGGGCTCGAAGCTGGTGGGGAGGTCAAGTCAGTCAAGTCACTGCCTTGCATTGGAATATGGCTCTTCAGGGGCATCAGCTGTGACTTTTCTGATGCAGACGTCTATGAAAATTTTGGACCGTTGCTGAACGCATCTCAGGTTGGTTACCTAAGGTGCCATCAAGTGGTTTCGAATGATGTCAATGCACAACTTTCCTCTACATCAAGGTGTTCAGACTTTCCTTTTAATATCACTTGACTGGAAAGTAACAAAGCAGGTCTGATTTGAAATGTTGATTTAACATCCTCACGTAACTTTGAAGGCAGAAAGAGGAACTCATTCTTCATTCCATTTGACTAGAACGGATTCGAGTCGAGTCCGGTGGCACCGAGTGTAACACAAAGAATGACATTTAAAAGAGTCGGTCTAGCCTAATAGATATATTTTCACACGCTTTATACCTAGAGTGAACAAGTTATTTAACGCCAGCACAATCTCAGTGCTGTACTTTGTGGTCTTTCTTAACGCGATTGACGATTTTGCCATGATTCTCTCCAATGTTGAGTCTCGCAGGCCTCGAGGGGAGATGAGTTTTCCTCGTTTTGAAGTTGTACTCAACTTCAGCAACGCAAACTTTACATTTATGCTTTCCATCATGAAAGCAAACGAGCTTTTGCTACCGCACACGCAAGTGCACGCTTAGATCTCATTTAGAAACTTGCTATCCAATGATTTGAGTTCTTAAAAAAAAGGACCGTGTCTAATAGATTGGATGGAGTCCACTGTACACGCTATAATTTTTTTTTCTCCTATAATACTACAATGTCACCGGAGATGGAGCATCAGTGCTGCAAAGCTGACGCGTCAAGTAAAATTAGCATGCTCACTTGATTCCACAGAAGTGCTGACACCAGATCTAGATGAGATCTCATTCTCTCATTGCATTTTCCTATGTGGAAAAATATATTTTGGCTCGGTCTGGTATTGTTGGCTTTCGTGGAAGATGAGCTTATTCTCATCGCAGTTGATCGGGCCGCTGATGTCTGACTCAAAGTTTCACAGATCTCATTCGATGCTTCTTCTGCTGTTGCTCTCTTGATCTTTTTCTTTCTTTGTTCTTGTCAGAGCTCGGAATAACCGGCATTGGATCAATTCCTCAAGGAGTCCTGGCTGCAGATATTGGTCACGTTGACGCGGCTGAAGCGCGTCAAAAAAAAAAAACACGGCTAAGAAATCGTCCGACGAGCTTCAGGTCTAGCTTTTTGTGCCAATGCTGCTTTTGTAACGCACCCGACTTGTGACAAATGATCACTAGATTTTGATCTAGAAATACTAAATGATTCCCCCCCCTCCTGTGCACACAAACAAACCAAAAAAAGCCTCTTGTGTCCACGCCAGACATGTCAATTCGTTCAACGCCCCGAAAAACAAGACCACCGATGTCTGAAGTGAGTTTGGACCTCCACCTGGAGGTCTCCGAGCAAAGCCAGAACCACAGCAGCCTGTACCACATCTCTCAGATCTAAGCGAACAGGGTGACTCAAACGTCCACCCAGTTTCTTACCTTCGTCTTCCGGCTGTTCGCCGTCTCTGATGCCGGCGGGAACCTCTGCCTCTTCGACCTTTTCACGTTCGCAAGCGCCGTCCCCGTCAGTGGCGCCGGCGACCGCACCGCCGCCGACACCGAGGCGGAAAAACTCCGCGGCGCCCAGAAAACTTGCTGGCGCGACGGAGATCTGACTGAAGAAGCCGGAGGCGGCGGCGGCGGCCACCGCCGCCGCCGTCGACGTGACGCCGGTGGAGGCAGTCGTCACCGGCGGCCCCAAGATGTCGCTGATCATGAACTTGTGCCTCTTTCGCGGTGGCGGCAAAGAGTTAGACTCCATTTCTACTGGCGCCAAAGCTTCAGGATTCTTCAGTGAAGGCGAGAAAGCGTCCGAAAGTAGCCAAAAGCTCGCTCGGGGGCCTCCGACGTGCGCGAGGGCAAGAGAAAGCAAAGCTTGTGCCAGAAATGAGGTCTCTCCTCCCGTGGTGCGAGCGGAAAATGAAGAAGACTCCATTGCTGTTTTATCGTGCACGACCAAGAAGTCTTTTTTTTTGTCCCCCCACCCGTCTAACTCGGTCTCTCCCTCTTGTTCGCGACGTCGCCGCCTCGAATCGCGCCGACGACTTCAACCACGGAGACTTCTGAGAGTCACAGTCATGCATTTCTCACAGCCTGAGAGGAAAAAAAAAAAAACTGAAATAAAATCTCTTGTTGGCGCAACAGCAGCGGCGGCAGCAGCGACAACAACAACAACGACAACAACGGCTCAATATCAAAGGTCAACAGGACTCTATTAGAGTCAGAGCTGCGTCCGGAGGCTCCAAGTCTTAACTATTTCATTTATTTGTTCCCACGTTTAATGCCATTAGCCATTTCCTAGGTTAAGACCCTATGGGATCAGGTTAACGCGCGGGATGAAGAATGAGCAGGTAATTCTATTTGTCGGGCAGAGCAAGAGCAGAGGAGGGAAATCCTGCTTGAAGCGCTCCAGCAGCTTATCGAGCCAGCCCAAGGAGCTCTCACACTGATAGCTGCTCAAAACAAGTTTATGGGAACATTTAAATGACAACGTCGCTGCCGTCGCCGCCGCCGCAGACCAGGACTAAGACGAAAATGAGTGGCCAGGTTGAATGCACTCTGCCAATTATGAGCTTTTAGGGGGTCCTGGCTGGAAACTCGATCGCTTTTCTCCAACTCATCTGCGGATTAAACTGCAGGAAGGAGAAGCTGGCGGGCGGGGAGATTATTTAAATGGACTTTTTCGGTAGAAAAAGCTTTGTGGAATAAATTTTCTCGGGCGGGATGAGCGTGATGGCCTCGGCCGCCACCGCCGCCGCCGCCTTCGCCGCCACTGGTCTGACTCTCATCCATCCGTCTTTTTAGACACGTCCCATTAGGTCGCGCGCGGAAAAAATATTGACTTCCGACGTCGGCTGAAAGCTGAAATCCTTTTTGTTATGTGAGCCTTTCCAATGATTTTTCAATGCGCACTTTGTACCCCCGTTGCACGCATAGCAGGATTTTCAAAATCTCTGCTCTCTCCCGCCATTAGTGGATGTAAAGCTGCGTATCGTTGTGTGCATGATGGGGGAACGCCGAAATTGGAAAGAGAAATGCCGCAATTTGCAATCCGTCACAACTTGGTTATTCATTAGTCGAGAGAGAGATGCTTTGTAGACCATGAAGATGAGAGGCCTGCAGCTCCTCCTTCGTCGACGACGACGACGACGACGACGACGATGACTCCAGCAGCAGCAGCAGCAGCAGCAGCATGCGCAGCAGCAACCTGGACGACGGCTGGTCCAACGAGCCAGCGACGTGTTTATTAAGGATGAAATGAGCAACACCGTAACATTGTCGACAAAGACATTCTTCCAAAAGAGAGCTTCCATAACTTACGGTCGTGCGAGGCTGCTGGAGGTGCGCTGACGCGCCGCGCAGAGCTCTTCGCGGCTCAGGGTGCGCGAGACCGCAAAGCCGAGTAATGAGAGTCGTACGCTTGAAATAGTGCGTTGAAAAATGACGGCTGTAAATGGTCGCACTCGCAAATCTCTTTCGTTCTGCCTTCGTGTATGCAATAATAGGGATTATTTATTGCCGCGATCTGGTCTTTAAGTTTGATTCATTCCACCCAGCCAGGCACGGGGCCAGGGGCACGGGGCAGACATCCGACGACGTGCAGTACCCCAGCAGCAGCTACATGAGCAGCAGCAGCAGCAGCAGCAGCAGCCAAGTCAGAGATTTCCATTTCACCTCCCCCCTCCTCGTGGAAATGATGACACTCGAGGGGTTGTTAATAAAGCCGTCATCATCATCACCACCATCACGGTCGGGGCTGCCGCCGCCGCCGCTGCGGAGGAGGGGGAGGGGGGCCCCCGGCTCGAGAGCAGCAGGAGCAAGTTCTGCTCCGCTCCTATCAGTTGGGAATGAGTTTTGAATGATTGGTTATGAGTCGACTACGCCCCCATTCATTCTCACCTCACGATCGATCATGAGCCTGCCGTGACCCGTTCAAAAGATCGACGGAGGGGAAAGAAATCGGTGGGAGTTCCAAGGAGCTTTTGTGAACCAGGTAATGAAGTAGAACAGCTACCACCAACTGCTGGAGGGCGCTGTCTTCTTCTGCGTGCAGTCCCCCAAATTCCTCTGACCGAGTCAGTAGCGTTGTCGACCTCCAGAGTGGATTTATTAGCTAATTTGTAGGTGCTCAGCCTCGTCTGTCATGATTGAGGCCCCGGGAAGAAAGAGGACTTCAAATTAGACGACTTACGGACCTCGGAGGGCGTTGTGGATAAACGTCGCTCTTTCTGCCTTCCCCCCTTTTACCCCTCATGACTTGTCGCAGTTGGCACCCACTTAATATTGGTGACTGGGCTAAGCTGGCGCTCTGAGGCTGAGGCTGGCTCGTTGATGGGATTTGGGATTTTGATTACAGGTGTGAAAGTAGCGGGCGGCGGAGTAGAAAAGAGAGAGAGAAATAACCAGTTTTTTTTTTCAAATGAAAAGGTCTCCAGCAGCGACAGAGGAAGCATTGACAGAATTAAAGGAGCTCCCACTCAATTCTCTCTTTTCTCAGGTCTGTGGAAAAAAAAATGAAGAGGAGGCAATCTGGCAAGTAAACAGGGTGCCGCATGCATGAAAAGGGGAGCCATTGTCAAGTACGAATGCATTAGCTTTCTGTTCGTTACGCCAATAGTGACTGTTCTCGGTGCTATTACCTACTTATTGCAATCTCAGCCACTACCAATTGCTTATGGGCGTGGACGGAGGCTCCGCCATGGCATGCGCGGCCGTCTATTTACTGTTGTGCAGTCATGCGAGAGCCTAAGTAATCGTCGAAACTGATAGAGCTGGCGTTAGTGGAAAAAGAGCGATATCGTCGGGGTGCTGTGTACTCTACTACCCCGGTATGAAATGAATAAACTCGTTAGAAGACTGCGCTGATAAATAAAGAGATGGGGGCTCTCATGTCGACGACGGAGTACAGTCGAGGCTCCATCTGGAAGAAGATCTCACAGCTGTACTCATGAGCTACCACGTAGGAGCTGGTGTGGCTGCAACCTCCGAAAGTGTTTTTACTCCCGCTGCACGAGGCTCTCGTGATGGTCCCCGCCGCTCCAGCACGCGACCAAGGCGACTGCGACGGGACAAAAGTTTCTATTGGCGGTATAAATCTCGCTGCTCGCGTTCTCCACCACCTTTTTTGTGATGAAGAAGAGGGGTCAATTAATGAGAGGAGTGAGCAATGTCGTGCCCTCGTTCGAGCTGGATTTCCGCCGAGCAGTAAAATAATCTTCGCCATCTGAATCTGCATGCAAAGCCAGACTTCCGCTTCCTTCACCAAAACGCCTCTTCAGAAGGAAGTGACAAGATAGAGTTGCTCGCTCATTTCCATATTATGACGACGAAAAACGCTCTTCTGCTCAGCCTGAGAACGAGACAGCTGCACTAATCATTAAGGAGACAAAGTAAGAAGAAAAGAAATGCTTAATGATGTCCGCCTATCGATACCTTATCAAGAGCAATCAAGAGAGAGCTAAAACTTATAGTACATAACTAATGGTTTTCTGCTTCCCTCATATGAATAGCACAAGCAAAGTGTTGGGGGGAGTGCGGAGAAATGTGCTACGTGAGGCAATCAGAACGCTCGGATGAGCTTGAGCAAAACAGAATTTGATTTTCCTCACTTATTCACCAGGGGGAGAGAGCATCAAAGCAGAGACACCAGCAGCGACTCAGTCCTCACTCACTTCCCCTCCCCCTCCATCCTCGCCACCACACACACTTTCTTCTCCTTCTGAGGCGACAGACGATAATTGAAGTGGATCACATCGTCGCCGACCCAAAAACAGGGGACGGAACTCCGCCCATTTTGGGCGCTCCGGAGCGAGCTTTTGAGCAGCGTCGGCCAACCAGCGGACGGCCGACCGGAGCTGCGACGATGCGCGCGCGTCCGCCGCCGAGCTCGTTCTGCCTGGTCCTGCCGCCGTCGACGCTAACAGACGGACCGACGGAGAGAGAGAGGAGGGGGGGAGGCAGAGAGACACACGGAGGAGGAAAGAGCGACTGCAAACCGTCAGTCTCTCCCCGGCGGCCCGTTGGGACAGAATGACAGTGGAACACTCGACGTTGGTGCCTTTGAAGAAGCGCGCCATGGATGAGGCTGCCGCGAATGCCGCCGCAGCGTCCACGCAGCAGCAGCAACAGCACTCCAGCAGCAGGTCCACGTCCGGATTCATGATCACGGACATCCTGTCCAGCCCGGCCGCGTCCACCTCGACCGCGGAAGAGTTCTGCGCAAGATTCAACGCCGCTGCGGCGGCAGCAGCCGCGGCAGCGGCCGCGGCAGCGGCCGCGCGCATCAACAGTGGTGGTGGTGGTGGTGGTGTTGGCGCCGGCGGCGGCGGACTCGCGGACTCGCCGCGAGAAGTCAGCGGTGACGATCTGAGCGACGTGGGATCTGTGTCTGGCAGGGAAGGAGGTAAGAGAGCTGACTGACTGACGACCTCTGGCTCATTTGCCACCAACGAAGATCTGGACAGATAGATCAAGGAAGTGTCTCAATTTTTTCCTTCAGAGGATCCCGACACCACTGCTGGCAGCGTCGGCGGCGGTGCAGGCTCCAGCGGTAGCGTATCTGGAGCAGGCAGCGGCGACCAGACTCGCAAACAGCGCAAGGCGCGCACGGCCTTCACTGACTATCAGTTGCAGACGTTGGAGCGCAGCTTCGAGAAGCAAAAGTATCTCAGCGTGCAGGACAGGCAGGAGTTGGCGGCCAAGCTCAATCTCACCGACACCCAGGTCAAGACTTGGTACCAGAATCGCAGGTGAGACTTCAAACAGTTTGTGAAGGGGGGGGAGGGGGGGGGGGGGGGTAATAAAACATTCCTACTTCTTTTCACGCCCGCTGATCCCTTTGTCTCTTGCAGGACCAAATGGAAGCGCACTACAAGCGTCGGGCTGGAACTACTGGCAGAGACAGGAAACTACTCAGCGTTACAGAGCCTCTACCGAGGAGCTAACCCTTATGCTCTGGCGGGACTCTCGTACGGCGGCGGCGCGGCGGCCCCGGCGCCCAACCCGCTCCTGGCCGCGGCCGCGGCTGCTTCTGGCGGCCTCTCCCCTCTGGAGCTGTACTATCGCGCGGCCGCGCTGCACTCGAAGCCGCTGTCCTTTCCGCCGCTGTTACCGTCTGTGCCGTGCACAACCGGCGGTGTCTTGCCACTTACCACCACCAGTACCGCCACTACCTCTCCACCGTCGCCGCCAAAGGTGCCACCGCCTTCTTCCCCACCACCTTCTTCAGCAACCGCCCCGCCGCAGTCGCAGCCACCGGCGTTGCCGCCGCTGCCGCTCCCCCTGACAGCGACGGTGACCGGACCACCGTCTTCATCGTCCCCTTCACCGCCACCTCCGCCACCGCCGCCACTGCAGCTTCCAGTGAAACCGAAACCCATTAGTGCTTCTTCTACTTCTGTGACCGTCACCAGATGAGTACTACTACTTGCGACGTTAGTGCTGCCCTCAGATCAAGCGAGTGTTGAGTTGTTATCTCCTGTATACTATTTGTTTTCTGTGCATGTTGCTACGATGCCATATTTTATAGTACAAACTTTAAAAGGAAATCGTCTCTGACTGGCTCTCTTTGTCTCTTTATGCACGCTCTTGAGCGCGGGTAGCGCCAGCCTCGTGAGCCTCGTGAGCTTCGTCGTCGTCATTGTGTGGATTTATTATCGTGTGCCATCCCATGAAAATTAGATCCACTCCTTTCTCTCCCTGGGGAGTCATCTTAATTGAGTATCCGCTCTTCTCAACCCCCTCCACTTCCTCCCTCCCCTTCCGTAACATGGTGATAATTTGCTTTCTCTACCACTTTCTGACTCATCCTCAAACATGCTAATCTTTGCTCAAATCTAGTGCATGTGCCACGGTTACAGGTTGAAGCGTAAAAAAACGCCACAGTTTCTCCTCGCTCATTGAATATTCCTACATCGTTTTGGGGGGGGGGGGGGGCGCCCCGCCCGGCCGGGGGCCGGG
>JAAUXU010006153.1_pt1 | contig 11169 bp, 10 predicted proteins | sample 7278151 | NCBI WGS metagenome assembly JAAUXU01 (sample SAMN14350113, study PRJNA611818) | marine sediment metagenome | isolation source: surface marine sediment (1.8m) | place: French Polynesia: Moorea | collected 2018-08 | reverse complement strand
TGCCCGGTGGAGGACCTCGGACTGGACTTCACCCTCCCCGGATATCCCGGCGTAGAGCTGAAGAAGGGCGGCCGCGACGAGGCCGTCACCCTGGACAACCTTGCGCAGTACGTCCGCCTCGTCCTCCACTGGCTGCTGGTTGAGGGGGTCTCCACCCAGATGGAGGCTTTGAGAGAGGGCTTCGAGTCGGTCTTCCCGCTCGCCTCGCTGCAGATGTTCTACCCGGAGGAGCTGGACCAGATCTTCTGCGGATATCAGAACCAGCAGTTCGCCCGGTGGGACGCCAGGCAGCTCCTCGAGGCGTGCAAGCCGGACCACGGATACACGACTGTGAGTTCCGAAACATCCTCGGCGCATTGTTTAGCCCCACGCAAATTTTCCCTCTGTGCACTCTTTGCAGGAATCGCGCGCCCTCGGCTTCCTGTTCGATGTGATGTCCTCGTACGGCCGCGAGGAGCAGCGCGAGTTCCTCCAGTTCGTCACCGGCTGCCCGCGCCTCCCCGTCGGAGGGTTCAAGGCCCTCTCGCCGCCTCTCACCATCGTCAAGAAGTCGTTCGACAGGTAAATTCCCTACAAATTAGTTCCCCCCGGCAAGTTGCAATCATTTGAATTTCCTCCTTTTCAGCCCTGACGTGACCCCGGACGACTACCTTCCGTCGGTGATGACCTGCGTCAACTACCTTAAGCTGCCGGACTACTCCAGCGTTGACATCATGAGGGAGAAGCTCAGGGTGGCCTCAAAGGAGGGGCAGTACTGCTTCCACCTCTCGTAGAGAGGAAGGGAGACTTCAAGTCACAATGTCGGAAGAAGAATCGAGTATAAAGTACTAGGAGGCCGTCTTCTTTTTTTTCCTTTTCATCGTCTGTTTTCCGTGGGATTTTTGTCAACATGAATAATCGGGGTAAATCGTCTCTCTCCCTTTTTCTTGTGCGTCGCTTTTGACACCCACCCCCCCTATCTCCCTATAGTCTCATCTGGGTGTACGTACTTGTGCTGTTTCTCTCTCGTTTCGTGCCGCTCCGTGTGTAGATAGCAAAAGCACCCACGGAATTTGCGGAGGTGTGAGAATTTGCGGCTTTTTTCCCCGCGTGCACACACACACGAGGCCGTTTCTTGTAGTGGCGGAAGAAATGAGGGAATGCTATCGAAAAAAGAGAAGAATGAAGCTACCCAAAGGTTTTCCGTTTCCCCATTCGTGTTGTGCCGCGAGAGCCCAATATGATTGATTGCCCAGACAAGCGAAAAGGAGCAGAAAAAATATAAATCCCAATTACCCGAGATTCACAGAGTCTTCCTCAGTTCTCTCGTGTTGATTTTGCTACGTCATCCTTATGTAGAGTGTATACTTTCAACTTTCTCTTGGCAAGCTCGTGATCTCCATACGGAGTTGTTACAATGAACGCTTTTCTTCTACGGCGCCAGTCTCTCGATGACCCACCCGTTCTCGCCCTCCACGAAGAGAGATTCTCCTCCCCCTCCTTCCTCCTTGGCCTCCCGCTCGGCCTCCTCCCGCCTCCGGAACCTAAGCCGGTCGTGGATCCGGGAGGAGCGACCCTGCCAGAACTCGAAGCTGTCGGGAACGACCCTAAAGCCGCCCCAGTTGTCCGGCTTGACGATACGCTTGGAGGGGTCCTCCTCGCCCTCAGAAGTGAGGAACTCCCGCTTCAGCTCCTCCTCCTTCTTGTTCAGGACGCCGCGGTCTCTGGAAAAATATTTTTTGAAATCAATTTGAAATTGCTTTCTTGACTGTTGTCCGTCTCTTACCTTATGACCTTGCTTTGCTCGCTGACCGCTGCCCCTATCCGGCTCCCGATGGGGCGAGAGTCGAAATACTTGACGGACTGCTCCATGGAGACCTGAAAAAACGGGAGGATTAATTGAAGCATGAATGAAAACATGGCTTTGTTTCATAATCAATCGCAAGTGCATATTACCTTTTCAACTTTCCCCTCGATCCTGACCTGCCTCTTGGAGGACTCCCAGTAGAAGAGCAGCGCCGCCCTCGGGTTCTCCTCCAGCTCCCTCCCCTTCCTGCTGCCGTAGTTGGTGAAGAAGACGAACCCCGCCGGCCCGAACTCCTTCATCAGCACCATCCTGGACGAGGGAGCCCCCCCGGCCGACGCCGTGGACAGGCACATGGCGTTGGCCTCCTCCACCTTGGGGTCCTGCTTGGCAGAGTCGAACCACGCCTCGAACTGCCGGGTGGGGTCTCTGCTGGCCAGGTCGGAGACGTCGAAGGCGGCGCGCTCTCCGGGGTAGTCGCGACGCATCCCGCCCACGTCCACCAGCGCCATGGCGGAGGAGGTGCTGAAGTGCTTGGGCAGGACGGTGAACAGTCTCAGCGCGATGCCAGTCAGCATGACAAACTTCCCCTCGCACGGAGTGGAAGATGGGGCATGCTTCTCCTCCCAAGGGCAAAACTGGATCCTGAAAAGATATGGGAGAAGGACAAACCTGTAAAACCAGTACTGCGAGGAGGGAAACAACTTGTAAATTTCAATTTGGATTTCGGAGAGGGGAACTTTTTTACGACGGAAGTAGAAGAATGAAAGATTTATGAGACTCCTGTAAATATATAATTTTTTAAAAAACATGGGCTTTTTTTGAAGTAATGCTGCGGAAAATTTCAGTGGAAAACAAAATTTTTTACATGTTTTTACAAAAAAAGGTATACATTCATAACATTTAATTTTTCCAACATTTTTGCTTCACCTGTGCAACGACCACACAAGGCGAAAAGAGGGGCCAAATCTTGAGAATGAAATAAGAAACTATTTTGTCCTTACTCTCTCCCTGTCCATACCCTGTATAATGCATGATTATTTGATACTACTAGTAGATACAGAATAGATAGTACTCAGTATTCATGAGTTTCCACGTGTGGCTATAATGGAAACCAAACTCAATTATCGAAGCCCAATGGCGGCTAATTAACGCTTCGTGTACCGCCGGTATCCAGTTACCTGTTCGCAATGCCAGAGAATGCAGGAACACGGAGCTGGGAAAAGTCGAAATTACATAATGTCACACACAAAGGATATTTTCTACGGTAAATTACCTTTACCGACCGCTGTCGCTGTGAGAACAAAGAACTAAGGGTGTACACAGTTTGTGCTTGACTCGAAAAAATAATAGAGTCAGTACTGTACAAGGACATGTTTCCATTTGACCAGGCTCCCGGTTCAAAACAATATTAGGTGTTTGTGCCTATCCTTTGCCGGAACAGCTGATCCCTTCAAAAAGAGCACAGCTGATTTTTCCTTATCTTTTTTCCTGAGTGAGTAATTTAATACTTTTTTTGGAAGGTACCCGGACAAAAACCGTTCCTCCGGGTTCCCCCCGGTCGCTTCTCCACCCGATCCCTTCCCCGACCCGGTCACCATGTCCTCCTCCGAGCTGTCCAGTGCCAAGGCGCTCCTGCTTCGCGGCCTGGAGGAGGACGAGGCCGGGCGGTCGCAGCAGGCGGCGCAGAGCTACGAGCAGGCGGTGGAGCTGTGCCTCAGGGCCAGGAAGAAGACTGCGGACCAGGACCTGCACGCCAAGCTGACCTCGCTGGCCAAGCAGGCCCTGGAGAGGGCCGAGGCCATCAAGAAGGTGTCCCCGTCGCCGTCGCCAAAGAGGGTCCCCGCCAACCTGGGGCTGGAGAGCCTGAACCTGCGCGACGCTCCAGCCCCGCCGGAGACCCCGCCCGGGGACGCCGGGTTGAACGAGGAGGACGAGGGCATGTTCGCCGTGCCAGAGGGGGCGGCCGCGCCCGGCGGCGGCGGCGGCGGCGGCGGGTACAGCGAGGAGGAGAAGCGCGTTCTGGCTCGCACCTCCCTCATCAACGGCCGCGAGTACGTGCCATTCCTGTCGGTGGACCTCAGAGAGAAGTTCTCCTTTCCGGTGCCCTTCTCGGACAAGCACGGCAAGCTCCCCCTGGCGCCCAAGCAGAAGGCCAAGTTGGTGGCCTTCATGCGCCCCTCGGAGTTCATGCGCGACCCCAAGGCCCTCCAGCTGGTGGACTGCTTCTCTGTGACTCAGACTGTGGTGTCCGACTGCTCCTTCGTGGCCTCCATCGCCATCAGCGCTCAGTACGAGAAGCGCTTCAAGAAGAAGCTCATCACCTCCATCATCTACCCGCAGAACCGTCGCGGCGAGCCCGTCTACAACCCGTGCGGCAAGTACATGGTCAAGCTGCGCATCAACGGCGTCCCGCGCAAGGTGGTCATCGACGACCTCTTCCCCATCGGCGAGCGCAACGAGCCCCTCTGCTCCTACTCCAGCAACAGGAACGAGCTGTGGATCTCCCTGCTGGAGAAGGCCTACATGAAGGTCATGGGCGGCTACGACTTCCCCGGCTCCAACAGCAACATCGACCTGTACGCGCTGACGGGCTGGATTCCCGAGCGTGTGGCCATCCGCCCGGGGGACCCGGCCTTCGACAAGGAGGGCGTCTTCAACAAGCTGAGAGACCGCTTCCACAAGGGCGACGTGCTGGTCACCGTGGCCACCGGGGAGATGTCCGACGCGGAGGCGGACAGGGCCGGGCTGGTGCCCACGCACGCCTACGCCATGCTAGACATCAGGGAGGTGGACGGGGTAAAGCTGTTCCTGCTCAAGAACCCCTGGGCCCACCTGAGGTGGAAGGGAAACTACTCCGAGACGGACACGAGGAACTGGACGCCCAAGATGATGAAGGCGCTCAAGTACGACCCCAAGGACGCTCAGAACTACGACAACGGCGTCTTCTGGATCGACTACGAGTCGCTCTGCAGGTTCTACGACGTCATCTACATGAACTGGAACCCGGGGCTGTTCCGCCACTCCTTCACGGTGCACCAGATGTGGAACGCAGGATCGGGGCCGCCAAAGGACCTCTACAACATATCCGGGAACCCTCAGTTCAGCCTGGAGCTAGGGCCGGGCACGGGGGCGCTCTGGATACTCCTCTCCAGGCACATCACCGATATTGAGGACTTCAAGAACAACAAGGTACTTCTGCTCGGTCTCTACCTAGTTCGGCAATAAACATTTTTTTCTTCCCCTTCTGCAGGAGTACATAACTGTGCTAGTGTACAAGAACGACGGCAAGAAGGTGTTCTACCCGTTCGACCCTCCCCCGTTCATCGACGGCGTCCGCATCAACTCCCCTCACTACCTCTGCCAGACCGTGGTCAAGGAGTCCACCCCTCGCAAGCTCACCCTGGTCGTCTCCCAGTTCGAGAAGTCCACCACCATCTACTTCACCGTCCGCGTCTTCTCCACCCTCCCCTTCAGCCTGCGCAAGATCGGCAACCCGTACAAGCATCGCCACGAGGTGACGGCCGAGTGGAAGGGGAGGAGCGCCGGCGGGTGCGCCAACTACCGCGACACCTACGGCAACAACCCGCGCTTCCAGTTCACCGCCGCCGTCGACTGCCATGTCCTCCTCGAGCTGAAGGCCCCCAAGCAGTTCCAGGTGGGCTTCGACCTCGTCTGCGTGGTGGCAGGAAACAAGGAGTCGCCGCTGTACTTCCGCTCCAAGCAGTCGGGGTCGTACAAGTCCGGCTTCGTGGTGCTGCCGATTGAGGTGACGGCCGGCACCTACGACGTCGTCCCGACCACCTTCAGGCCAGGGCAGGAGGGGCCCTTCTTCCTCAAGCTGGAGTCCTCCGTCCCAATGAAGCTGGGGCGGTTGCAATAGAAACTGGCAGCCCAGCCCAGCCCGTCCGGTGTTACAGAGACTAGTCCCGCGAGCCCTCACTTTGCATGGCTGCTCTTCAATGTGACAAGCTCATTTGTGATCAGATACTTTATAAAAATAATATACAGCTATTATGATGCATTTATCCTCTCAGTTTCCCTCGAGTACCATGTTGTCATTCGTCGTTTCTGTCTAGGCGGCCCCCCGTTATGTTTTACCTGAAACCGCCGCGCGGCGTCATCCAGAGGGAGAAGATGGTGGACCTGGCCAGGAAGAGGCTCAAGATCCTGGGCGCCTGCAGGGAGGCTGAGAGCTATTCGGAACTCCTGGAGAACCACCTGGCGGAGTGCGAGTCGGTGGCGGAGGGGACTGCCAAGGACAGGATAGCCCACTTCGCACTAGTGCTGGCCGCAGCCGCCAGATCCGACGGAGGAGGATTTGCAAAGTTTGTCTCCGACGGAGAGGCGAGGCTGTTCCGGCTCAGGTCAAGGGACTTGGACGCCCATAGCCTGGCCAACATGCTGGAAGAGTTGCAGAGGCACATGAGGGAAGGGCTGCTGAGGAGACTGTCGCCTCACACCGACGCGGAAACACTGGAGGTCGTCTCGGAGATCCTGGACTCTGGAATACTGTTTCAAACCACAGAAGACGATGAAGAGAAGACAACAGTCTTGGTCCCATTCTACCTGGTGCCGTCGCTGGTTAGAGGACGGTGGGTGGAAGTGAGCGGCGGAAGGGCATTGATCACAAGAGAACAAGTGCCGGAGCTGCTAACGGAGATCTTCCGACTATCACTAGAAGAATCTTTGAGGCCAGGCAAGGCAGACGAAGATGATCCGGGCACGACTGACCTCTCGGAAGCAGTCTACCAAGACTACCTCACCATCGGCGATACAGCAGACCTGCCGAATTGGGGCAGGACGGTTCTTCGAGCAGAGAAAGTAGCGGAGGCCAGCCTGCTCTTTCCTCCCTGCATGAGGAGGCTGCAGAGGACCCTCCATAGGCGTCATCGACTCCGGCACCACGACCGGGTGGCCTACACCCTCTTCCTCAAGGATGCAGGCATGCCTCTGGAGCAAGCCCTCGACTTCTGGCGATTCCACTACAGCCAGGGCGAAGGGTCTTCAGACAGCTGCTGCGGCCACACCTGGGAAAAGGACGGGCGTAGGTACGAGTACAGCATCCAGCACCTCTACGGGCGGAGGGGCGCCTGCAAGGACTACTCCTCCCACTCGTGTCTGTCCGTGCAAGACTCCTCCGGAGGACCTGGAAGCCAGCTTCTGTGTCCGTTCAAGGAGCTCTCCCCCGAGGAGCTGAGGAGGGACCTGGCTGAGAGTTATCCCGGCAGGAACGTCAGTCACGACGGGTACGATCGCAGATCGGAGGGGCAAGAAGAAAGACTGTCGGCTTGCAAGGAGAGGTGCGCCTCTTTCATGCTCAGAGGAGGCCAGGCGCAGCAGTTCAGAAAACCGTCGGATCTGTATCTCCTTCAACGCTCTCTTGGATCTTCATGACAAAAAATTATAGAGATTGGCAAAAGCCTGAGGCAAAAGCTAAACACTCACCTTTCCCTCCAATGTATCACGAGGAGTGGAAGATTTCAGGGCGCCCCAATGTTGTTGTCGCCCTCCTTGTCCTCCTCCCTTCGGAGCATGTGAAAGCGGATCGTCTGCGCATGAGCGAAAGTAGCGGAGAAAGCCCGGCTCTCACTTTCCTCCCGTCAGAGGGAAAGTCACCTTTGGTTGCGGCGGCGGGGAAGGAAGAGGATAGAGGATGCTTTCCAGCCAGTGCGGTATCTGAAAGCTTGACTGTACACATAGCTGTTGCACCGGACGGACACACCACTTCCACCACACGCACACCGTGCAAAACATACCTCCAAAAGTGCGATTATCGAATATGTGAATTCCAATCAGTCGCAAATCAAGTGGGGAGGGGGAAAGCGGAACAAAATGTTCTCCCTGAGGAGCAAAATTCGGTGGCTGGCCATCTACTCCAGGGGGTTTGTCCTCCTTCTACAGGTATATTTTTTCTGTAGTTTTCTGTCATTCGAATGTGTTTCTTATTTTTTGGTGCTTGCAGATTTTGGCCGACCAGGCGCTCCCCGACCATTCCCCGCCGGACTCCTACCGCTGGTGGGGACTGGAACGCAGAGGCGGCGAAGACGAACAGGATGAAGAGGGCGGCGACACCCTGGCCGACCAGCTCCTGTCCTCCTCCCTGGACGGCCTGGTGCGCTGGGACGCCCACCAGCACCTGCAGATCGCCGACGTCGGCTACGCCTACGAGCACCACCTGGCCTTCTTCCCGCTCTACCCGCTGGCCGTCAAGTCTGTGGCGGGCGCGGCCCACTGGGCCCTGGGGGACTCCGGCGTCGTCTCCCGCCCCTCCCTGCTCAAGCTGTCGGCCGCCTACGTCAACCTGGTCGCCTTCGTGGCCGCAGCGGACATCCTCTACTCGCTCTCCCGTCGCGTCTTGAAGGACGAGGCCCTGGCCTACCGCGCCTGCCTCCTCTTCTGCCTCAACCCGGCCTCCGTCTTCTTCAGCGCGCCCTACCCGGAGGCGCTCTTCTCCTGCGCGGCCTTCGCGGCCATGCTGGCGGTGGAGGCGAGGGGGCCGGGCGGGCTGGCGGCCTCGCTGCTGCTGGCGGCGGCATCCGGTGTGCGGGCCGACGGCATCGCCAACGCGCTCTTCGTGGTCCACCACAGCATGAAGACAGTGGCCACGGAGACCATCCTCTTCGTCAGGGCCAAGAAGAAGAACTCAGCCGGAACCAAGAGTGCGAAAGGACAAGCCTCCACCACCGCTCCCAAGAGGCCCGCTTCCGACACGGTCTCCGCCATCGCCACCTCCGCCATCCTCCCCGGCGCCGTCAGCCTCGTCTCCGCCGCCGCGCCCTTCCTCGCCTTCCAGTGGTTCGCATACAGGACCTTTTGCGAGGCGGAGGAGGGGGACCTGCAGCAGTTCCCCCCCGAGGTGGAGGAGAGGGCGAGGGAGGCAGGGTTCGTCATGCCGGGAGCGGCGACGGAGGGCAGCAACAGCAGCAGGTCGTCCTGGTGCTTTTCAGACCCGCCCGTGTCATTCCACTACGTCCACGCCCACTACTGGGGGGCGGGATTCCTAAAGTACTGGGAGACAAAGTACTTCCTGCAGTTCTTTTCGGCCGTGCCGGCAACTGGTGAGATTTTCTGTCCTTTTCTCCATTAATTGTTTTTTGTGGTTGTCGGAGCTTGGTTTCTGTTGCTGCTAATTGAATTCCTTCTGTTGCTTTTGCTAGTACTTGTTCTTCTGTTGCTGCTGCCTCACGTAGCGTCTATAGTGATTTTACTAATGCGCTCTTATGCTGGTAAAATAATTCACTTGGTTTTTCCCCCCCAAAAAAATCTCTCTTTCCAACAAAGTTTTTATGGACCTTCCCCCTTCGTTCTGTGCAGGCCTTGTGTTCTGGCAGCTGTACCTCTTCTGCCGCACTTACCCCCGCTACTCCTCCCGCCTGGGCCTGGTGGACAACGCCCGCCTCGGTCTGGCCCGCCCGCGAGACCCCGACCCGCCCACCAAGACCCTCTCCCTCCCGCGGCCGGCATTCGTCTACGTGGCCAACGCCGCCGCCGCCGCCCTGGCCCTACTCCTCCTCTTCCCCGTGCACCAGGCCACCAGGGTGCTCTGCTCCTCCTCCCCCGTCCTGTACTGGTTCGCCGCCCTGCTCACCCTGCAGGAGGAGTCGGATCTAGTCCCGGTCAAGTCGCCCGCGCAGGGGGCCTCAAAGGAGGACAGCGACAACTACAGGTGGGGGATTCCTCCTCCTTCAATCTACCGCAAGTTTATTGCCTTTGTGAAACGGAAATTCAAACATATTCCTCCCCTTTTCAGAAGAGACGTCTGCCTGAAGGTTGAGCGCGCCCGCAACCTGGAGAACCGCCACGCCACCGTGCTGCTGCAAGAAAAGGCTGGGAGCGACGCGAGCCACTGGGTCAAGCTGTACTTTCTCGGGTACATGCTTGTAGGGACCGTCATCTTTGCCAACAACTTACCATGGACTTGATTTTTTTACATTCCGCCGTTGTCTCAATCGCGCACTGAAATGCACAGCAATTAAGCAGATACTATCACAGATCATATTTTCCTTCTTTAGCTTTAAATCGAATTGCTGTTGGTAAGCATTCACTTTCTAAAGACACGAGGCCCTGACTGAGTCCAGCGTGTCCGTGTTGAACACCGGCGGCTCGCTGCCGGCCATGACCGAGAGGGAGTTGTCCTCCATGCTTATCACGTTGCTGCTGCTGTTGCCGACGCCGACGCCCGGTGCAGCAGCGACGGAAGGAGGGGCAAGGACCGACCCCCCGCGCTGTTGCTGCTGCTTCCTCTGCCCTCCTGATGTCCTCTGGGCGCCTCCCCCCTTGGCCCTTTGTCCTCTTCCCTGAGACTGAACCCCCGACGAGGACGAAGACCCCGCGTTCGCCGCCGCCTGCTGCCCCCTCCTCCCTCCGCCGCCGCCAGGGTCGCAGTTCCTCTCGTGGTTCCTGCAGGTGCTGCTCTGGGTGAAGCCCCGACCGCAGCGACCGCACGAGAAGGGGCGTTCGCCAGTGTGGACCCTGCAGGAAAAGCATGTTACGAAATGACAATTGCCCCTCTGATGTCAATGCTCTTTCTCTCTTCTTGCCTGATGTGCCTCTTGAGTGCGGACACGTCCGAGAATGCCCTTTTGCATGCCGGCGACGACCCGTCCCCGCTCCAGGTGCAGACGTACGGCTTCTCGCCTAGATGTGCGAATTTAGTTATTTGCCGAGAGGGAGTATTGGGGTACAAGGTGATGAAAGTACCTGTGTGTGTCCGCATGTGGAGCTTCAGATTGTTGGACCGGGCAAACCTCTTGCTGCACACCTGGAACAAAAGTTTTTATCATCTCCCTTCGTAGATTTTTTTTTTCTAATTCATCCTTACGTCGCAGAAGTACGGCTTCTCCCCGGAGTGAACTCTCATGTGCACCTCCATGGCCGACCTCTTGTAGAAGATCATGTCACACTGGGGACACTTTAGGTCGGACAAGCTTCCGACTCCTGCAGCAGCCTCTTCACTGCTCTTCTTCGGGTCCTCAGGCTTGGAAGAAGGGGCCTTTTTGGCCTTGTCGGCATTTGCCATGAGGAACTTCTCGATAGGCTGCTTCCCCTCCGCCTCCGGATTCTTGTCCCCCGGCATCTGGACTAAGATGCCGTGCACCCGGGTGACGTGGGTGGCCATGGTGATCCTCCGCTTGAAGCCCTTCTTGCAGATGTTGCAGCCGAACCTGAGCACCCCCCCGGAGCAAACGGCAGGAGCGGTGGCTGAGCGGCCCTTCTTTTTCTTCTCTTTTTCTTTCCCTCCTCCTGCCTCTAGCAGTAATTCTTCCCCCTCTTCGTCTTGCTCTGGCCTGTGGTGCCTCTCCTTCTGGTGGCGGACGAAGGTGGACCGGTCCGAGAAGGCCTTCTTGCACAGCTCGCACTCCAGCCTCTTCCTCTCGGCGCCG
>JAAUXU010106620.1_pt1 | contig 11177 bp, 7 predicted proteins | sample 7278151 | NCBI WGS metagenome assembly JAAUXU01 (sample SAMN14350113, study PRJNA611818) | marine sediment metagenome | isolation source: surface marine sediment (1.8m) | place: French Polynesia: Moorea | collected 2018-08 | reverse complement strand
CTTGTACATGTGTAGATCTTGTACATGTGTAGATCTTGTACATGTGTAGATCTTGTACATGTGTAGATCTTGTACATGTGTAGATCTTGTACATGTGTAGATCTTGTGCATGTGTAGATCTCGTACATGTGTGTAGTTCTTTGGTGTACTTTTCGTGTCTGTTCTTTGATGTACTTCCTGTATGCAATTCCTGTGGGCAAGTCTAGAGTTCCTGTTTTACACTTCGTGGGATACTTCTTGTGTGTCACATTCATGTGTGTTAGTGTTTGTGTGCAAGCACGAAAAAGGCACAGAGACAATATATTCACTCCAGCAGTCCCCATATGTGATTTCCTTTTGCATTCTGAGAAATCCGCCGCCTCCGCCTCTTCGGTTTCCGATTCTTAGACTCTGCGTGCATGCAAACGGCCTGCCTATTCCCCCAAAAAACCCAATGGATAGAGAAGAAGGAGGACATTTTATTGCTGCTGTTGCCAGAAGCGTTTCCTTTGTCAACCTCAAAATTATGAGCAACTAGATTGGGCCAAACATTGTGCTTTGTACGTACGTACAATAGATGTCCACTAGGGTCTGAGCCTGATGGATGAGCCCGCACCGCACATATGTACTCGGAAGGGGGGTCGGGCTGGGCCCGTACTTGGCTTTGTCGGCAGCGCTGGAAGCTGGCAAAATGGCAACTCTTGGGACGAAGATGTTGTCCTGGCCGGAGTTCATCGACGTGACCGTTCGAACCTCGAAATGTGGGGTAGAAGCCGAAAATGTTTTATTGACGCGAAACGCCTGACATTTGAAAACAAAGCGTGATGCTGACTTTCGAAAATATTTGGTAATGACAGTTGAGGAATTGTGAAAAATGTTGCCATGAGTAGCACTGTTAAATGCAATAAAAGAAAACCTAGAACCTGAACCCCGAAACTGCAAATTTTCCCCCCTTTAGCTGCCATAGGTAGAAATCTCCCTAGGTCTAATAAGCATTATTGGTATGAAATGAATTGGTCCGATACAAATGAGATATTTTGACTTACTTGAACGTTTCAATGGCAGAGTTGCCACATAGTTGAGACGAGCTGTCTCTCTCTCTCTCTCTCTCACTCACTCACTCACTCACTCTACCTCTCCTTGCAGCCTCGTTCTACGGCAACAGCTACGTGTCCTTGCCCCTGCGGGACGCCAGCTCCTCCACCGAGATCAGCTTCCGGTTTCGCACGGGCCGACCGGAAGCGATGTTGCTGCTGGTGGCCGGCAGGATCGACTACTGTATGGTCATACTGCGCAATGGCCTCGTCAAGGTAGGAGAGTTGATCACTAGTAGGGTCGTCTTGAACTAAAGATGCCTCGTATATCTGCACGTGCAGAATATCTGCTAAGATTTTGATCAGGCGCAACTGCGCTGACGGGTAAATGAATGCAGTTGGCCCGAGCCAAATTCAAGCTTGAGTCAAATTTGAGCCCAACTTCATCACCACAATGGACATCTGGGGCAGTTCTTCAGTAGTGCTGGAATCACTGACACACGAGGTTACAATTGCTTGAGGGGTGGAAAGGCTGAGGAGCTGCTTTTTTAGATTGCAACCTGTGTCTGCTAAACTTTAATCACTAAACCAGTCGTGCACTGTCTACAAATCTTGAGTGATGCATGTTTTGGGGCCTCTCCGCATCTGCGTCTGCATCTGCAGATGCCCCAGACTCCCAGATCCGTGGCTTCGAATCTCCCAATCTCCTGCCAAGTGATCGAAATCATCCTTACTGCCTCCAGCTGCGGTGTGTGTGTATTATTTAAGAAGTGTGTGAGTGTCAGCACCTAGAGAAGATGCTTGATACAAGTGCGATAATGTAAAAGAGAAACAGCTTTTACCCACTGCTATTTGGGGCTTTCTTGAGCAGGGCAGAAAGTGAAAAACTCGCCTTAGCAATGTCCTTTTCCGGAAAAAGGCCACATAATTTGGTTGTCCCTTTGCTAGCAGCAAGGTCAGGTTATTTGTGTAGAGGCCAGGAGCGGCTGCTGCTAAGGCCAGCATTTTCAGGCGTGAGGATTAGCTGACAAAATCATTCGAGCCAGCAATAACGTGGACTCTTTTTGTCCACTGCACGTCTTTACGACTCACCCTGTAGGTGAAGACGTCGAGAGAAGGCTGTTGGATACAGGATATTGTCTTTCCCCACCTCAAATAACGTGGTGAAATAAAAAAAAGGTTTGGTACGGGAAAGAAGTGTAGTTAGACAGGCCCGACATGAGGAGGTGCCCAAATAGTGGGCCCCCAAAGAGGCAATTTGCACAAGAAGAGTGGAGGAGAAAGCAGCGAACGCATCTGTTACATAACGACGGTCATAAAGGATTGGATTCGTCCCTCTACAGCCAATATTCATTTCCCACAATATGCTGGTTGGATAAAAAAGGGGGAAAAACAACTTTGGGTGGAAATTTCGGTCACAGTTGTAAACATTGTCTCGTTTAAGGAGTTCTGTAAGTTCAAACGGGGCTTTTTTTACCACTTCTCTGCTCGTGGATAGTTTTCTACGGTCATAATGGATTATTGGGAGGCTCCAACAGCACCTATGAAGAGTCCAGTGGAAGAGAGGGGGAAACTTGGTAAGAAGACCGGGAAATATGGGGGGAGGGAGGTGGGAAACTGAAAGGGAGGAGGGGTAATGTGGGGAGGGAAACGAACGCACATTCCCCCCCCCCCTTTGGTATCAGAAATCTGTGAGGAAGTCACCGTTGCAGGAAATTGCTTTTGTTGTTGGCTTTCCCGATTTGTCGTCGTTAAGTCTGCCCCCACTTGAGTCAACATTGGGTGCGTGCGCGTCTGCGTGCGTGTCATGAAGAAGCAAGGGGTTGTGCACGTCACTCACGTCCTCTTAAGACAATGGACTCCTTTTCGGGGAAATTGGCACAGCGGATCAGGCTGCATTTCACGGACGTCCCAAAAGCCATTATCGTGACTCACCACGTACAGGGTGTCCAACTTTGCAGTAATGAGGGAGGGAGGCGTCACGGGACGGATGGAGTCTGCCAATTCCTGACGGACACACAGCTTGTCCGAGGTGCCAAGACTTTTGGACAGAAGTTTTGTCACAACCAAGTCCTCAAGAGCTGGACATGTTTGTGTCTTTCATGTGTCATGTCCGGTGCCAGCAATGGATAATGTACCGAGACAGGGACTTCCTGGGAAGCACCTGATGAGTCCATGATGTTGAGACGGGCTGTCCAAGGTGCCAAGACTCCTGTGCCTGGTTATCAAGAATGTCAAGGTGATCACAGTCAAGCTCTGAGCTTTGGACATGATAACTTTTCTATTACCCTACTTGGTGGTCACATGATCAGAGTTGCTAAGATTGCAAAGTTGCCTCTGCCAGCTGACCCCAGCGGACTGCACGAGTGGCAAGCTTGCAAGTCATGTCACAGCTCAACAGATGACATTGACAAATGTCAACAGGGGAAACCTTGGTCATGACTATTTTTTTCTAATCCCCTACTTGACATTGCATGATCAGAGTTGGCTCCGTAGCTGACACTTAGCGACCTAAGTGTGCCTCATCCAGACTTTAAGTGGTCCACTTAAGCAAGACAAGATCACTGGGGTGAACAACATCTCCTTGTTAGCGAAGTTTCATGGCCTCGGTAAGAAAAAGACCTGCATGACTGTCTTGTCTTCATGGTGAGGCCACAAAGTGCATTTTTGTCATGGAAATGCAGCAGCGTCGTTGACGAAACACTTGCTGCAGGCGCCCTTGTACCCAAGGAAGGACCTCGAGCGTGCACTTCTGTGGGGGATTCTTTTCCTCTCAGATCCACTGGCCATTTGTAGTATTTTTGGGAACATGAACGCAGTGAGTCGAAAAGTGACTCATAACAGTTGACTCTCATTCGGTACTGGGTGGCTGCGGTAAACGTGCAGAACTTTCTCCAGGTCATTCAGAAGAGCAACGAGAGAAATGAGACATACACAAACGAATAAATGTTTGAGCATTAACTATGATTCAACTCAACGTGGCCTCTGCTGAGAGCAATAACTTTCTCTGCTTCTGCTATTCTGCTATTAAAAGTCCTGAAAGATCTGGCTCAAGTTGTGTGTAGTAAGGACTTAGATGCAGTGCAAGTATAGCCTGAACTTTAGCGCAGAACTTCAACCTGATCCTCCTGGAGGGCAACTGGAAAGAGAGGGAGACGTGACAGGAACAAAAAAAAGAGCATCGTTCGACCATAAACTATAATTTTTTCAACGTGTGTGGCTTTCCCCCCAACCTTACGGACGTGTGTACAACAGAATGAAGACCTCCAGAATCTCAGGACCACGTTCAGTGCTGACCTGCACGACAGTGGTCATACATCTTTTATGCCTCACACTGTACAAGCGTAGACCTCTTGCTCCTCTAACCTGGAGTTGGGCAGCATCAAGACCTGCAGATTGAATAAAACAAGACCCACCCTGTGATTTTGACAGGATGGCTTAGGCCTCCGAGCCTCCAGGTCTCCCGAACACCACTTTTGCTGTGAAAACTCGCCCGAGACGTGTAGAGAGAGAGTGGAAAGGAGAAAAGGAGAAAAATGATCCACTCTCTTGTTTGTGGCATGCGCCATCCAGTCAAGGTTCGACGATCTCCCCTTTTTTTATAGTCAAAATCGTACTCACGGAGGCTTTTTTGACTCCCCAAAAAGGATAAGAAGGGTTGATGTTAAGACTAAAAGGGCTCTTTTTTTAGGCCTCTCTCATTTTCTCACCTCATTAAATGTGTCTGCAACAACTGCTTTTTCCCACTATTGCTGCCTCTGGCAGCGTTGAACTGAGGAGAGCAGAGGGGGGGGGAGGAAGTATGGGGAGAAGAGGGAGTGGGACATTAAGAAGGCTTTTTTCTCGTGTGACTTCTCAAGATCCGGGTTTGCTCTGCGATTTTTTTGTCCTCTGACGCCTGCAAGCCAGGCTACTAAGCTGTGCTAAGCTGGAGAGAGAGAAAGAAAGAGGAGGGAGCTCAGTGCTGTGCAGTACATACCCACATGTCCATTAGGACAACAGTGTGATCCAAAATTAGTGGTGGGGTTTCATATGACCATTGGATGATGAACCAAGGGTGACAGACATCTTGGGACTGATTCCGCCAATGCCTGATGGCAACGCAGCTTGGCCAACGTGACAAGGCTTGAGTTTGTCCCAATCGAGTCCTCGAGAGCTGGACTTGTTTGTCTTCTTGACCTTCAGTGTCACATTTCGTGCCAACAATGGAAAATGCGCCAAGGAAGCGACATCCAGGAATGGGCCTAACGAGTTCATGATGTCAAGACTTTCAAGGTGCCCTGAATTCTGCTGGTGAGAGTCACGTACGTCAAGGTCAACGTTGGACATGGGAAACCTTGGTTTATGTCGTTTTTGCATGATCATCGATGGCTACTTTGAGGGCTGACACAGTATTTAGGGCGTAGCCTACATCAGAGTTCATGAGGCAACCTTATTGGCCTGGTCGAGAGCTCCTCATTGATTGTTAGCTCGTTGATCAGACTTGCCAAGTACTAAAATTTGGCTCCCACTGTGCAGTCCCATTGACGAGTGCACATTTGAGTGCAGCACAAAGAGCCCCTCACTGGCACCAGGCGGATCTTCCCTCCCTTAGCCTGGATCTGCCACTCCCTGCCTTGGTCCGTCCCCATCCCTACACCCATTCTGATTTCCGTTATCTCAGTGTTCGATTTTACAACCCGAGGATCGTCACAGGCAGAAAATTCACCACGGAAAGTAGGCTGGAGACGACATTTTACTAGAAGGGACATCTTTTCCCCTCTCTTTCTTCGCCCAATGGAGAAGGATTTTCTTTCAATTTTGTGTTTTCACTGGATGGGGGAGAGAGCGAGAGAGAAAAGTGGGGGAACGAAAGAGCAGTCAACGTCCACGTGCTGGTCTTCCTCGTCGTCGTCGTCGGGATCGTCAGTGTCGCCTTCATTGGCATCTTCTGGGCCATCATCATTGGCGTCGTCAAAGTCAGCATTAGGGTCTGGAAGAATAAGCTTTCCCATCGCAGTAAATGGAGTGGAGTGCACATAATTTGCTCTTTTTTTTTGGGGGGGGGGGACAGAATCATGCATTTTTTGCATAACTTTCACATATTTTGCCGACAATGCCGCAAAGAATCACGTGAAGACGCCACACTTTGGGCCAAAAGTGACATATTTTTCAGCTTTTTATTTATTGCCGTCATCATCGTCCTCTTTCCTTGTTTTCTTCTCCCTCTTTCTTCATTTGCCTTGTCCTTTTCGTCTTTTCCCTTTTCTTCGTCCTCTACTCTTTGTGTCATTTTACCTCACTCTTTACGTTTACTTTACGCCCACTATCACTCTACTACGTCCTACCTCTGCTCCTCCCAGATGCCTCTGGATCAGTCCACACTCTTGTCCTCCTCCCTCTGACCATGACTGTCATCATCGACGTCTTCTTCGTCCACTTGTTCTTCCTTTCCCCTTGGGCACCCACACAGAGCCTCAAATTTCAGCCTCTTTCCTCCGCACTCGCACTTGGCAGCCTCAGAAGCAGCTGCTCTCCTCCCCACTATCTATGCAGATGCTCCAGCACCCACACAACTCACACTTTGGCAGGTAGGATAAACTTTGTTCCCTCGCCTGCAACTGACTGCAGTGGGCCTATCAGATTTCGGCCTGTTATCTCTGGGCCTAATTTCTGGTTGGGTCATTCCTCCCTCCCTCCCTCCCCCCTCCCCCTACTCGACCAAATGCCTCTCCAATTTTTCCCAAGGCGATGGGAAAAAACTCCTCTGAAAAATGGATCAGCCAAATCGGATTACTGCTTGCACTCTCGTTCTCTCTCTGCCCTCGCTCTCGCTCTTTCTCTCTCCGTGTGTGTGTTCTCGTACTTTGTCTCCCTCTCGCTCGCTCCTGCCCACACGTTGGTGCGTACATTGAGGAAGAGGAGGAGGGGGAAAAAAGGGTTGTGAAGAGGCTTGAGAGAGATCTGAAGCGGGTACTACTCAAAAGAGAGAAAGGAAGATTCATTTCTTGCACGTCCGAGAGCAAAGATTGATTCTTTTTTGTGCTTCTGCGCGCCGTAAGCGAAGGATGCGCCGAGGTGCAATCATACAGGGATTTTTGCCAGCCTCCACCGGAGAAAAACTTGGTTGTTCGCGCTCATTGCACTTGGACCATACGAAAAGTGAGAGAGTAAATGAGGACCAGTGGGTGGAATCTGCTGCCAGGGGAAATTTCGCTATTCGGTGCTGTATAGTGAAGTGTCCGGAGGACAAGGTGTGGCCCTGAGTAAGACTTCTTGGTCTTAGGTTTTCAGGGGGGAGTTGGTACACACCAACGTTTGGCCAACATAAAGCTCCGTCTGCTACTCAGGAACATTTTTTATTGACCAGGTCAATCTAGAAAATCGGCCAGACAGTGAATGGCATAAAAAATTTTCCGTCCGAAAATCCTGGTCGTTACACGAATAAAAAAAGGGTATAAAAAGGGTTTGTGATTTTTGCCAGTGGAAGTTCGTTAAGCGGTCGTTCGCTGGACGAGGAATCCCTGTGAGTAAAACTGAACTCACATTGGAGATTAGGGATGTGTGTGAGTTGAGAAAGTCGACTCGATTGCAGATTCTGACCCGACTCGATTTGAGACTGGCTCGACTCGACTCTTGTTTAACTCACTGCCAATTTCGCGGGAAGTCTGCTTGGCTCGTTCCATTCGTCTTCGGTCAATCCCAGTCAAGTTATCCAGTCCGATTTGACTCGAATCCGGATTTACATTTCTATGACTCGACTCGACTGTGGTAAAATTCATCCCTAGTGGAGATTTCTGCATAACTGTGATAGCGTAGGCAAGATCAAGCTAATCTTTTTTCTTCACAAAGAGGTACGTAGACAAAAAAAGTTTTTCAGTCGAATCTGGATTTATCTTAATTTTGCATCAGAAGGGTAAACCACGTTAACTTGATCTTTTGCATCATAACGGAAATCATTGTGTAGGTAGAGAAGTGAAGACGAAAAAAAGGTCACCAGTGTATGACAGTACTGTATTCGTTATCGAGATTCGACTGCACTTACTTATACATGATACTGTTTCAAGTGTGCAGTTGACATTCAATTTGGGATCCTCAATGAGTACAAGCCACTCTTTCTCCGAGATTTTGCTGCTGACTGAATTTCTGTGTGGTGAAGGACCCAGACTTAAGTTTTGGCAAAACACTCAAGTTTTGCAAAATATTATCCCGGTGACTGACTGACCCTTTGCCAAAATCGAGTGTGGACTGTAAGTTTTTGGTCATGGCTATGGAAAAGACTTGACGCATAGCAGAAGTAAAATGAAACAGCTTTGCACGAACTCTACGCAATACAGACTAAGTTGAACGTTCAGCACAATGCATAACCATATACTTTTCGTGCATTTTTGTTGCATCAAATATGACTCATACGATTCCTTGGCGGTGGGGTGGGATAGCCATCAATTACAATCTGAGGAGGGCTACATCAGATTGCGCAATGTAGTGTGATTTTTGGTCCACACTGCACGGTTCTGAGGAGGCTTTGCATATTTTTAAGTGCTGCCTTTGATAGTCAAACCTTCGCTGTTTCTTACTTTTGGCGTCAACTTGGTCTGATTCCTGTATCGATTCCTGGTCTCATTGTACAATTTGATGTGGATCCCTTCCCAGTATTTTGGCAAAGTTGACATAATTTTCACAGATTGTGCCAAAAAGTGCTCAAAAGAGGTCACTTTGGGCCAACAATCTCATCTTTACGCTTCATCAATGAGGACCAGACACATAGCAGAAGTGGAATAGGACAAGTTGACTCGGTTGGATTGGTTTATGTCTCTGTGCTTCAAACACTGACTTGTACCATGCGCATGCGCCAGGTGCAAAAAGATAATTTGGGTCTCTACCTGAGAGCACCAGGGGGAGGGGGGGTTGTGAACCGAAGCTAAATAGTGAAGATGCAACCGGAGGAGGAAAATTGTGGAGTCCCTGTAATCCTTTGGCGCCGAAGAACAGATCTCGTAGTCTATTAAGCAGAGGGGACTTCAACTATAATCATTTCTTCGTTCCACTTGACCAAATGGAGTCTGACAACAGGTAGAGAGTCCTAATAATACCTGACCCAGCCCCAAAGCAGCCTCGAGTGTACTTTCTTCAGCCTTTGGCGACCAACGACGACTGACATGAGCGACTCCACTCAAGTTGCAAGTTGTGTTGTCATTAGCCAAGTTTGAAAGTGATTGAAATCTTTAAATTACGTCCAGTGACTGTTCTTATGATATAACTCACATGATTTTGCTCCACATTGTCTGATCTGCTCTCCCTGGGGTTTGGATGGGTGCGAGAGTTATGCATACACAACTCTCAAGAGCAATTTCGCCTCCTCATCTTATCTTTAATGGTGCCGCTGCTTTTACTCCATCTGATTTGCAGATATCCACTCTCTACGAGCCGAGAGAGAAACGCGAAATTGCCCATTAATGCTTGAGGGTCGAAATTAACTTTTTTTTTTGCTCATGTGGGAAAAGGAGCACTTGCACCATGTAGTCTTGCATGGGGTCTGCCTGCCATTGACCCCAATCATCGAGCTTGGCCGCACAAGCGTCTTCGAGGCTGACCAAGGGAGATTGGACACATAAACGGGATGTCAAGAGTCAAGTGGGACCAATTCTTGATCATCACGTTGGACACGGTTGCCATTGACCAAGGGAGGGAGGGGGAACATACAGGGTGTCCTAAAGGTGTTTTTTGCAAAAAGAAATATTTTGTCAGCCTGTGGGACTAAACAAAACAGGTCCAAGAGTTGCTGGGGACGAATTAAAAGGTAAGTACTGAAATGAGAGGCTGCATACAAATGTCCTCTAACAACTGTAGGAAATCTCCAGAGACGAAGCATTTGATGAAAAAGTACAGTATTTAGTACGCGCTATACTGTGAAAGCTTCGTCATGCAACCTGTATGGATTAGACCAATAGATGAAAATTTTGCTTCATCTCAGGTTTCTTTATTTATGCTAAATGGTGAATATATTGTAGTCGAATGGTTTAAAAAATCTCCTCGACCCCTCCTATTCAAAGACAAAGCTGAACCAACATTTTTCTCAGTCTCACTTTAACTAAAGTTCAGCGTCTAGAACGTAACTGAGGTTTAATTTGAAATGTTGACCAAGCATCCTTATGTCCTGTAGACATAAAACTTAAAAGGCAACAATAACACCGTCATCGAGTACTTGCAAACCAACGTCATTGACATTGATAGGAGAAAGCATTGATGTCCATGTTCAGATACGCAAACTGTCTTCTGGTTTCGTCTGTATTGAAAAGTCAACTTCACGTTATTTACTTCACGTAAATAAAGGCAAGTCACTAGTTGGGCAGAAGTGACAATCATGTCCTACCCCAGCCACACCTCCAACTCCGGCAGCACCGCACGGCAAGATCATGGACCAACTTGAGAGTCAGCAGAAAAACACTTTGTGCAGTTTTGTCCAGCATTTGCACATGCTGCTAAATGCTGAACATTGACAACGAGTGTTCAAGCCAAACATCAAATCAACTTGTCCATGTCCATGTTTTCCTAACATTGCACAGTCTTGGAAGGCAGAGAGGGGATCCCGAAACTGGTTATTCCTTCATTCCATTTGACTAGAATGGATTCAAATGGAGTCTGGCATCAAATGTAGAAAGAGATCGAAGAAATTGGTCTAGTCTGATATGAAGTATGCAGTATATGCACTCGTGAGCCAGCAATGAGATTCATTTGAAAAATATGTCTACCTATGGATTTATCCTTGAAAGACATGTAGGTTTGCTGTTCATCAGAGTTGTGCTCCAACTTGACTGCTGTTGTACTCGACATTGACACCAATTCAGGTACTGGTGCTCAGATACTTGTGCACCAATTTGACTAGTCCTGCCCCGAATGGACTCATTTTGCTCTAAATGGACTCAGTACGCTCCAAAATTGACCCCTCGGGAACCAACATTTTCAATGCTGTCTTGTTTACCACATTTTTTTAAAAAAATTATTGTGCACACGCGCTCGCGCATGCGCAGTGTGAGTTAAATTCGTTCTTACTGTACGGTTGTTGAATGTATGTTCTACTGTAAGTTCGATGGATCGTACTATGATGATAAGGTGATCTGGACTGGACTGTGCTCATGTACTTTGATGAAAAGGGTCTGAGTACTCGAGTATCTCGTATCTTGT
>JAAUXU010008142.1_pt1 | contig 11179 bp, 10 predicted proteins | sample 7278151 | NCBI WGS metagenome assembly JAAUXU01 (sample SAMN14350113, study PRJNA611818) | marine sediment metagenome | isolation source: surface marine sediment (1.8m) | place: French Polynesia: Moorea | collected 2018-08 | reverse complement strand
CCTCTTGTGTTTCCTCACTGACTGCCACTTCAACCTGTGTTAGAATTTCAGGAACAGTTTTGTCACTGACCACCTCTTTCAGCTCTGTGGCACCCTCTGATGGGGCTGTCTCAAGCTCCTTTGGAGGCTCAGGAGGAGTGGACACTTCTTGTTTTCCCTCACTCATCACCTTTTTCAGCTCTGTGGCACCCTCTGATGGGGTCGTCTCAAGATCCTTTGGAGGCTCAGGAGAAGTGGACACTTCTTGTTTTTCCTCACTGACTGCCACTTCAACCTGCGTTAGAATTTCAGGAACAGTTTTGCCACTGACCAGCTCTTTCAGATCTGTGGCACCCTCTGATGGGGCTGTCTCAAGCTCCTTTGGAGGCCCAGATGGAGTGGACACTTCTTGTTTTTCCTCACTCACCACCTTTTTCAGCTCTGTGGCACCCTCTGATGGGGCTGTTACCAGCTCCGTTGGAGGCTCCTGAAGAGTGATCACCTCTTGTGTTTCCTCACTGACTGCCACTTCAACCTGCGTTAGAATTTCAGGAACAGTTTTGTCACTGACCACCTCTTTCAGCTCTGTGGCACCCTGGGATGGGGCTTTTCCCCAGTCTTTGGGGACATCTGAAGCAGATGGTACTTCTTGGCCTAGTTTTGGGACATCTTCATCTGGCCCCCTCGGAGTCACTAGGGGAGTGGACACTTCTTGTATTTTCTCAGGGACGTTCTGTTTAAGCTCTGTAGCAGCCTCTGAAAGGGTGGGTACTTCTTGTCTTTCTTCACTGACTACTTCTCCATGCTCTGCGGAAGTCGTAATAATTGTGAACTCTTCGTGTGTTTTGTCACTGACCACCTGCGTTTGAGTCTTGTGAAGGGCGAGGACTTTTTCCGTTTCATTACTGACCACCTCTTCAAACTCTTTGGCAGTCTCAGGAAGTATTGATTCTTGTCGCTCCTGACTGACCATCTTTTGAAGCTTTTGGGGAGCTTCAGAAATAGTGCTAGTTTCTTGTCTTTCCTCTTTGACGACCTGTTCCAGCTCTTCTGGAGCCTTGGTGTCTTTTGTGTGAGCTACCATGGTCTGAGCAAGCAGTGTTAGAGTGGGAAACCCATGCTGGGTCTCTTGTGTCTCGACTGCATCGGTTGCTTCGTCACTCCGGTTCTCAGTATACTCGGAAGTGGCAGCCGCTCCTACTTGAGCGGAAGTTTGTGCAATCAAGGCTGAAGTGGGAACTTTTTGTTGCTCTTCTTCTTTCACTTGAACAATTTTACTTGCCTCTGCGTCCGTCTCATCGTGGGTCTTCAGAGTAGGATCCAGTTTGTCGACCAGAGAGCTGCCAGTATCGGGTTCATGGTGAATTTGTTCTTGGACCTCTGGAGTGTCCTTGGTTGCGAAGTGTTTGTCTTGCCCAACTAAATCAACTGATCCTACCATCTCTGTGACGGCAGCTTCCTTCAGCTGAGGGAAAACCAACTTGCTTTCATGCACGTCATCAGCAGGTGCTGTTGGTGGAGTTTTGAGTCCTGACTTCTCTTGACTGACAGTCAATGCAAGCTCTCTGGCCATTTGACACAGCGTTTGCAAGTCCGCTGAGGTCTCCCCCTCACTCTGTTCTACAGGAGATTCAAGTATGTTGTCCATTTTGTCGTGAAGAACAAGATTGGCTATGACATCATGCTGCATAACTTCCGCCACATCTAATGCTTCTTCGTCAGCGGGGTGAGAATACTGAAGAGGTTCTATATCTTTTTGAAAGCTAGGTTCGAAGGTTCCTTTGAGTTCTTTACTTTCTGCAAGCTCTGCAGACTGGTCAAGGTTCACATCAGCCTCTTCTTTCTGGATGACGCTTTCGTCTAGAGTTGCCCCGGCCTCAATTCTCGGCGCACTGACCTCATCGAACTGTTCGTCAGCCACCTCAGTCTGGGAACGTCCAGGAGGAACTACAACTAGAAACATTTCGTCGATGACTTCGTCAGAAGACTTCGTCTCTGCAAAAGAGTCAACTGAAATGTCTCTCTGCACATGAGCTTCCGATGATTCCTCTGTCTCAATAAACTCCACTTTAGCAGCACGCACTTCTGATTTGACCTCTTTGGCTGGCGAGTCTTCTTCCTTGACTATCTCTTGCTGCTTCAGCTCAACAGTTTGAAAGGGCGATTTAATCTCTGGAGATTCGACTTCGGCCTCAACTTTTGTCGAAATTTTGACATAATGTGTGACTCCCAACTGGTCAAGCAGCTGTGGCTCCTCATCCGATGCCACTTCCTCTATTCCTTTAGACAGAGGCTTGGAAGTTGCTTTAAGATCCTGGTCCTTCTCTGTGAGAACATGCTCCATTTCTTCGACTTTGGGTTCTCTTTGTGATACCTCAGAATCTGGTTCACAAACAACACCCTCGTCCTCGTGCTCCTCTCTCTTTTCACTGTCGTCAGATGATTTCGACACATCTATTTCCATATCGAACTCGAACGATCCTACCTTTTCACCTGAAGGTTCGGACGCTTTTTCAACTCTTGCCTCACTGTATTCCAGCATGGTCTTTGGAATCTCCAAGTCTCCAATCTTTGGGGGTGACGTCGACGCGCTGTGTAAGACAACTGGCTTCTCTGGACTTACAGCCGCATCAACCATGCTTGGTCTTTCTGTCTCTCCGGACATTGGACTTGTGGCCTTTGTTTCAGTGAACAGGATGGGACTCAGCTTTGCGTCAGCTGTGGACGACAGAGATTGTACATCTGTCTGCTTGTCTAAACTTTCGGGAGCCGCAGTTGGTCCAAGCTTTGGGCTCACTAAGACCTCGGTTTGCTGTCTACTTGGTGACTCGGAGCCATGACTGGTGGCAAGGTCATCCTCCTCCAGTTCTGCTGCTTCTACATTCATAGGGCTCATATCGGTGATGTCATTCTCTGTGTCTACTGAGCGATCCTGAATGTCAAGGCACTTGGGTTTGTGCACCTTGGCATATCCCACAGCTCCTCCAGAAGACTCGCCTGTGGCAGTGGAGATCCCTGACTCCGTCCACTCCCTGCCACTCTCAGTGACGGGACTCTCGACAGGAGAAGCTGCCGATTCTTGGACAACCATCAGGGCCTTGTGCTGGCCCTCGGCTAATCGAGACGTTGGCTTCACACCAGTGCTCTCCAGCTTTGTCAAACTTGGCGGCGTTTCTACCTCAACCTTGACGTGTCCAACAGTAGTGGTCATTGGATCAACTTGAGCTCGGTCTTCAGTTTTCTTATCATGATCAGCGGACTCCTTCTGCGCCTTCTCGGCATGTTCCAGATCTCCGTCATTCAGACCAGGTACATGTTCTTCCTTCACTTCATCTTTCTTCTCGCCAGCACCATCTTTTAGGAAGAGGCAGTGAAAGGAGGAGACAGAGCAGAAGAGAAAGAGAAATACAGAAAGAGAGAAAGGGTTAAGTCTCAAATAGGCAAGAGATAGAATTGCTACATGTAGTACAAAAGCAGGAAATTTTTGACATTAAGACCGGCTTTGGTAGTATCAACAATGAACTACTACAGTGAAACTTTTTTGTTGTAAAACCAAGGCCGCTCATAGGAGATCTGCAGAAGTACGTACAGTATGATACAAAGTCAATCTTAAGGTGTGCTCACACGATGCAGATTCACATGGACATGAGAATTAGTGTTCGTGTGAGCACGGAGACCTTGCTACATTACACGTGTGCCTTTTACCTAGTTACTGTAAGTGGAATTGGTACTTTGGGTGAGAAAAAACTAGGACGTTCTCAGAGAAATGCTCTGATTTCCTTGGGAGCAAGACATTTTTAACATTCCTTTGTTCACAGCTATTGCCATACGTGTAGATTATGCCATATAGCAGCCATCCACTCCCTCCTTTCACTCCAGTAATAATCATCATATGTTCTGACGGCCACAAAAGTGCGAATATCTGCAAATTATGCTGTACTCACTAACTACAGCCTTTTTCTTCAGTCAGCAAAAAATGTGTGCACATGTCATAACAACCAAGAGGGTTAACGGATTGCAAAAGAAGCAAAACCCAAGGTTAAAAAGCTTGTGTCTGCTCTTGACGCTAAATTTTCCACAATGAATGGAGTTTCCCACCTATTTTTACGGGTTTTAGTATAATGACTCTTTAGGGTACGGACAAAGAAACAACCTGAAGGAACTTTGAGCATTTAGGAACATGTTATAATGTGCATGTATGTACAATATGACACGTATGCCCAGTCGTTAGTAAGTTGGTTGGTGTTTCTTGTTTCCCTTAGATCCCCACAGAAATTGCTTTGGAGTTGAATTGAAGGGGGATGAGGAATGAATAATCTACACGATTGCAGTGTGGGTTCAGTTGCATGATGGAACCGAGCTACACTTGGACTTTCAAACACCCCCTCAAGCTGAGTTCACTTCCTCTTTTGACGAAAGAAATATTAAGCATGCTCAAGGCTAGACAAGACATGGACACAGGGAGTGACAAAACATGCAAAGACTGGCTTACACTGGCAGAAATGCTTGGAACAAGCACATTTAGCAAGGTTGCCGCAAAGTATCCCGCAAGTGTAAACATATCTTGAGATCGGTGAAAAAACAAGGACACTGAAATGAACACTCACAACCACGTAGCACAAAAGATCTGGCCGCCAAAATGGGCGGTCCTGGTACGCCCATTCGACTTGAGTGGAGTCACTTGGTCAGGCCAGTCTTGCCGAATGATATCATAATCGTGTGATATTCAGTCATGTGAGAGCGTTGAAATAAGCAACTTAGCATAAGACACGAGGCCCATGAAAGCAGTGCCATCTTTTTCTATGGACTTTGGGAATGCACACACGTAGTGATTGCTGCAATCATGGGTCTTCCAGTGGCGTCAACGTAAAGAAAACGTGGCAAAGCCTCGGACAGCCCATCCTGAAGGATGGGCAAATGTACCTAGGACCTACCGCTTTGTGTACAAAAGCTGGAATTAGTCAAGTTTGGCCAAATTTGTCGTGTTAGTTCATCCACACATACGAACGTATTTATACTGATGCATGCCCCTTCAAGCGTGCACACGCGCACCCAAAGCAATACGGACGCACTCACACTGTGTACACCCATGGCAATAGTAAAGTTTCACTTTTTTTTCGTGGTGGGGTCTGGTAAGCAACATACTTGACACTACTTTCAACGGGAAAGTCAGGGATTCACTGGACTTCATAACAAAGTGGGGAAGGGGAAGCCTTATATGTATCGTGTGAGCCAATAAAAACGTGACGAAAGAAACAGTGCATTAAGTCTCACGCTGTCAGTGAATCCCGTTACACATCTCCTCGCCCTGCGCCACTCTACTCAACAGTGTGCTCCTAAAAGCTTGTGACTCAGTAACCTCATAAGTGATGGTGCATTATACGTAGGTTTTTGACACCACCCTGTCGACTTGTTACAAGCCTAAGGGGGGCTTCAGAAGCCTCACAATTGCAGCTACAGCGTGAAGTAGTAAAATAAGAAATTCACGTCCATGTAAATGTGTTTCATATACTTTCTTTCTCTAATTATATTAGGGTTTAATGCTTGATACACCATCATTTATTTATATGTACAGCTGGACTGTGAAGCATTTTGTGGTTCTTACCTTCTTCGGTCTCAGACGAGGACTCGGCCTTTGCCGCCACAAATGAGGCAGCCTCAGCAAGTAAAGGTTCAGGCGCTGAAACAGAGAAATCCGTATAAGTATGAGTCAAGTGCATCAAGTATATTTGGGTACATGAACAATGGCATGAAGACAATTTAGAGAAGGAAAAGTATTGAAAAGTCAACGTACTTTGATGAATAGACCCCCGATCGATCTGCGGACTTGGTGGAGGAGTCGCGACCTTTCTCGTGGTCTCAACTTCCTCGATCTCCTCCACAGTCTCTTCTTCTTCGACCACTTCTTGACGCTCAACTGTCGTCGTCGTCGTCGTCGTCACGGTTTCCTCCTCCTCTTCCTCCTCATGCACGTGGTCCTCGGCGGCGGCTGCGGACGGCAGCACCACCGGCTGCTGTTGCTGTTCCTCGGGAGCGACGGCCTCGGTCTCACTGTAGCTGAACCTCTTCTCTTCGGCCAAGTACTTCTGCTCCTCCTGCTCATAGGCGCTCTCGCCGTCAGGAAAGGCTGCGGTCGTCGTCGTCACAGTCATGGTTTTAGTTACTGGGAGAAAGAAATGTGCGTAAAGAAAAGCTGGAACTAACATTGCAACAAAAATCCAGACAGATCAATAGCAGCCAAGGATGTCTCTACACACCCTTGTTCTAGTTTAAGCCAATTGCTATAATAAAATAGGCTGGGCCAAACCGTCAGACTAAGAGACTTTTCTTTACTCGCACAATGATCGTAGCAACATGAGGAATTTGGAGGAGACCTTGGAGTCCCCCAGACATTCACAAGTCCTTCCATTTCTCACAAAGTGTTCCCAGGGTCTGACTGAGTCTGGCTATCATGACCTAGCCCAATATTGGATCAACTTCTCCCACAACAGAAGTGCTTCCTCACCCACGCCTTCTGGTGTCTCCTCCTTTATGATAGTCTTGGTTGTGGTTGTCGTCGTCGTTTCATCTTCTCTTACAATTTCTTTGGCCTTAAGGGCAAATTCGTCGTTGTCCTTCAAAGTCGAGTTGGCCGAGGACTCCAACTCCTCCTGCAAGAAGCGCTTGTGTCGCATTTCAAGAGAATTTCGTGCGCGAGTTAACCGACCTTAAAAGCTCCAAATCCCGAGTCCTCCATCTTAGTGACTTGAGACTTTGCCAGCTCGAGCTCTTCCCGGTCTTGGATTACCTCCATGGAGGAGATGCACTTGGCCACGATGTCGTCGCGGTCGTGCTTGCGCAGGACGCGTTCAAGCTCATTGCCGGTGGCGCGGTTTCCCGCGGAGTTGATCCACAGGCGCAACATCACCATGGCTTGCTGGCCTGTAAGAATTTCTGGAAATGAGTCGGAATTCTGTGCAAGTTCCTCCATCAGAGCTTGCCTTGGTTGTCTGGGTACTCTGACTTGATGATATTGATGTCGGACTCTTCAATGTCTAAATCCTTGGCCACCTTGACCCAGTCGGAGCCCAGGAGGTTGCCGATGTCCGAGATGCGAAGGTCGGCCCGGTGGAACGTGTCGAACTTGCCTGAGAGTGCGATGAATGACATAGAGTGAATGCCAAAGCTGGTCCTAAATTTACTCTCACCGTAGCCCGCCTGCCTGAGGAACTGGTGCTTCCTCTCCAAGGCGGTGTCAGCTGTCGGAGGTGCCTCCGACTCCGGCGTTACCTCCGATTGCAAGGCGACGTTCAGGTTGCAGATGGGTGTCTGAGGGACATCCTGACGGCCGACCTAAGTGGGAGAGCAAGTGTCAAAGCTCAGTTTCCAGAGCTTGTTACACTTGAAGAATGACGAGAACTTGGTCCTCCCCGGCCTCACCCTGGGCTCCTTCATGAATGCGATCCTTCCCATGGGCTCCGAGAGCGGGTCCTTGACGCGTACCACGAAGGGGAGGCGATTCTCCCGGAACGCGTGGAACCGTAACGACAGCTGCTCGCCGCTCTTCGTCACCGGCACTAGGTTCCCGCCCATCTCCACGAAATGGGACTTACTCTCCAGCACCTGAGGAACAAAACCAGCTGCAAGAACATTTGTTTGGGAAGATGAGACTTTTCACGTTACTTCGACGTCCTTGGACTTGGCGACCTCCTGAAAGTGTTCCTGGTGCTCTAGGGTCTTGTCCTCCTTGTCGTCGGTCATGCAGAATACTCTCAATCTTGCTTCGGTCTGCTCGTGCCGCTTAGAGAACACCACGAATCTGTCAAGGGCGAGGCATTCACAGCAACATCAGCCTTTCTGAAGGAGCTGAAGGCTAAAAATGTGTTCTTTGACTTACTTTGCCATGAAGGGTACGTGGATTGCCTCTCTGTACAGCTCTGTGGCGAACTTGGTGGCCTCGGCCACATTCCTGCAGTCCATGAGCCAGAACCTGGCCGAGACAGTGGTGGTGAAGTCGACGCAGTCTTTTACAAAAGTGAGCGGGGTGGAGCCTGTGACGTCTTCCCACTGTGCACGAGTTGGACCGCCTAAAAATCATATTAGTTAAGCCTGTTAATTTTCCCAGCCGAATGAGTGAAAACTGCAGGGATTGAGGCATGCTGCGGGTGCGTCATGTCTACCAAAAAATGTCTGGCCGAGAGGTCTAAAAATTCTTCGGGTAAATGTGCATTTTTCACAGAAAAGATTAGTGAAAGTCGGCATATCATATGGCGAATATCTGTGCAAAGCTCTTAGTATCAAACTTTCCTCGTAGTGTTTCCAATGCACTATGAGAGTATGAGAATGATCCAAAATACATGGGCACACAAGTTAAATCTTCCCAGAATTGAGAAGGAAGCAAAACCAAACTCGGGCAGGCATTCACAGTCAATTTACCCAAACAAATAAAGGACAGGTGTGTTCCAGAAAGGTCTTAAAGGACCTGAAATCTTTGAAAAATTCAATGGTCGAGGGGAACTGGAAGAGATAAGTGGCAGAAGAGAAAAGAACGAGAAGGGATAAGTGGAGAGCAACGGCAACTGAACCTCACAATGGAGTTGGCAAGGGTCTTATGGAATAGTGCAATGTCCTAAACTGATGGGGGAACAAAGCTCAGAACAATTATATCTCTGGAAGTGTCTTTTTTTCAGGTCCAACTTTTTACCCTGGTCATTTATGGCCTTTTGACTAAGCAAAACAAGGGAAAAGGTGAGAGAAAAAATCATGCAAGGCTGGAGAAAAGTAACCATTGTGCTTTTCTGCAACGTGTATCAAAACTGTGCTGGTAAGCAAGGAGAAAGGCAGACAGACACGTGCCTAGGTGGGCCTGCGGACGCACCGTATGACCCAAAAGGAACAACTTCGTGACCTTTCCGACTATTGGACATCAGCTACGTTTCGACTGAACGACAGTTTGTGTGTGACCGCCTCCTGCTCGGGCAAAAAGACTTTATTAGGACTATTGTGCAACAATGCGCAAGTTTTCTCTGCAATCAGTCAGGCCGAGAAAATTTGACGTCTTATGCACTTGCCTGGCAGAATTTCTGCTGCAGAACTTGACTGGCCAGACTAAGATCTGTCCGAATTCCCAGATACCTTAGTCACTGGCTGGCTGGCTGGCTGGCCTATGTTCTAGGCAGACCTGACCCAACTGCTCAGCCAAAGCACTTCAGTTTCAGTGATCTTAACTTACCAGTGAATTTTAAGACACTTTTAGGTCCCAAAAGGCCATATGAACGAATGTTGTTCGGTCAAAAGGTAGCTGATATTTTCCAAGTCTTCATAAAAGCTGGCATCCATACCTTGTGCCTTTGAACAGTTATCAATGATTGTATGTTTGTGGGTCATACGGTACTCAAGCTGCTTCAATTTCTGGGGTCCGTGAAAAGTTGATGGTCTGCGCATGAGCACCAAAACTAGGCATCTGTCTGAAGGCAAAAAAGGCATGCAGGAGTTTTGTACAAAATGGTTGTGCTTCTTTTCCACTCTGTGTTGATGATTTAGAGCAATGAAACGATTTCCCACATCTTGAATATGCGAAAAAAAAGGTGTAGAATATGATATATGGGTGTGTGTATGCAATTAAAAACTCTGTGACATGTTCATACAAGAAAACGTGAGATAAAAGGCAATAAAGGACAGAGAGCCATAAAGGAGAATAATATGGGAAAATGATGAGTATGAGAATGCCTTAAAATTGTCTGCCTTTTACCTTTGAGCGAACGTTTCCGGAACACGCCTGCCAATTGACGGAAGAACAGGTGACAAAATAAATAAAACATGGACAAATGCAGGGGAGACGAGGAGGAGGGGTCGGGGGGGTGTCACGAGTTACACAACACACATACAAACAAGTATGCACCAACGCTACTATACAGGGTGAGTCAACAAAAAGGCCTGCAAAGGGGCAGTTGCACCTCTATTGACTCACGCTGCAAACTACGAGCTCTGCTCTGCCCAACACGTTAGGGTGCGTTCACCCTGGCAGATTTGTGGCAGGAAATGACCAAGACGATCTTGAGGACCTTGCAGCATATGCGTGTGGGGCCAGCCCATGTGTCATCTTCGCCAAAATTTGCTAGGGTGAAGGCACCCTCAGCATCTGACTTGATTCTTTGCTCTAGCCTGAAGATCGACTGCACGCACGTAGTAGTACTGACTGCTAGGAAGTTGGCTTAGTCGCTAAAACACATGCTTTGCTAGATTATTTGCTTGAGTCATCGCGGACTCGCCCAGACCCGAATCAATTGGAAATGGCAAATGTCTGGTGGAGGTCGAAGAAAAATCGATTCGCTCAAGTTCATCGGCAAAGCAAATGAGCTACTGTGAAATGCTGTCGCTCACAGAAATTTGTCAGTCAGACTGGGCGTGCAAGGACCGGCTCATTTCATCCAATTTTCGCATGTGGCTGGGAAATTCTCGTGAGCATCAGAAGTTCTGGTCGTGCGTTCCTGACCTAACAATCGGGCTCGATCGCGGTCCCAACGAGAAGTTCTGATGTTCGCAGGAATTTCCAAATGAGCTGGTGCAAGGAGCATGGACGAGAAATCGGTGCTGTGATTCCGCTTGCACAGCCTCGTGCAGAAATTCGGGTGAGCGTCAGAACTTCTTAGCGACCTCAGCCATAACGAGTTCGTGTACAGGAAGAGGGAGAGACTGGCGAGGCTGACAGCGCCCAGACATCCAAGGATGGCTGCGACCGCGAAGAGCAATGAACATTTCGTGCTCAGGCATGTCAAGTGCCAGTTGGCCCAGAAATGGACCTTTGACGGCGTGGTCATCGACCTGAGCTCGTCTCGTGGCAGTTCCAGACTCACGCAAACCGAACCCTCCCTCTTCCTGCACGTCACTCATTTGCTGCTGCCTTTCTCAATCTACAGTGCGAGCCACGAAAATGTCCCGGAGGGCGACAGGAGGGAGGTGGGCAGGGGCGGGAGGAAGGGCATGGGGAAGTCGGTCAGCGGGGGCAAGAGGAACGACATGGGGAAGTCGGTCAGCGGGGGCAAGAGGAATGACATGGGGAAGTCGGTCAGCGGGGGCAAGAGGAACGACATGGGGAAGTCGGTCAGCGGGGGCAAGAGGAACGACATGGGGAAGTCGGTCAGCGGGGGCCAGAGGAACGACATGGGAAAGTCGGTCAGCGGGGGCAAGAGGAACGACATGGGGAAGTCGGTCAGCGGGG
>JAAUXU010043578.1_pt1 | contig 11184 bp, 9 predicted proteins | sample 7278151 | NCBI WGS metagenome assembly JAAUXU01 (sample SAMN14350113, study PRJNA611818) | marine sediment metagenome | isolation source: surface marine sediment (1.8m) | place: French Polynesia: Moorea | collected 2018-08 | reverse complement strand
TATTCATGGCACCCCCAGCCAATGTGTGGGGCCTCAACCAGTTCCAGTCTTATCTGCAATGTTGTATGAACCTTTTCCACCACCACCACCCCCAAAAAACCGGGTCTCTATGGTAAAAACCAGGGTGCAGGAGGTGCTGTCATGCCCAATGCAATTACTTACAGCCAGTATGTCCTACGGACAGACTGTATGCAAGCGGTGTGTGCCAAGATCACATCTTTTTTCTCGCTCTCCGGTCACGGGTCGTCGGTTTCGAATTTGTCTGCAACACCCTGTTGTGGCTCGTAGCGCTCCCAATATGAATCCGTATGCAAAATTACACTGTCACAAGGCTATTTCTTGCTTAATTACTAGTATTTGATCATGGGGGACTGAAAAAAAGGGCCCGTGCTGAATACGCACGTGCAGCTGGGGTAAAACATACACGCGCCGCATTTTATTCCACGCCTTCGTAGTTTGAGTCATGACACCAGGCGATGACGCAACACTTTCGCTTGAGCCGAAAGATGGAGGAAAGTTTGTGAAAACAAGACATGTTCACCTCGAAAAGTGTCCGGACTTTCCGCTGGCCAGATTTGATTCGACGCCAATTGTCTGCCAATCAGCCCTATCTGGTGCTCTATCTGTAAAAGGAAGATTTAGTGCGACTCTCAAAACATTGGGGCTGACTGAGTCCTGCCTGGACCACCAGGAGCATGAGGGGGGACAGAAAAACGCTACTTCTTTCATTTATTTTCCCCACACAGTTGTAAAAGTGACATGAATTCTCTGCCCTCCATCGATACAGACGAGGAGGGAGGAGGGAAGAAAGTCTTATCTTGATGTCGCAGTTTCCCACTTAATTTGGGACAATGGCACGAACTGGGGAGGAAAACAACGTGTACTCGTACGTGGATGCGTTATGTTATGACTCAGGACTCGAGGACGGAATTTTAAGTGAAGAACTCGGTCAAAAGGGAGTTGGAGAGAGGAAAATATGTGGCAAAAGATGTGTTTTCTTCCTGTCCAAATTGAAATGCCTCTGGTTTCTGTAGTCACGACTCGACCGTGGGACGGTAAGTGAAGACTTTTCTGCAATTTGGGTCGCCAAAGTTGCAATATTTGCAGTCTCTTCTTGACTTTTCAGATTTTATAGCCAAATTTTTGCTTAGATATGTGGCCTAAAATTCCGAGGTCTCCTTGTGATACACGAGATAGAGAGGGGATCTGCAGACACACGCACACTTGTTGTCCCTCGTACGTAAAGCGTCACAGAAGTTTCATATTTATTGCAAAGATGTACCGCAAAGTCTTGATTTAACCGTCGCCCTTAACCGCTGACGGAAAACGTCGCTAAATGGAGACTCCACTGTCGTCCAATGGTAGCCACTTAGTGCTTTGTTGCATCCTCAATTTGCTGCACGCCGCCGCCGCCGTCGTCGTCGTCATCGTCGTCGTCGCGGCCGTTGGCGCCGGTGTGCACGTAGAAAGTGTTTCACCTCGTCAAAGTTTTTGTCTCCCGTGACAGCTCAGACCCGCTATCAAGGCGCGTACTCCCAAAATGCACTCATTTCTGTCGCTTCCACGTTTCGTACATGTCTATTTTTGGCGAATTTTCCATGCAAATGCTTCATTCATGCGCACCAAAAGAGAGGCTACAAAGCTGTTGTTCCCCCCTCCCCCTATAAATATTGTTGTCCTACCCCACTTCTCGTTGCAGCCGAAAAAAGATATGACCTCTGTCTCTCTCTCTGCTTCTGTTTGATAATGTATGTGACATGAGACCAACGACACACCTGCTTCGAAGAGTAATGCACTGTGGACGACTCGGCCAGACAGATCTGGCGGGTACGGGGTGTCCTAGACAAATTCCCCCCATGACGAACGTTGTGGAGCAATGGCTCACCGGAGCTGATCAACGCATTTGTCTGGGACGCCCCGTAAGAGTGATTTGAATGAAGGTCTGGTGGACACACAGACACAAGTCAACGGCAGCCACCATTAAACACTGAGCATGCGGGGTGTGCGTTCAGTGCAGTGCAGTGCAGTACAGGGTCGATCATAGTTAGCGTCATTAGCTTTTGCGGTTTTCAATCCTCTCCTTTTTCTCATGGTCTCAAGACGTAAACAAGGGGAGGTTTTCTTTATCACTTATAAACATTGGGAGCGGGTGAGTCTGGCAACTCATCTTGTGGGTAGGAAAATTCAACAAATTATTACAAATTTCCTATCCACTAGGCCAATAATAATTCAGGAAATGTGAAGCCAAGTTTCGTCCACTCTGCTAGAACTTTATACACACTCATATGATATCTTCCCCATAAATGATTCGTTGTCCGTTCAAGCTCGGAAAAGCCAGCATAGTTGCGCAGTAAAATAAGATATTAACCTCGGCCCACCTTGTGTTTTATACTGGCAGACGTGATTTTTAATTGTACATATAGATATGAAGCTAGTGCACCAATGACGAGTTTTCCGTCCGAATTGAAAAGCCAGAGATGTGACTAATTCCGTACGCACCTCTTGCGTACTCACGCAAGTTCCACCAAGTACTGTGAGTACTTGAGCATGGAGACAGCACACAGTGGTTTCCGAGGCACCTTTTGATGGGACATCCCAATCATCCCAAGCTCTTGATATGTGGTACACACCCATGCGACACATGCCAGGTCAAGATATCAGTTTGGCGGGACAATAATTTAAGGAGAAATTCAAGAAATTAGCAAAAAAAAGAAATTCTGCTCAACCAGAGACACTTTTATACCATAGGATTTTTTGGAGTTTGCTATGTACTGTCGATATATGAGTAGCAAAACTTCAAATTAAAAGTGCAGATAGTAAACCTTTTTTTTCAAAAAATGAGACTTGTGCCAATTACACCAGTGTCTAGAACCAATTTTCCAAGAATTTTCCAGTGTGTGGCTTAAGTGGTCATACCAGCAGAGGGTGCAAGACAGGTACATTGATGCGTTCAGGCAAAGAGGAATCAATAGTCAAATCCATGTACTGTCTCATCTAGGTAAAACAGTCAAATGCAGTCATACAGTGAAACACACTTATAACAGTCACCACCTGGGTCATATGTAGTGACATTGACTACTTTTTCCCTTTGTAAATAGCCAAAACCGATTATAAATGCATCCCAATACACACGCAAAACCACTGTGCAGCACCATTTCTCTCCACCCTGTAGTGCACCCGCGTATTTCCCGAAAATTTTCAATTATCCGCTGTAGTCTGAGCGTTGCCCCTGTGATGTGCATTCACTTTTCTCTGTGTCTACCTGTTCCCAGCAATCATGCGAGGTGGGAGCTCCCTTGGTAGGCACGTAGATAATGCAGGACGTCAACGCATGAAGCGATTAGGGCAGCACCGTGAATATGAGCGGGGCAGAAAGGGGAAAAGAGTGAGGACCAAAAACTGGAACTGGATCAATTTTTAAGCAGAGGCAAACTTAGGGAGTCTGGATGCCGAATCCGCCAAGGCACACTTGAAGATACTCAGACTTGCCACTTAGTTCAGTCATAAGGATGTTGAGCAAGCATCTGGCCAACCTGGACACCGATAACCGTGCTTGGGCAGACTGGAGTTCAGATAAAATGCAAAAATAAGATCGCTTCACGATGCATGATTGACAGATTTTCTTTCACATCAGCAGATTATTCAGTAGCTGTTTGTGTAGGTGCAAAAAATGCAAACGATGTGGAAATTAACCGCCTGAAAAATATTGAAGAAGACGTCTGTTAGATAATAGCAGCGACTTATGAAGATCTGATTTAACAGTTGTGTCCTCTGCCAAACCTTTCCTTCATCCTGGAAATGGTGTGTCCACGATGCAGTTTTTAAAAATTGAAACATCCTCAGGTCTTGATTCCTTCCAAAATGTGATACCACTGGTGATGTCTCCCACTGTCTCATAAGCAGGAATCGCTCAGAAATTTTGACATGATGCGTTAACATTTCGTCAAATCAGCAACGTTAAGTAGATTTGTCTTTAAACAAAACATCCCTTTTATGTAAAAACACACATCTACTCGTTCTCACAGTTTCTGACTGCGCCTCGGGCCCGTTGTCGCCGACGTCGTCGTGGGATCAGCAGTTGGCGTTGTTGCCGCGCGCGTCGCGCGTGTCCACGACTGCGTTGAAAGCTATTTCACTTCCAAATGATCTCTACACGACGGATCATTGCCATTTGGGCTCACGACAATAGGTAATTCATTTCTCCTCCCTCATTTACATATCACTACATTACGCACATTCCAAGAATAAAATATTCATCGAGGTGAGGAAGATTTCAAGCCCCGCGCATGACCCCGATAGCTATCGGCGAAGCCAGAGGAAAGAAAGTGCAACAAAAAATCACGACTTCTCTCACTCTTGGCCTGGCACCATTGGGACTCTGCAGCTGAAATTTATATCATTTTACGAAGCTATCACCTCATAGGCACTGCACAGGAGAGCGTGGCAGCTTTGAGTCCTCAGATCAGACTTCTAGTGTTAAAGCATGGCTGGGTTAAGTACCATACCGATATAAACATGGGCTTGTACACAGAAGAACGACTGGAGATGTGAAAAAAGTCAGACTTCTTTTTTTTTGGACGTGTCAAATTCTATGAGCGAGTGAGTTATGGAGAACCACAACCCCAGCACCGACAAGAGTTGCCACTGAGGTGTCTGGTCAGGAGAACCCAGACCTTTTTTTCACCTTGTCATTCATCATTTAACGACGACCCCCACCCGTGATGACGTGAGGGAAACCGAGCTGAAAGACGCTGACCTTGCTCCTCCTTCCAAGTTTCACTTCCTGATCAGGCCAAGTGCCAACCCTGCCCAGAGTTGTGGTGCTGGTCCTACATAATTCACTTAAGCCCAGTTTTATGTGAAAGTGATATGAAAGAGCCAGCGTGTGTTCCCTCTCCTCTGTGCGTCTCCAGAGAGCAATGGTGAAGACATCGTGAGTTGAGTGTGACGTTTTCTTCCCTCTTTGGCTGTTTGACACGTTGTTACGCACCTGTCGGTCTTGCTCTCCCCTCCCTAAGCACGATGAGCAGACAAATCTGGCTCAAACTTTTCCATCATCTTGTCCACAGGGAGAGCCAAGAGCAGCAAACTTCGTGACTAAGGAGAAGAAACATCATGAGGAGGACGTGCATGAACGAACCGCTCAAAATGCGGCCGTGAACAACTATTTTGCTACAGGGTGTCCCCCGCAAATGCGGACAGGGTTCAGCTGGGACACACTGTGTGTCGCTGGTCAAGAGAGCAGTTTCAAAATTTGCCACGCACTCGTGGCAAGGGTCTTTTGTTCGCCTCAGGAGGTAGAAGGAGTCGCAATCGGATTTACCGAGAACACCCTGTGCCCTGCCTCGAGAGGGATTTCACTACAGTCACCACGCAAAAACGTTGTGTGACGTCGGAGGAAACTGTCGTTCGAGACATTACTTCATGTCCTCAGCAAGGATGTTGGACACTGGGTTGACCTTGACGAAGCCTAAACTGGCTTAAGATGTGGCTGAATACACACAGGGTGTGTCAGAATTGGCGTGAGTTACGTCAACAGAAGGTGATGATCGATAAATGAGTATCCTCTCTGAGGCATCTTTAATCAGCAAGATCGTCGACAGCCTGCTGAATCCTGGTGACGACGTGCGTGATGAGCAGCAACAGCAGCAACAGCAACAGCGGGGACAGTTTTGATCTGGCTGGCTGGAGTTGGAGCTGGCAAAATCTCTAGCGGAAAAGTGACAGAAGAACGTTGTTGCTCAAAAACAAATTGTTGGAGGGACTCTCAGACATGACATTTCATGTTCAAATCACAAAATCCCTGACATTTCTTTCTCTACGGACAGACATGAGGCATGCTGCGTTGTGCCAATTCTGATGCACCCTGTGCTCATGCTTCTCGATCCCTGAAGCGTCCCAACCGATGCCGACTCTGACACACCCTGTGTTCACTGGCTGTGACATTTCCCTCCACGAGGCGTTCTTAGTGATGCACCCTGTGCTCGCTTCAATGTCTCTTTCCCTGAGGACAGGAGTGAAGCATGACGATCATTCTGACGCGCCCTGTACACACACGCTACTTTTGACGAGGTCCAGCTGACAAATGTGTCCCCTCACAAGGTGGCGCGCGCGCGCACACACACGTGCACGCACACACAGATCGGTGGCTTCTCTGAAATCGTCGTCGCGCCCACTCAGCGGGCCCCTTTTTTGCCTCACAATCATGTCCAAATATTATCGCAGTAAAAAGCCCCTCCTGAGGAGGAGGTTGGAGATGACGATAGGGGGGGGGGAAGGGATTTTTTGCCTCCATCGTCCTCGATGTGATACTTGATAACAAAATGCATGTGAGTGGGCGAAAGAGAAAGATTCAGACTCACATTTTTCAAGCGTTGGTCGGATAAAGAAATCCAATTACTGGAGATGATGAATGCGGGAGAGGCCAAGGATGAGGGGAGGAAAAATCTGGCTTCGAGGCTGCGAGAGAGAGCAAAAGTGCACGCTGAGGCAGACATTTGTGGAATATTTCCAACTTTTTTTTCGCCTTTTCTTCAACTCTTTGAGAGGAAGAACGGGCGTGTGTGTAACTTTTTAATTAAAGTCTTTGAGTCGCCTACTCTGTCTCCTGAACGAGCTTTAAAGCTCGGCTTTTGCCTACGCACTCGCACGCAATCAAAAAAAAGCTTCTCGAGAGCTCCAACCGCTTCATTGCTGCTCCACAGAATTAGCTCCTTTTTGGCCGCTGATAACACTGAGACCCAAAAAAAAGTTGGGGAGTCAAAGGGATCGGAGAGAGAGAAAAAAAGGAATGACAGCTCAACGTTTTGATGTCCGCTCTCCGGATTTCCCACACTGCATCAGGCTGGTCCTGACAACCTTCAGACATCATGGACTACGGGGTGTCGCAGATGAGTCTCCCACGTGGCGGTCCAAGACAAGTACGAGTCCGGCAGAACTCAGGAGAAAAACCAGGTTTTTGGCCATAAGTGAAGTTGCAGAAATCGAGATTTTTGCACCAACTGCTCGTCGAATATCGAACTCCACCGTGATTCCTCATTATTGCATTAGTCATGAGGGGGGAAAAAAGGCCGAACTTGTGTGCAACAAGGTGTGAGTCGTAGCTACCGTCTCGAAGGCTTCTTCTACCTGCAGTCAAGGTTGCCAGGCTGTCTGAGGTGCAGTGTCTTAAGTATACATCAATTCCTCCATTGCCACAAAAGCACTCGTCCCTCTGAAGACCTGCATGGTTCCTCTGCATTGTGTCAACAGGAGTCACACAACGCATCTTGGCCGAGCAGTTGCTATTGTCCGAGATTACGTGGTGCCATCTATTGTACAGTTTGCACTGACCATATGCCAATGGCCATAGCTATGTCACCAATGAAAGTACCTTCATAGCTCACGAATCTTCTGCTCTCCACAGGTGCCACAAAAATGATGCTGGGCAAAGTATACAATTCTTGTTCCTTCAGCTGCCGTGGATGTCTTCACACCATTAACAGATCATGGCCGAGTCTTATCATATCTGGCCCGAGCCGGAGAAACTTGCCGTGGAGGTGAACGGCGGAAAATTCCAGGGAATGTGCACGAGAGCCTCATGAAAACTATAAGAAGAGACTTTGCAAAGTTAACCTTAAGACCATGCGATAAAATATTCAGCCAAAGGAGATCAATACTTTTGACTCACGCATGCTGGATTCATATCAACCTACTCACAGGTAAAACAGTGAATTCCTGCCTGGAGGAGAGGTGACTTGTAACATGAGGCCCTTTTGGTGAAAACCATCAGAGCGCTGCTCAATGATTTCTGTTATTTTTATAAGAAAAAAACATGAAATTGTCAAGAGGTGACCTATAATTCTGCCCTTGAATGCATTTGCTGATGAGAAACTATTAGGGGTCGTTATCTCCAAAACACCCTGCAGCATCTGCCGCTCCAAAGGCTTCACTGAAGACTTTAGTCTAAACATTGCCCGAACGGTGGGCGACGTTCTCACATTGGAGGTCACCAATGGTGACGCCAGTTCCCAAATTATTTTTTGTGCTCTGTCGTTACAAGAATTCCGGATTGATGCGCAAGACGCTGTAAATTTTATTCAATTCCCTAGTCATAAAACCCGGACTTATCTGCAACACCCTGTTGTTCTTTCCCGTCAGATAAATCATGCAAAATTACAGAGTCTCACAAGGTTATTACTTCCTTAATTACCAGCATGTGATCAGGAGGGGGAGGGAGGAAATTCATATTTATCTGCTGCACCCTGTGTCTGTCGTCCTGACGGAATTTGAGCGAGAGATCGAATTGTTTAGTCAGATTGATATCACTCCATAATATAAAAGTCAGTCGTCTCACGGCGGCTCCAAACAGGGGCATGACTTTGCTCTCAAAAATTGACAGAAATAACCCTTTTTTCCCTCCCTTCTTTATCGAGGCTGGTGAATAAGAGTCGCTGTTGCTGGCGCGTTTTCCACTGGCTAGTGACAACCCGTACATTACGTCCTGTACAAGAATGAGACATGATTGCAATGTATTCCTTCATAAATTACTCGAATGGTTTCCAAGCTAATAAAGCACACACAAAAGGTGCTCCACATAACTGGCAGCCACTGTAGTACAGTCGAATCTCCATGTAACGCGTTGTTCCTGGCTGACCCTCCTCCGCAGTGCAGCCTCAGCGGGACGTTTCTCACCGGGATTCGAGTGTGACCTCACCCTGCCGACGGGCACACGAGTCCGCTGCATCGAGTCTCCACTGTGGTTGGCATTGTTAGCCTGCTGCTGTGACACTTTTTACGGCGATGCAGCCGCCATTTTGGTTTCACGCTCGGTCGAATCGAGCCGAAATGTGTGCGAGTAAATCATTGTGGTTGAAAGCTAAGAGGAGGGGGGGGGGGACAGACAGCGTTTTCGCCAAAAATTTCAGCACCCAGCGAAACAAAATCTGCTTCATAACAATGAATTTCACGCGAGAGAACAAAGGCGTCCCCGCACTGCATCAGCTTCTAGGCGGGGCTGACTTTTCTGACGCATTTTAGGTGCTGCAGCAGAAGAGCCCTTTTTTTTATTATTATCTTTTTTTTTGTTCCCTCCTCACCCAGATCATTTCTTCCCGCCGGGTTGGAAATCCAAACAGCGCCGAATCCTAATCCGCCAGTGTCCTTTTTCACGAAGCTTTTTGGCGGAAGGTGAAGGAAGGAAGGAGGGACAAGTGTGCAAACAGCGTTAGGTGGAAAAACAATCCCGCGCCTCTTGTGTGTCCACGAAATATCATCTATTTATCCATCTTGGTCACTCTTCGGTCACAATTTCCTCGCTCGCTCTGGCCGCGTTATCGCAATGCAACAAAGGCGATTTCTGTCCACGATAACAGCTCCAACCGAGGCTCTTGGGTGCTCTTTGGGGGCTCCATTCAAGCAGCTGCCAAAACAGAACAACTCCCTTATTATTTTCTTTCGCCTCCCGACGAGAGGCTTTTTTCCGCGTGCTTTAAGTGAAACATGCGTGAATTTTTTTGCTGGATGTCATGCCTTGAATGCGCCGGCATTTATAATTTTTCTGCCTGCCAAGAGTGGTTGACTGACAAGAGCTGCGTCCACACCCAAACCCCTCCTTTATAATCCGCGGCGGCCACGAAGACAGAGGAAATCAGAGGGTAAAAACCTATCAGATGACGACGACTCCCCTTTTTTGCTCTCGCTCTGTCTTTCTTCCTCCCCTGCTTCTTTGCTCCTCTGCCTTCTTGATCCTGTTTGATCTGTTTGACAGTCTCAGCCCAGCAGTGACGTCTGTTTGCGGAGCAAATGTAGCGATTGACGAGAGCAACGACTCATTCCAAAAAATAGAATTAAAAAGAAAAAAGGTCATATTTTTTCAAAATACACAATCTGTCCTCCAGTTTTAATTGGCTGGCTGGCACTCTTGGTTGAGGTCGTTGCCCATGTGGCTGTGCTTGGTCTCGTGCCTGCTGCTCTTGGTGCCTCCGCCAGGCAGGGAGGTATTGTTCATTACAGGGTAGACATCCGTCTCTCCAGTGTTCATTATACTCTGAGAGAGATCAAATCTATTTGATTTTACTGCCCCCCTCTGGCTGCATTTGGACGTAGTAATAGGTGGAGTTAATGGACACATAGAAAGGAAGGAAGGAAGGAAGGAAGGAAGGAAACTCCACCAGACAAAGCTACTACCAAAGTCCCGATTCAATGATAATTTGGCTTAACTGTACACGTTTCAAAACTATTCAAGATCAGATTGAGGTCATTACACCTTGTTTCTTCTGCCTGGATGACGTCAGACAGCAATAAATAACTATTATTTTCCTCACCACCACTCCTCAATCGCAGTGAACATTACTTTTCCACTTTTTGTACAAAGTCTGCATTGAAGAATAACTTTGCTACTCCGGTCAAATTGAAACCGTACTGTGCTGGACATAGCCAATAAAAAGAGTGTCCAGTGGAGATTTTTTTCTTCCAGCAATTCTGTTGTTCCCCATTGTACGACTGTGGCAAAAATCGTCGTTCCCAACGTGTAATGAATCTTGCCAGTTCAGTAATTGTCCAGGTAAAGAAAAGCCACAGAAACGACTCCAAATTCGTACGTGTGGTTTTTACTTAACCTTCTTCCCTGGCCTGGCGAAAGGGCTGTTGGCAGGTAAACACTAAAGCCTCGCTTGCCCATCATTTATTCAATGCGTGATAAAAGTTCCCTATGGAGAGAGAAAATGGGATGTCGTGTGCGCGCTCAATTACGTTGAACGGACTCGGTGACGTCAATTTTTTTAACCTCTTTATCTACTTCTTTTCCTCCCAAAAAATTTGGCTAGCGGAGACGCAGCGGGGGTGCTGACAAGATGACGTCGGGGTCCTTTCATTAAAGCCTTGACAATGAAAGTTGTCATCCTTTCCAATGAATCACGCGTGTTAAAGAGCGTCGCATTGTGCGGATGCAGGCGCACCTCTTCTTGTGACTCTTCTGGCACATGGCACACGCAGAGATCTGCTTGGATATCAGCAGATCTTGGAACATAATGGCCATCGTAATACCTAGCAGAGTTACAGATTGGAGGGAGGCAAAGCAAAAGAGTGAGGCCATTAGTCATCCATCCCTTCTTCCTGTTCAAGAATGAGAATTATTCATTCAGGCGTGCAATTTGGCGCCATGATTGGAATCTTGATGAAGTTGTCGCCGGAGGGGGGGAAGGC
>JAAUXU010000701.1_pt1 | contig 11187 bp, 10 predicted proteins | sample 7278151 | NCBI WGS metagenome assembly JAAUXU01 (sample SAMN14350113, study PRJNA611818) | marine sediment metagenome | isolation source: surface marine sediment (1.8m) | place: French Polynesia: Moorea | collected 2018-08 | reverse complement strand
TGCTGTCTGTGCTTGCACTAGAACTATGCTAAAAAGCTATATACTTAATGACTAACTTGAGTATGTTGAGAACATTTAGCTCCGATTCTGGTTTTTTTGGAGTGGGAAATTGGCGTTAGGCACATGGTTAATGATGTCATCTTATTTTTGGAAAAATATGTTGACTATGTACACTTTTAACTCAAAGTTTTACAACATACTACTGCCCACAGTGTGCATAGTGTCCATCTTTGTTTTGGCCATAACTCTTGACTAGATTGAGCCACAGAGGTGGTTCCCCCCTTTATGGAACCACGAGAACCTCCTCCAAAATCAAACTGATACACACTTTTGCTCTACGACCACTCATTTTTTACGACGTGGAAGCAAAGTTCCACTATAAATGTGCTACAGAAGAGTTTACATATCACAGTAACTTCTCGATTTAACGATATGGTTCGTAACCCTAAAAAATGTTGTTAACTTGGGAATACCGTTAAATTGAGCACTGTGTGACCAATCAGACGTTTAGAAAATATCGTTATATCAGGAATTATTGATAAGAATGTGGAAATCGTTAAACGGCGAATAGACTGTATTGTACAACAACTGAGTGATCCTCGAACAAAAGTGCATATCAGTTTGGTTTTGCAGGAGATACTTTGAGATCTGTGGAGGGTTGAACCACTTTTGTAGCTCATTCTAGTCATGACTTACGGCCAAAAAAAAAGAAGTGCATACGATTTACACTAAATATGGTCGGCGATAAAACTTTGAGTCTAAAGTGCATAGCTGGAATTTTTTTTAGTGTATTTGGCCTAGTATTTCGACCAACGTCCAGACCCTCCGGCAGCCACCTTATTATTTTCCGGTGAAAGTACCTTTTCCAACTAGGCTATTTCTTATCGCCTCTTGATGAGAGCTCCACCTACGTACATACTTGTACCTACACCTACGTACTTGGTTCAAACCATCAGCATTGCGACATTCCTTATATTGTTGCTCACAGCAACAGCTCTCTCGGAATCCCATGCATACGTACGAAGATCACAAGGTGACTCTTTTTAGACATTGTAGCATAGAGATTATTTCCCGAAGTTCCACTATCACGGCAGGATCCTCCTCTCCTTTTTCAACAGTGTCAATTATGCTCTCGAAAACGACCTCAAACCTTTGCAGAGCCGACATTCAGAGCATAAAGTGAGAGAGTCTCTCTCTTTTTCACACACAACCGGTGAGGAGGAAATAAAAAGGCTGACTGACAGAATTTCTTTTTGTGAGAACTGGCGGATGTGGTTTCCATCACTTTTACCTGGGCGGGCGTGGGGTCATTAAGCTGAAAGTCATTTCCCCTCCCCGCCCCGACAAGCCAAAAAGGGCTGCACAGGGTTGGCATCGCCACAGTGCTGAAGACGCGCTCGCACTCGCACAATCCGGCTGCCAGCAGCTGCGGAGCTCCGGACGCCGCCGGCCAGCCCGCGCTCGAAGTCGACGGCAAAAGCGTGCAAGGGTACACGAGCCCGCAGCCCAGGGAAGAAAGGGTGAAAATTCTCACGGCGTTCTTCGTCTCCCACCCCAAAATAAGCAAAAGAGGGAAAGATGAGACAAGACAGGTCACTTCAAGCTCAAGTCTCTCACGGATGTTTGCTCTCCCTGCAACTCCAGGGTGTCGCATGCCCATGAAGGAGCACTCACCCGGGCACAATTCCAGGGGGGGCTGTGCAAAAGTCCCACCCGGGTCTTTTCTTTTGGCAAAGCTCCGCCACGCCAAATGAGTCTGGGGTGAGCGCACACTTGGTCGAGAGAAAAGAGTATTGGAAAAGTTAACTCAGCGTCATTTGTTGAGCTGAGTTGACACCGGTAATTTATGAACTGAAGAAAGAACTAATGATGTTTATACTAAACAAAACTTCCAGGACGTCGACGTTCTGCGCGTGGACTTTGGCAGGATGGACTTGGCACATTTTGAGGATCTCCCCCAACGCGTACACACACGAACCCTACGTGCGACACCTGCCCGTTGTGTCCAAAGAGGCAGCACGCGAGGAAAATCAGAGTGTGCGGATGTAATTAACGGAAAATCAGAAGTCTCGAACGTGCACATCCGGCTCGGACCGAAGCCCTAACACGGCGGCGGCCGCCGCCGCCACCGCCAACCCGGTGGGGCAGGGAGTCATGGTATGGTAAAAAGCATGGACCTGAACGGACGCCATTTTGCACCGTGACCGACCCATCCCCCACGCAGAGCTGGCACGTCGCATCCAGGGTGTCCACCGCGTTCAAGGTCCAGACTTTTGAGGAGGTCTGGTGAACCAAGAGTCCAGAGATCCATGGCACTTCAAATCCGTATCATCCCTTATACCATCTCTTTCTCCCCGAGGTTGGTTTCAGATAAGCCACAGTTCGTTAAAACCGTCTCGCTCGCTTGCAGCACTGGTTTTTCATTCATTTTTGGGGTTGGAGCACAGGAAGTCAGGGGCTTTTGTTTCTCTGCGGGGGAAATCGGGGAAGAAGGGGAGGGGGGACTCAGTTCACTAGGATTTCCTACCAAGTGCGTACGTATGTACACAGCGGTCTTCGATACATCGGTATGATAAGCGGTCAGAACCATGTCCACTTGTGTGTACACATGTATATCGACGTGCGCACGTTTGGCCTATCACCGGATGGACCACTTTGCGTTGGACAAACTCCTGTCTCTCAGGGCGAACGGCCTCAAGATTGATCTGCCGTCGAACGCGCATTTTGGTCCCCTACAAACACGCACACGTTGGCCTACAGTGTTTGCCTGGCCCCGTGACCGGATGTGGACTCCGCTGTCTCAACAAATCTTGTCATGATAAAGAGAAGAAAGTCAGATTCGATGGAGAAAGAACAAAAATCACCCTGTTCGGCAATGCCGCCTTTTTTTTTTTCGAAGAAAAGAAACACAACTGTTGAGCAACTTCGCGGTTAATTCGCCCCCTGTATTCTGGCACGTTCTTGTTGTGGCCGAAATCTGAGCGCGCCTAATCTTATGCAAAACATTTTCGTCTTATTGCTTCTCCTGGAGAGGGTTGAGTTAAAGGCCTACGAGGAAGAACTAGAGGACGAAGGCGCCCGGCAATTGGTCGGGCGAGCGGCCAATGAGCGAGCAGAGGGCGCCTTCTTTGTACTACGCACACATGTCCGCGTGTGTGCGTTATGGGCCGAGACAGCAGGAGAATGAGCGGCGCAGAGGAAACGTCTGCCCTGATACGAGGCTGTTCCCGCCGCCAAAGTTGCACCTCCCGTTACTTGTTGCATAAGTGAGCAACTAATTGCACCGCGCGTGAGGAGGAGAAGAGTTCCGAGTCCGGAATATCGGCGGCTCCTCTTGCGCGAGGAAATCGCCTCTTTGTAATTCAACACTCTTACTAATCCGAGATTATGCACCAGAAAATTAGGAGCTGGATTGCTCTCTTTTCTGGAAGAACCTGCACAGGAAATGCCCGATTCAACCCTCCTTGTTTCTCTCACACACACACGCACGCACGCACGCGCTTACACGACAATGCCGTGTGAATTCGTTTCGCCCTCGTCCACTATGCAAGCCATATCAAACCCACTGACTCCGAAGTCACCATTTCCGTGCACTACAGGCACTGCCAGTACTCATCCGTTCGTTACACACGTCATCTTGAACACTCTTATTAGTCCAGCCTCCGGATCAACCCTCCGGGTTGACATCTCCTCCCCCTCCCCGTTCCACTCCGGCCAACGGTCAGAGGTCTGCCCTTTCCAGGGGGTCCAAAGAGCAGTTCACCTTCCAAAAAGAGAGAGAACGAAAAAGAAAATGAGCTCTTCTCGGGATCGCGGGTATCCCCTTCCGGGGAGGAGGGAGCTACTTGATTCACAGACCAATTTTTACTTTTATACTTAAAAAAAATAAGACTGATTTGGGTCCTTTATTTTGGGAAGGGGGAGGGAATCTTGACCACTCCACCTATGACACTGCCAACATTAGTCTCAATCGGTTGTCCCAACGAGCAAAGTTTATGCGCTCCATTTAAGTAAAAAAAAAAAAAAGCCCAGAATTTGGACCCCCGCCCCCATCGTTGAGGGGAGGGGGGATCTGATCCGCCCCATGGAGGGTAGCTGTGGTGCCAAGACTGGTCCAATCCCGAAGACTGACAGACTTCACTACTGTTTTGAGTGAATATGATGCATAAAGGTTATGTATACAGTCGGAGTCATACGTGTGCAACCTCTCTTTATTGTCATGTAATCCTTATGCAAGTTCATGCATTGGCCTCTTGTACTTTGGCAGAGAACAAAAAAGGTGGACACCCCAGCTAAATTGTGTCACTCGCCACCTGACAGCACCAGGATCAAGAACGAGGAGGTCGGCACAGCTGTCGACGCCTTCCAGAGGCTGAGGCCAATGCGAAAGACGTCCCTCGCCGAAGGAATCACTGTTACGCCCAAGTCTCATTGATTCAACGTTGTTTTCTCCACGCACTCGTTTCGGTTCCGGAAGCAGTTCTTCCACGCCGACACAATTTACAGCCGTCGAACCCTGTGCACATGTGCGCGAGCGTCTCAATCTTGGTGACATTCATTTTTTTTTTCAAGCTGGCCCCGCGAACGCCCACGACTTGTTTCGGGCAGGGACACTTCTAGCATGGATGACACGACGACGTCGTCCCGATCTTTGTTTTTGTCGCATGCCAAACGCATTCGCACCGCTGGCAGCAGCCGGAAACCAACTGTTTACCTTGCAGGAGGGTCTGACAAAACCCCGATTTTTCAGCTCAGTCCATTAACGCCTCTCTTTTTTCCTGACGGGAATAACACGTGCTCAAATCTGTCATAGCTATTGATTTACAAAACAAACTCGCCCACTTTGAGGAACTTAAGCCCCCCCCTCAGAACAGTCGGCTCAAGATGCCAAATGTCTTGATTCGAAGCCAACGTCTTTTTCTTGTTCTTTGTAGAAATGGAAGAAAAAGAGGACAAGCAGGCGGAGACTAATGAAGGTGTTAAATCATCCCTCCTAAATTACAATTTTCCTCTCAGCAGCTGCAGTGAGACCAACTACAAGGAGTCACATGAAAGTGCGAAGCAGCCAAAGGTAGAAGAAAATATCCTCCAATATTGAGCAATTTTGTGTGAGGGAAGCTGACCCCAACTGCTGCTCCCTCCGTCTGCTCTTCATTTGCTCTTAATGGTGAGCTCCTCCTTTTCTCCTGCTCATAATAATCCCATTCCTTTTCCGAAAATGAACAGGGAAAGAAAAAAAAAAAAGGTGCTCTTCTCCTGAAGGTTCGTGACCGCTGCAGACGCGTTTGCACTTGCCGACTTTTTGTCGTTCATTGTCTCGAGCCACACGCTGACGCCATATGATCGTGCGATATCCGAATTAAACGGGGATATACGATACATCGAGACTGGATATCGCGATACTCGATGCCGATGCGATGTGCTCAATGACCAATAAAGTGGGTTCTCATATAGTCAAGACCACGCTTTGGCTAATAGTGGGGGTGGTCCTCATCAACTTGCACACTGGAGTGGCAATTTCGGTCCACTTGTGAGGAGGCTTTTGATGATTTTAGTAAGAACCTTGACTGTCTTGTGACTGTTGGGCCATGCACAAGTTTCCGTATGATACCGCCAAAATGTGGCCATAGATTGTCCACTCCTACGATGCTCGATAGCTTGCAAATATCGCCATATCCAACGTCCGTACAGTCCATATCATGTGGCCCAGTACGATCACTGTCGTCGAGTCGTGTGCAGAGTCTGCACTGAAGAGTCTGTGTCGATCCAGGCAACAAACGGTGCACGGTAGGTACGTATTTGCTGGCAATTGCTGGCAATTGCTCGCATTACCATGGCTCTGACTGTGCGTACACTACTACTACTTCTGCTGGCTGCTGCTGTGGCTGCCGTCGGTGATCTTTTGTCCGTTTTTCAGTTCCATCATTTTCCCCCCCCCTCTCTCTTCGCTTCCACCCCGAGGCACCGGATATGACACGGGCCAGTGACTTCTCTCTCATCTTCACGGGTGGAAAAAAAAGAGAGCTTTGAGTAGAGCTGGAGCTGCTCAGACTCTGAAGTAGCGCTTGGAAAAATTTTGTACAGTGTCCTCCTGCTCGAAGCAGTTCCACAGAAAAAGCAACAGGGACAACGCCGAGAGAGAAGTAGTTTTGAGGTTGGAGTCGAGGGAAAAAGCAGGTGCTGAGAAGAGAGATGAGCTGGCCAGGTTTTTATTCTGGAGGAGGGAGGAAAAGACGCGCCATTTCAGTCAAGCCACAACATTTGTAGGTTGGGATGTCATTTGTCTGCGATGAGATGACAAGCAATAATAAAGAAGATCTTCCAGGGCCCCCGGCAGGCAAGTGGGGCTGGCAGCCAACGTTGTGCATTCAATTGATCCTCACGTTCACGTGCATGAACCTCGCCCTTGAGTGAGTTGAGGCGCACGCGCGTGAAATGTGTGTTCAAACGTGTCTTTGCAAGCGAGTTCATACAGTGGGAGTTCGGCACTGTAATCCGGCACCAGTCAAATGTATTCGATAGCATCAATTGATATTAGGTGACTGGTCCAGCAGACTCCTGACACCCTGAGATTGCTGCTGCCTCCGGGCAAGAGTGGAACTTCACACACATGCCACCAGTCGACGACGTCCGCGCACTTCTTGACGGTTCGCCCGACGAAGTTGGCAGGTGGCATCGGACGTCCTCTGCAAGGAGTCTCCCGCAGAAGAGCTGCAACGTTATCTGTTCTCGACATTGGACGCTGACTTCAGCTTTTCGAAGATTCAAACATGCCCCAAAGGCGCACAAAAGTGGTTCACGCATCGATAAGTAAGACATCTCGGCATTATTTCGTATTATTTCCTCCCACATTCTAGAGGTTCTGCGACAACTGAATAGCCCAAATGCCAAATTACGGCGCACGCACGTGTGTATACATCAAGACAGACACACACACACACACATGAGGACGAAACTTGTTGCCTTCTAAAATGTATTTGAGTTACGTGTGCACTTGTGTTTTTTTGGCTTGATTCGATTCTTCTCTTGGTCGAGAAGTGACACACTTGGTTGCCCATGCGTGACCGCCCAGAAGCAGCAATGTATTTTCCAGTCATAGACGACTATGGCAAACGTGTGTTGTGGGCCAAAATTTGCAAGTCCAATGAGGCCAACGCCGACGACACCAGCGAGAGCAACGTCAGACGTGTTGACCCAGACGCGCACGCACCAACAAAGTGCCAACATGAGCATTGGGACTCACAAACAGACTGGGAGAGCAGCACCTTGCGCTGCTCCGCCACTACCTGTCCGCCAACTCCCGCGTGTCTTTCCCAGCTACCGCGGACATCTGCGGCTCCGGACTCTGAAATGAAGCAGCCACGCCCTAAAAAGCGGAGAGAGAGGCCAAAAAAGCAATCTGCGATATCAAATAATCGCACAAAGGGGGACGAGAGAGAGGGGTTTGCATAGGGAACGCCAAAGAGAGACTGACTGAATGACGTCGTCTCACCTGAAGCCGGACAACATTCTGTTGCTTTCGTACAGCACGCACGACTGTTTGTAGCTACAAATCGTGCAGTAGCTCACGGTGCAGGATCTCGGGTTATCCGATCTGCATAAGTTGGAATCAGCGCTGTTGTTTTTTACCTCACATCAACTTGGATTTGGAGCACTGAAAATGTCTGCGGACAATTCTTCAATCTCGTTCAAACAGAATTCAAACACGTTGAAGCTACCGAGTAGTGCGATGAAACCCCTCAAGATATCGTCCGTGAGTCGCTTTCAACGCTGTTCCTAAACATCCTTCTAGAATTGTTCAAGCCGAGGGCGACACATTGAAAGCTAATCTTGCCTTTGCTCTGTTTGTGACGAACCAAATTCAAAATGCTCTTCAGACCTATTGATCACTAGATGTGAAATACGTGAGTTTCCAGACTTGCACCAGACGCTCTTCAAGGGGGTCCACGTCAAGTCCGACTCTGCGTGGATTTTCGGTCCTTGGTGTGAGAAGGCTTTGGAAGCCCTCCCAATCTGGTCCGATCTTTGGTCCCACTTTCAGTCACTGCAGATCCTGATGCGACAAAGTCATCCCCCCCTTCAAAAGGCCCAACTCGGTTTCTACTGAAAGAAATATCTGCGTTATTGTGCGAATCAAAGCAAAAAAGCTCCTGCGAATCGGATGAAAAATCTGCTTGCGTGAACGAGCATTTTCGGTCAGAGGAAGTCGATTTTGAATGCAGGAATGCCTGAGGTTTCACCTTTGAGAAATGCCGTCTCACGAGCGCGTTCAACGCAGTCCGATCCGAGTCTTTCCCGGGGACAGAAGTGGGTCAGAAAAGTGCAAATGATGCAGTTTTCAATCAACGTCTTTTTTCCTGCATGGGTGGAATTAATTGTGCGACTTGAAAAGGATCTTTTCTTTGTTTTCCTCGTCGATCGCAGTCATTTTGTACCAAGGACTTCAAAACAAAAAAAGAAGAAGTCGTTTCGAAATGTTTTAATAGGTCTCAGAAGAGCCACACAAAACAAATTTGAGGCAGCAACAGCAAAAGTTGAGTCGGGCAGTATTGGAATTGGCTCATTTGGAAGATGAAGAGAGGCTCCTTAGACCCTTGGGCATCCCCATTCTTCGCCCCCAAAGCCAATATATCTCCTCTTCTCAGCTCCTAAGGGGGGGGGGGAGAGAAGAGCAGAGCAGAAAATGGCAATTAAATCGCCATTACACCGGTAATTAACGACCTGTTTAGCTTCCATTTGGCCCTGATGATGATGAGAAAACGCTCGCATCTCACCGAAAATGAGATGTGACACGGAAATTAGGAATTTTGGGCTTTTTTTACCTCCTGCTCCTCACTCGATCGCGTGCCAGCGCCCATTTTTCTGCAGGCAAAGGAGAAATTCAAACATTGCCGACAGAAAAAAAAGGAGCTTTTTTGCATCTCTCCTCTGGCGGCGCCGGAGGAAGGAAAAAAAAGGCAAAAAGAAAGGGTTAATTACAAACCCAACCTCGTCTCCTCCTTGCATGAGAAAGGGTTCATTACCCAAACCGAGGTTATCGCAATAGTTTGCAATTTTTGCTCGGCTCAAAGAGGAATCGGTGCCAAATCCAGTCATTCTCCGTCTCCTTCGAGTCCATGTGAAACGTTCTTCGCCCCTCCACTCAACTGTAGCTGTTACTTGCGTTGAGAAAACCCATCATTTTCAGTTGCTCCCATCCCCTACTGGCAAGATTGAGCGGCCTATGTAGTACAACAATGGGTAACAACGGTGGTGCGTTATCGGAAGTGGGTAATTATCTACCCCAGATGAGCACGCCCTGGATTTTCTGTTGCCCCGGCCCGTCAGGGTTGCCACAAGTCGGCTCGAGCCGGGACGCCCTCCTGGCTCGGCTGCCAGGAGGGCGTCCTCTGGTCCGTGGAGACTTTTCAACCGGCGGCATCACCGTGGTGCTTTTCTCTACGTTTCTTTTCTTCTCTTGGACAGGGTCGACGCCATCCATGAGCGATAACGCACCCGCCCGCGTCTGGCCTCCGTGGCAACCCTGGCTGCTTTGGGCCAGTAGCACGACGCATGCAACTACCGGAGGGAAGGGAGAAAAGAGACCAGGGGCTATTGCGGGTATCATTTATCCAAGTTGAAGCATGACCCCTGGTACACATCATCCATTGAGTTCTTCTTCATTCTTCTCAGGAGGTCACCAAAGGTGGGGCAAGGAGAGGTCATGGGAGGGATTCTTACAGGGAGAAAGTTGAACCACTGTAAAGCACTCAGACATGACAACCTTTGAGCCCCAAGCGTATCATCAACGCATTAATGAACATAAAATTTGCTTGACTGCAGCGAAAAACATAACAAGTCAGAAAATGCATCGATTTCACTGGAAAGAGAGCTCTTGGCGCTGACAGCCAACGTTTGCGGACTCCGGGCAGAACAAATTCAGCTGGGAAAGTGTCCCCTTGAATGGGGGGAGGGGTAATTTTAGCACTGCAATTTGGGCCAAGTTATGGGCACGACCTGACTGCGAGGACCCATTTATTGCTCAATTTGTGCTCCTGCAGCTACCCGATTTCATGCATGAAGCCACCCAAGACGTAATGTGCGCTGAGCGTACGGACAAACACAGAGAACAGTGGTTCACAAGACAATTCGGGAATTTGCTAGTTCCCGTATGGACCATCATCATGTCACCCATTGTGCGTGAATCCTCTCAGGGTTAAAGCCGCAGTTACACGAAAGTTTCGGCAGCATTATGAGTGACTCGGTCGGGCATAACAATTCCTTCCAGTTTCGCCCCAACTATATCAAGGAAGCTGCAACGCGATACTAAAGAGAAGTATATTTTTTTCAAAAAAAAGCACAAGAATTTGAGCCATCCTGATGGCCTCCAAAGGCTCGATACCCTTTGGGTATGTTTTACTCATGGGGGTGACCCCCGCATACAGTAAGAAATGGACGCAAGCGCGCTCGAATCCCCTGTGTGCATGCATGACGATCATTGTCAAGTACGTAGGTGCTGTGTACGTAGCTACGACTAAGAGAACAATTTTGGCCACGCTTTGAAATCAGTCAGCAACAGCAGCAGCAGCAGTAGTGGTGGTTGTATTCAAACCAAGAGACAAAGGCCGCAAATCACTCGGCGGCCTCCTCCTCCTCCTCCTCCGCCGCCGCCGCCGCCGCCGCAGTCGCCGCCGCCACTACCGCCGCCATTGCCATGTCCCCCTTATTTAATGCCACTTAATAACAGCCACTGCTTGTGGCTGGCAATCATCATCAGTCGACCAAATGAGGGCAAACAGGCGACTTCTCTTTCTAAGCACACTCGTCCGTGCGGCGTTACTGGGATGGCCGACAAAGTTTGGCCGAGACTGCTGTTACACCACGTAGAGTACTGGGTGTCCCACAAGTCGTTGTGAGTTCGCCCACGGCTGCCAGAAGTGACTTGTGGGACACCCCGTACGTGTGCTCGTCCATGTGACGCACTTAGAAGGAAGAAAAGTCCACCAGCGTCGGAAAGAAGGCAATTTTCATCCAGGTGCGCTGGATTTATTAAGCCTTATGAGTAGAGAGAGAAAAATCATTGTCTTTGGTGTGACCCCCTCTTAAAGAAACGCTGCTACTTGCGTAGATTCCCATGACTCTTGGATCCCCTTGGGCGATCTCCGCGGGGGGCCCCGGCGCCGGGGGGGGGGGGGCGGGCGCGGGGGG
>JAAUXU010146611.1_pt1 | contig 11188 bp, 15 predicted proteins | sample 7278151 | NCBI WGS metagenome assembly JAAUXU01 (sample SAMN14350113, study PRJNA611818) | marine sediment metagenome | isolation source: surface marine sediment (1.8m) | place: French Polynesia: Moorea | collected 2018-08 | reverse complement strand
CCCGCGAGGCCCTGCTAAAGGGCCTGGGGGGGGGGGGGTTCCACAACCCCAATCCTTCTCCCCCCCCCCCCAATTTTCCGAATGGCCGATATACAGTGTGAGTCAAAATTATGGCCACGAGAGGGTGAAATTGCAGTAATGCACTTGTGCGCCAGCGCAAAATAGAGACATATATGCAAGGATATGACTTTGTCAGCGTGGATGAGGCCACTCACGTTGGCCTCCGTGTCAAGGCCGGCGCCGTCATGTAAGAGAACGAATGATCCTCATTGCAGGAATGTCGCCTTGACCCGATCGAGACCCATTTCAGGTCCAAGCAGTGCCAGAACGTGGTCAAGAACAATCGGGAGGATCACATTGCTGACGTTGTTGGTGCCTCCAAACTGTCTCCCGATTTCACTTTCGGTGTGGCCCTAATTTTGACTCACCCTGTATGCCAAGTAGGGGCCAGGAAGGAGTCGCAGCCTCGGGTCAGACCGGGACACAGCAGGAAAGATAAAAAAAAGGGTGGAAAAGACCATTTTGCGGGTGTCAAAACGCCAATGAAAAATAAATAGCTTTTCTCTTCACTGCTTTGCCAAGTGCAATAATAAAGGGAAGCAAAGCTGGTTCCACCAGGCTCAAACGAATCGAGGCCTCCGCGTTCGCCCAATGGGTGTTAATTGTACAGGGCGAAGTTTGGCGAGAGGCTCACAACATCTACACACGCGATTCACCCAAAGGGCGAACTTCACATACGTATGATTATTAACCTGTGTGCGTGCGGTAGGCCTGACATTGAGGGGAGGCCCTGTCAGGCCTCTTGACCGAGCTTCTCCTGGTGGTGGTTTTTTTTTTGCCATCCTCCTTCTTTTTCCCTCACCAGATTTCCCACACTCCATCATTCGTCATGCAAAACTCCCAGGGGGGGGAAGCCCCATAGGGCACAAGGAAAGTATATCAAGTGGCAGTTGAATCTCGATTTATGAGTTTGAGGAAGAGTCCGGAGGAAACCGGTTCTCATTGTAGTAAAAACACCCGAGCAATTAAAAATTTCAGTTCCGTCAGATTTTTGACCTGTGTGTCCTCCGATTTTTTTTTTTGTTCTGCTGTGTCGAATGAGGGCAAGCGTGACCTTTGTACACATCCCGGCCTTGGAGCGGCCTTTGGATGGACTATATCGTCCCTCTTTGGACCCTTTTTCCGATCTCGGACCTGGCTCTTCAACTCTGTCGGGTTGATGTCCACAATCGAGATTCGACTATATTCGAATGTTCAGTACAGGAGTAGAGATCGCATTCGAGTGAGTGTCTTTTCTCCTACCACCAAAGTTTGTATCAACGCGATACTGGGAGGGGGAATGTAAACACCAGACATTTCTTTGCCCCAAAACCTTTTATTCGAATAGCAAAAGCCTGGAATAAAGGACATTTGCCTGCCGGACATCGCTCGGTTAACGACCATAGGGATTCTTCTGGCAGGATGTGGGAGGTCGCGTCTGTTTGTCTGTCCGTCCGTTTGTACGCGCGCATTTTCTAGCGCAAAAAAAGTATTCGAATCCCTCCGATAGACGAGACTTTTCGAGAGCTCTGGTTATTTATTCACACGGAAGGAGGAAAGAATGGACACAAAGAAGACGGAATTTGGCGGCGCCTCCAACGAGAATCCCAGGCAAGAAAAAGAGAGGGAGAAGCTTCAATAATGCAAGCGTAATTGGCCTACATTAAGGCCTACATTAAGGCCTACCACGCTCCAGCGACTGCTCCAGCCGCCGCTTCGCACACACCGACTTTTCTATGAGAATGTAGCAGGCAGCAAAGCAAAGCAAGCAAAAAAAATCTTCATCATTTCCTGTTGTAGGCAGAATTATTTCCGGAGCAATTGAGAGGGCCCTTAAGGCAATCCCCTGAAGTAGGACTTGGCATAAAAAAGCTACTTGTACGAATGCTGGCTTAATTACGCAGCGTCCATTGTGGATGTGTCTGGCTTAAATGGCAGCTAAAGCTAATTGAGTGCGGGGCAACCAGGTTGGGGTCGGAGAGAGACACCGTGTGAGGCACCAAGAAAAGAGCCTTGGGGTCAGCGGCAACAACCACCTCCACGGCAGCGGCGTTTTTGGAGGCACACAGTGCACGCCACGCGCTAGGGCGCCGATGCACAAATCAGATAAGCTGATTGCCAGTTATGCACTCTTATAAGGACGCCTCGGAATTTTAGGTGGGGGCATAAAGCTGCAATAAGGTGGAAATATAAATATGCCCACCGCAAAAATAGGGAAAATAGAGTAATTGTGAGCAGTCTTTTTAAAATTGGTGAGATTGGGTGAAAGGTGATAAAGCTATAAAGCAATTTTAGTCACCTCAGTTAGTAGAGAAAAAAATCCCTCAAAATTCCGAGATCGACTCGTAAGTAGGACATTGCAGTAGCGCGATACAAGTCGACACGACGCTTTTGAGTATCGTGCATTGTCCGAAACCCGATGTTATTGAGTATCGAGTATCGGAGGTCAAAGTATCCAATTGAAGCATGAAAATGCTGAAAGAATGTTATATTTTTTGAAGAAAAAAAAAGATCGGTTTCTTGGAAAAAAAATATCGTTTCTGCACAGAAGTTGATGCGCATAAATGAGCAGCATTGTGCAATGTCCTCCTCGTAAGCGTCTCATGAGCTCCTAAGGGCTGGAGCACGAGTTGGTGTTCACCTTGTCGTCGTGGCACATGTCGTAGCCGTACTGCACGCACTCGTGACTGCGGACGATGTAGAGCAGGCTGTTCCGCACGAGGAAGTCGGAGGTGACGTCGGGACCGAACACGCAGGAGAAGCCGCGGGAGTTGGGAAAGTGGCCGTTCTCCTCCTAAAGTAGGGGAAGTAGAACTTGCGAAATTTCTTTCGCAAATCTACCTTCTCTCTCTCACCGTGGGGTCGGCCCATAAGAGGTCGCACATGATGCCTTCTCTGTCCGGTTGCTTGCCCCGTTTGAGGGCCCGGATGTCGTCAAGGGTGACTCCCTCCTGGTGTGGGATGCCCCCGTGCATGACCAGGACGGATGTGTTGACGCAGTGCGCCAACGGCAGCCAGTCGAACACCTCCTGGATGGCGACGAACATGCGCCGGTCGTACTTGTCCAGGACCTGCGATGAAGAAGGACTCTTCGTACTACGGGTGACTGAGCCGAGTACACGTCGTGTTGATCAATCACCTCGTTCTGGAAGCCGTAAATGCGATTCACCTCGGCGGCCTCGTGGTTCCCCCTCCCCAGGAAGAAGTGGTTGGGGTACAGCAGCTTGTACGAGAGGAGGACGAAGAGGACCTCGACGGACCAGGCCCCGCGGTCCACAAAGTCCCCGTTGAAGAGATACTGGAACGACAGAGAGTTGGTAGTGAGTCCGCAGCACTCCGGGATCCACCCGGGATCGTTGTGGGCGGGGAATTCACGACTTGAGTTCTAGAACGTTTACCTGGTTGCTCTCATTGGGCTGTCCAAAGAGCTCGAAGATCTTGCAGAGATCGTAGAACTGCCCGTGGATGTCACCGCAAATGTTGATGACGTCGTCTCTGCCCAGGTCGACGTCGACCAGACTGGGCTCGCTCATGAACAGAGTCTTGGCATCTCGGAGAATGCGGTAGCACGTGGCCGAGGCCAGGCGACCCTGGTGCTCCTTGTAGAATGTGATCAGGTCGTTCACGAACTTCTTGCTCACCCTGGCGTTGCTATCCAGGCTCGGCGTGACCGGGTGGTCGTCGTCCTCCTCGCTGTTCTGCTCCACCAAGAGCATCATTTCTTCAGCTTCCTCAGTCATGTTTGGGCTCACTTGTGTCAAGGATGTGAATCCGTGAAAATCAGAGCAGCAGCTAAGAAAGACATTTTTCTGTCCTTAAATCGCCTGATTAAGCTGACCAAGTGACTTTTCTTCGTAAATCGTCTGTCCCAGAGGGTCAAGAGCTGCTAGGCCTAATGGGGCAATTGATTTCAGGCCTATCTAAACGGCAGCTCTTCCACTCCTCCCTCTTTCTCTCCCCAGAGGCACTCCAGGTTGGGTGCAACGTCGGGTGCAACGTCGGGTTCAACCCCGAGGGGTCATTTCGTCCCCACTACTACGTGTTGCTTCTCTGAAGAGAAAGCCAATACGTCTGTCTTGGATCGTGTTTGATCTCTGACTGAGCTCTGACTGAGCAGCACAAGAGAGCACACACAGAGCTTTCATTCTCTCTCCGCGTGCGCGCGCGCGTGGCATTCTTAGTCTCTCCCTCCCCCCCCCCCCCTTCCATTTCATCAGCAAGACACTTTTTTTGCCTCTTCCCCTCCTCCTCAGGCGTTCAGTATCATAAATATGTACAGATGAGCCCCGAATAGTTTAGGCCGAGACCGTAAGACTTGTCCGAAACAGACAAAATGCTTGCAAAAACATCTGCTAATAATCTGCTTACATCATCCTCGTCAGTTTCCATGGGCCCCAGAAGACGAGTCCAGCGAGCAGGAAGTGTTCTTGTTGTCACTTGGCCCGTTTGAATCAGCGTTGGGCCTGGCAAGACTGATGGAGCAGGAGGAGGTGAGGGAGGCGCAGGAGGAGGGGGAAAAATGGCAAGAAGAAGACTTCAATGGACTGTGAAACAGAAAGAAAGGAGGGAAAGATGTGCGGCCAAAGTTGGATAACTTGAGTGATGGACGGGGAGAAGCAGCTGCTTAGTCACATGGGCCTACAAGTCAGGCCTACAAGTCAGGCCCATAAGTCAGCACGATGGTTGGCAGAGCGGCTCTTGTTAACGACACTGAGAGCTGATTGGACAACAATGGCCTTCAGTTGCCGCGTGACACGGAACACTCGACAGTTGTGGTGAAATACTACAGGTCATTGCCCAAAATGTCTTGCTCATTTCCTGTCACTGCTTGATCCCTGCAGTGTTTGTGCACCTGGCACAGGACCTCGGGCAACGGGGGCACCAGCAACATCCTTGTTGTCATTCACGTTGAGTCCAGGGTGCCGGTTGAAAAAAGTTTTCGGAAAGCGCGTTCATCACGTCCCGATCTTCAATGTGGCACCAAACAAACAAAAACTTGCTGTAGGAAGTATGTGCATTCAGAGACGGAAACAGAAATAGTTCTAAGACACACACACTGTACAGTGTGAGCGACAAAAAACAAGAGTTCTTTGAGAGCGTGCTCTTTGGGAGGCAAAGAGCCGAAACTTCAAGCCTGTGCATAGTTCTTGAAAGGATGTCTGCTTTTTTGGTGCATCCACAATGATTTTTGCACAAGCAATCAGGAGCACAATGATTTTCACTGGAAAATGTCAGTGGCAAAAGAAAAATAGGGTGGGAAGCAAAAGGCAAATAACAAGTTGGTGAATCAACCCGCCATTTCTTCCTCAGTGGGCAAAAAAGCTGTTGGTGACTACGACGACTACGACGGCTGCGACGACTACGACAGCAGGATGCGTGCGTAGATTCCACCTGCGTTCTTCGTGCTTAGTCACACACACATGCACAGGAATGTCTTGTACGCGTTGCCAAGGCTGAGAGAGAGAGAGGGAGAGGTGTTGTTGTCAATGTTGTCCTGGGTGCTTTCACCTACTCACTCACGCACAACCCCCCTGACGCTTCCGGGCACACCGAGAGGGACGTGCTCACTCAGCAAGAAGACGACAACAGCAACAACAACAACGACAACAACAGCTTCAACAGAGCTAATATCACACAGTGCTATTGAGACTGCTATTCCTTCAGAAGAGAAGCCTGTAGTCATGGGAGATGGGAAAAGTCTGCTGTTTCTTCATGCTTTTAATGCACTGCTTTGAGAAATAACATGGCAAAAAAAACTATGTGACCTTTGCTAAAAAAGACTGCTCAACACAAACCTATCAGCCAGGTACTGTTACCAAGCTCGGCTGAATATTGACACAAAATGACTTCTCCTCGGGCGAGGTCAGTTCTTGTCACCGTTGTCGTCACTCAAAGTGGCAACGCTTTCCTGCTGCGCTACAAATCCGAACCCAAAAATCAGTCCCCCCCCGCCCCAAAAAAGCACCCCCCCTCCTGAGTCTTCCGTAAATACGCGCGGTCGCCCTCGGTCAACTAGAACGTGATGCTCGATTTATGCTGCTCACTATACAAAGAATTCTGCCTGCGCTGAATGATTCGTGCTCGCACGCCCGGAGGAACTCGACGAGACAGACGCTGTTGCTTCAACAATTGTCTGGTCGAGCTGTTCACCACGTTGGACGGAGAACAAGCGAGGAACGACCTGAACAAGTCGGGCTTCAAGTTCATGACAGTAGAATTTCGGGCTTCCATAGTCGGGCTTCAAGCTCATGACAGCAGAATTTCGGGCTTCCATAGTCGGGCTTCGGGGCTCTTTGGACTCGCAATAAACCTGTTCGATTTTCGGGCTTTCGAGCTCGGACTGTGGTCAGAGTTGCCATACGCCTGAAGTGGACTTCGCATCTGCGGCATGAAAGTCTTCCATTCGCATGCGAGCAACAACTTTCTGAGGTCGACCTCGAGCGATAAGTGTGACACTGAGACAGACTGAACAACGTCGGACTTCGGGCCCATGTTAAGCCCGTCCGAACGACGCCGGGCTTGGCCCAACTCCATCGCTACTGCACTCCTACACAAGTCAGATCATGTTTTGCTCACAAGAAGCAGGAAAGTTCGATGCTTTCTGCGTCAACCGAGCCTTTAGAAAAGAGAAATTCGGTGCAAAAAGAGCAAAAAAATCAAGCGGACGAGGGAGGTGAATGAAATTCGCATTCATTCGCCTCAGGAATTCGTGATGGGGGTAGTGGCTTCTTGCACGTGCTTTCTACGAGGACGTTGCGTAACATGTGGTGTGCACGCCCGCGCCCGCGCCCACCCCCGCGTCCGCGCCCACCCGAGGCCACTTTTCCCTGGGCTGCCTGAGCTTCAGCCCTGCCAACCACATGAAAATCAGAATGGGTGGGTTATTGCCCCAAACACAGGCCCATTTTGAGGCCCATTAATCAGGCTGCCGCAGAGCAACAACGCAGGAAAGTAGTTGAAAGATGCCTGACAATGAAGATCAGGCCAAGTGCTTGTTTGAAGAAGCTTTTTATGAGAAGTGGGGAGGAAATGGGGGCGAGGTTAGACTTTTATGAGATTTCATAAGAACTTCAGGGGGAAAAGAGAGCGATGAAAGAAAGCAAATCAAGAGCTTTCGCTGAAAAAAAAATCCAGCAAGTTTTTTTCTTTACTATCAGAGCATGTGGGTGTGTTTGTTTGTCCGTCTGTCTGTCTCCTGATCCGCCCACCCCCCAAATTAATAGGCCCCAAAGTCTTTGAGATTTTTTTCAAAGTAGGACATGGGAGAAATGTCTGTGAGCTGAGTCAGCGCTGAGAAAGACATGTAATCCTTTCTAACCTAGACATTTTCAAGCTTCTTCTGCCCAATAGAAGAGATCTCCAGTTGAGGCCATAAAGTGTGATAAACTGCGAGGCGGATTTATGGCGTTCAAACTGTCGCAAGGACTGGCTTGACCTACTTTTTTTATTTTTATTCTTTTTTTTTCGCTCTAAAGAAGCGAGATCACTGATGAAAGTCAACAGCTTTGTTTTCTTTGCTTGGCAAGAAGTGTCTCCAACGGTGCGCAAAAACAAGACGAAGAATTTTGCACCATTTTTGCACGAAGCGATTAAAAAAAGAATCGGGTTTAGTTCTTGTTTCAAGAATTCGTCCCTGAAATTGACAATTTTTTTGCTCTCTTAAAACAAAAAAAAGAGGCGACGCAACAAAACCGGGTGTTTCAGCGTTCTCAGGGGCATTGTTTAAAGTCGAGTTGTCTCCAAAGCACGTAACAACTTTCACAAGTGCCTTCAGACACGAAGAGGAGCTATCGCGAAATGAAGTCTATGATAAACACTTTAAAAGAATGTTTTTCCAACTCGTATGATTCTTGATCTTGTCGAAGTTGGACGTGACAAATCTTATGAGTCCTGAAACACCAGGTACTGATGCTTCACAGCGAGGGAGGGGAGGGGGGAGGACAAGTAGAGCATTCTCAGAAACGACCTTGGGCATCATGGGGAAGGGGGAGAGGGAGAGGGTGCAGCTGTACCTACTGCACTGCGACTCCACCGGATATTACTTTTTTTCGCCACTCGTAGCTGGGGCTGAAATCAAGTACTTTTCTTTCTTCTCCACCAGACGAAGAAAAAAAAACAGTTTTGTCTGGCGGAGTCGTCGACGCTTACGCTTTGTAGTAACAGCTGTTTGAAACAAACTGTAGAGAAAAGTGCAATGACCGAATGTGTAAGAACTTTCTTTTCCACCTCTGGGGGACATCGAGACTTTCTCAAACAAACCTTTCAAGGTCCCCTCTTCAAAAAAGATGGGGAGTGAAAGTGAGAAAGACACCCCCATTCTGCGCATCAAAGCCTGAGGAATGTTTTTCTGACCAACTCTGCTTTGTTTCAGGTAAGTCCAAGGCTTCCATGCCAGAAACAATTGTCACTTCTGCTGCCTCATTCATCGCAGATCTTCTCACCCCTCTTTTACCTTTCTCCATCTGCTGGCCTCTGTTATTCTTATTGTCTCTGCTGTCAGCGGGAGAAAGGAGAGACAGGCCTATTGTAGGCCTCGACAATCCCTCTCCGTCCCAGATAGGCATACTTATGCTAAAGGGACAAGTTGAAAAGTAGAAAAGCCGTCAGCAACTACAGGGTGGGCGAGAAAGAGCTGGATTGGCAGTATCTGGCTGGCGGTGAAGTCAGCCTCGGCGAGGTTAGAGAGGTATTTTCATATTATTATGCCACAGTAACATACTGAACACTTGGGGAGATTGAGAAGACTCCGTCCTCGGCATCAATGGTGGATGTCTTGCACTCCCCACAGGTCGAGGCCGCGGACTTCTTCATGGAGTCCGAGGTCACGAGCTCTATTCAGTTGTCCTGGAGCGCCTCTGCTGGCGAAGACACAACCCCAGTCCAGTCCCGTGTCACTCTTCAGTGTCAGCAACCAGTCCGAGTCCGAGGTCGGTCAAGCCGTAGCAGAGGTCACGACCTGAACAGCGACAACTGCTGAACCAACGACCTCGAGGTCATCGACTTCAGGATAATAGCTCATCAAAGCCTTCACTTGAAAGCTGCAAGTCCAGATCGGTGAAGTGTACGCAAAGCTACGCATTTTTTTGGGCACTATCGCTCTTTTCATTGCTCACCCTGCACCCAGTGGGGGGAAGCATCATTTGTCGCCAGCTGGCGGACGTGTGCGCATTCCTCACCGGGTCGTGGGTCTTCTTCGCATTGGGGTCATTCGCACAATTTCGAAAAAGTCGAAATTTTCAAATCGGACTTTGGGGGGGGGGGGGAAGTGTTTTGGGTCAAAAAACTCATCCCACTATTTCTTCAGTGTTTGACGATGACCACTTCTGTTATTCTTAATATGGTAAAGTCTCAATCTCATGATATTGACGTCTACGAGATTGAGGCTTTAGTCGTATTGATAATAGCAATAGTATGGAAATGATATGGTCTTTTTTCCTGCCAAACGAGTGCAGAAGGCAGTTTTCTGCACCTGCGTCTTCTGACTCTCCTTTTGCGCACACTTGAACCATTAAGGATGTTGAAAGGTCATTTTCTCATGTTCGAAGAATCATCTTTTTCTCTCTCTGACACAAAGCAGAAAAGAGCTGAAGCCAAGAGAGAAGAAACAATCCAGGAGATTGTTTTTGTGCAAGAATTTTTTTTTCGAAAAAACAAAAGTGAATGAATTTATTCACAACTTTTTGGCCAAGAATTACTTTTGAAGCAGCCCGAGATGAGGCTGGAATCCAGGCTAATCTTTGGAAGATGACCTTGGACAAACTGCGCACTCCTCGGCTCTGTTTCTCATTCACTTCTCCCATTGATGTCAAGCTTATTCATGTTAGTTTATATCAACATTAATTAATAGACGTCAAAAGACATTTAGAGACAAGACAATGAACTTGGGCCAGGGATGCAGCAAAGAATGATGAGACTCGAGAGGACAAAAAAGCAGTCTGATACGTGTGCAGTGTGCGTATCTTGTGGACTCTGAAGCTTACATTTACACTTAAAAGAAGAGCATTTCATTTTGAGGCACTCTCAGTGGCAGCTCTGTCGATGGTAAGTAAGGAAATGGGTAAAGTCTGTGGCTTTCGAACTGTGCTCACTCGATGTGTGCGTGAGCACGTAGGCACAATATATCTATAACGACTTCTAGTTGCAATAGATTCTCTATGTAACGACACGAAAACTTTGAAGTAGAACATGGAGAGCAGTTTGGCCGGCTGCTAGTCCAGAGCTGCCCTGAACTGTCATGTCGACTGCATTTGCAGGATGTTTCAAGAGTTTATGTTTAAACTCTGTTCTGCTATGACATCAATCAGGATTTGACTGCCAGCTTGTGTAATGTTGTGTACGGGTTGTGTGACAGCAAAAGCTCATGTCCTGGCCCACGAACCTCTTGTCTGAGCTACGTCGACTTAACCGTCCGGGCCAACTTTCGAAGCAGTCTGTGTAGGGCAGCACGTCCTAGTGCTGGACGTGGCAGCAGAGGGGCCCATGACCCTCCCGAGGCCGCAAGACCGAGGCAGGTCAGGGCTGCCATTGTCTGACAGACGCTCGAGTGGGCCAACGGCAATATGTTATTCAACACCACCGATTTCTGCACTTCACGAGCCTACAATTTACAGCAATGTTTCAGCAATGTGAGTAGTAGAAGAGGCATGAAATGGGGTTGCAACCTGAAATAAGGAACATCCCAGAAGGAAGGGCAGTGTTAAGAAGTCAGTGGGGCTAATACTTGTGCTAAGAATTCTTTGGCATCTCTTACGCAGAATATGTGAGCACGTATGGATGCATCAGTGTTGCCAATAGCCCTTTTTATGTGTGTGTCAAATTTATGACATTTGGCTGTGTTTGGATCAGTTTGACCGAGGAATACTCCGAGTTTGTTCAGTGTTTGGCCTTGTTTTTTTTGCATGCAAGGCCAAACACTGTCTCCCAACACTGCTTTTATTGCCAGTATCATGTTTGGCTTTGTATGACAACAAAAAACTGTCCACTCTGGTATATAAGCATGTACATGGACTACATAATATACAGCGTGCCAAAAGTTAGCGAAACATGATCTCTTTGCCTTGGTGTGCAGGCATCACTGGATGGCGTGATCTCCGTGACGTCAGACACGTTCAACATCTGGTGATTGTGTCTAAAGTGGGTCATTCACGTT
>JAAUXU010173173.1_pt1 | contig 11190 bp, 10 predicted proteins | sample 7278151 | NCBI WGS metagenome assembly JAAUXU01 (sample SAMN14350113, study PRJNA611818) | marine sediment metagenome | isolation source: surface marine sediment (1.8m) | place: French Polynesia: Moorea | collected 2018-08 | reverse complement strand
TCCCAGTGTCTGAACGATCAATTTCAGGTTGAAATTCCACTCAGAGACATCCCCAGGCTGCGTCTGGCATCGACATGTACCAAGCGACATTATTGACGGCAAGCACTGTATTTTATTTCTGTTTTTCCTTTATTTATAAGCCATACACGACGGTACTTCTGAAAGAAATTGAGGCTCGATGAGGATGCTTAATTTTTAAACATTGTCATGTTTCCAGCGATGACGTGAAGAGATTTCTTTTTATGAGGCGTATTCAAGCATCAACGAGACTACTCTTTGTATTCACTGGTAATACAACATTCAGCTGTAAGGCTTTAGGAAAAAAGTAGTGACTGAAAAAAAAACCTGTTATTCAGCTTTTTTCAACTGCTTGAGATGCGAATCACCTTTAAAGCGAGGTTTCCTGTGAGATGCTTTCACTCTTACTTTACAAAAGAATGAGTGCATAAGACAGACGAAGTCTTGGTCAGGGAGAATGTTAGAGCTGCTTAGCAATGTTGCTGGCCATAATTGATGAGTTTTCATCGTGAAGGAGTGAGTAGCTTTCATTGTCCATTTAGACCTCATGATGTCGACAAACAGTATATTTTAGAAAGTCGAGGCGTCTCACGTGAAACCTCCCGTGTGGTTGGCCTTATGTGGAAGATCAGTTATACGAAGTAAATAACAGCAGTCTGGAAAGTTCTGAAGGTGATTGACAAGAAATTTTACAGGTAGACCATACACCTGTCCAAAGCGTACTCTCGCTTACGCTGGAACAACTTTCGCTTTAAAGGGTGACCGAGCAAATTTCAGGATGAAATGGATTTGTGAGAGATACGGCATAATTTGTTGAAAACGGGCCAGATTGTGGTCATTGACATCTTATTTTGTGATCTGCCTGCCATCTATAACAGCCTGTAGCCAGTTAGGGATGGATCTGATCACCTCGTCTGCATTGATCTCCTGCCACTTCTGCTGCCTCACACTCTTCAAATGGGCCTTGTTCCGTATCTCCTTCACCCTCTCCCTGAGGATTGACCACACCTGCTCTATTGGCTGCATGATTCACTTTGCAGTCAGAGTTCATGTTGGAGAGCAAAGTCAGACACTTATCAAGTGAATGTGTACCAACATCTGCATCTGCAGAAAAGACTGGCCAAGTTTTTTCCCAACAGATTCCTCCTGCATACAGTGGTGGATGCGGACGGCAAGCAGATTGCAAAAATGAATTATGACTGATATGTCATTTACCACATCATTATCTGCTTTATTTTCAATGAATTATGCTCTTTCTGTGACACAATCATTTGGTCACCCTTTCGGTACTTGCACAAGGGGCTCGGAGAGGTCAAATGCATCATTCATTCATCTGAGCGACATTTGAAACACTGCGAGTGCTACTGCGATATCAAAGTATTCTGAGTGACAGCATACGGTGGAAGCCGGTCCTACGGGCCCCAATGGCTGGGGCACATTATGTAATCATCGGAGCTGAGATTTTTAGGCGATTTTGTCACAGATTCCCGCTTATTCCATCTCACTGAACTTCATTAAATCCACGGAGCTGTTTTCAGTCTGATCTGCGCAGTGGTGAAAACAGTCTGAGACGAAATCACCTAAGAAAGAACGTCCACAGATGTTGTGGGAGGTTTCTTTTTGGGTGTTGGCTGCGTCGTCAGCATCATGGACGCCATTGTGAAGATCAGTCAAGCACCCCTAATGTGTACGCTTAGGTATTCATTCATTGTGTCCTCTCCACACTGAAAAGTGCCTGAATGGCGTGACTTTCCAGTGGGGGCATCGGAAAGTGGGAAGGCAACTGCCATCTTAATGCTATCTTGCAACACCGAAGAGCAAGATAAACAAGAACCACTCTGGTTGGAGAAGTCGCGTATTGGATCTGGCCACCGACGTGCCTTCAATTGCTTCCACTGCGTGCGCTCGCTTGTCCTGGGTCTTGTTGCTCCTCTGCTTGGCGTCCACGTCCACGAGTGGCAAAGGTGAAATCTTTTCTCTTTCCCCATCTTTCAGGAAAGAGGAAGCACAAACATGATCTTTATTTTTCTCCCTTTCGGGATCTCGATGGCGCGCAGAAAGAAAAAAAAAAGGGGCAAGAAAGAAAGGACGGTGAGAGGCTTCTTCTCCTCTCTCTCTCGTTCTTCCTCTCGCACTTCTCCACGCTCCCTCAGTCTCTGTCAAGAGTCCGCGGAGGTGACGTCGACGACGACCGAGTGGGGGTCACCGAACTATTTCACGCTTCTACTCATGTCTCCATCTCTTTCGGGGCCAGTGCCATAATAGAAGGCTCTCACTGTATATTTCCGGGATGGCGTTCAGAAATTAGGGGACGTCAGCGTTGCTGCAATAGCTCTCCTCCAGACGACTTTCTCGTCCGTTGTTTCTGCCGTTGCTGCGGGTCAAGTGAACAACAGTTGGTCTCTTCACGTAAGAGCTCGTGTGACTGAAGAGCAACTTGACTCGCCAATTCCGGGCCATTGAGTCTACACCCCTGTATTCCTCGAATCCCCAGAATTCTGACTCGGTGAAAAATTTCTGCCAGTTTTAGCAATCTCCATGGGGAATGAATCTGGCCCGGAAAGAAAAACTGTGAGATGGCTTTAATATTCTAGACTCCATGTACGATTAGAAACTGAAAATGGGAAGAGAGAGCTGACTTTTTGTGCTTCTTCCTCTCCTCGTCCTTTCAATGGAGAAATTCCAAGTGAATTCAGATGAAATGTGCTTTTGTAGAGTGTGCATTACATGATCCCGGTAGGTAGAGCCGGCCGATGAGAGAAAAGAAGACTCTTCCTTTTCTGGTAGAAGCGCTTGGTGCATTAAGAAAACAAAGAAAGACTTCTCATCCATCTCCTTCAACACCTCTTGGCTTGGAAAGTTGAGATCGCAGGGAAGACTGAACAGCATGGCTCAGTGAGGTGAGTATCTTTGGTTTGGTCAGAGAGTGCATGTGTGTTCAGGCCAACCTAAACCATCACTTGGCCACAGCGAAGCTCTATATACTTAGCCGAGTTTGGACTGGGGGGATTTGATCTGTCCGACACCTTCGCCTGTCCAAGGGAGGACAACGTGAGGCCCAGGACAGGGCAAAGTCTGAGTCGAAACTAGGAAGATATCGTGCACATTGCAGACAGGCAGGGGGCAAAATTGACTTTGCCCCCCCCCCTCCCCCCCCAAAAAAAACCCTATTGGAAATGTTCAGTGCAGCAGTACATGTACTTTGCATGTATGTACGAAGGATATGAGGCACTGCACTGAACAAACGGGGATATATATAATCGAAAACCGAAATTGCTCTCCACAACTAAAAGCACATTGCAGGCGTTCGAAAAAAAAACCAGAGTGGTGAAGTTCCAATGACAAGCACAATCAGCGGTTCCTCAGTATCATTAAAACGTGACCCTTGAGTGTTCTAATGGGTGCGTGGGCAGAGGAATCCTGAAGAGTTAACTCTACTTTATGTGCTATTCTGGAAAGTGTTGAGGATTCTGATATGAAATGTGTAAATCTGATGCTGAGACACAATTCTGAGTGCCGTGGTTAAAACGGGGATAAAAGCTGATGCTTAAAAGGCAGCAAGCTCGAGACGGACGCACGTCCAAGTGGCTTGAAATGTAGCTCTTCGAGGGAGTACAAATTGACGAAATTGGCTAGAATTTTACTGGGGAACTCCTGGTCCTTAGGCCTACAATGCCAAAGGCCTGTTTCTATCGCCTTTCGTCCCCCCGGGTATGCAGGCACCCTGAGTCCATACGTTTTGTGGGGAGAGTTGCAAGGTTCTGAGACAACACTTTTGCTCCGAGGATGCGGTGGTTTTTCGTTGCACAGGAGAGATGATCTCACGGCACCATGGACTCGAGACCTCGCATGCTCACGAGTCTCATTGCCCCTGTTGAAGTCTCATACTCTGTCATGGACAGCGCGCGGAGAACGCCAAAAATTGATGGCACAGAGATGGACGATATGGTATTGCACAGGAACGATCAACATCTTCCAGCAGTTGGTAACGGCGGCCCTCAAATAGCCTTCCGTATAGGACTTTTCTTCTCAACTGACATAGTTTGCTTCACCTTGACTTACGACCTCAAAATACTATGCCTTTAAAACGACTATCATTTATCCAACAAGTAGCCTGAGTAAGATATTGACAACTAAAAATACAACCTGGCATGCCGTTCGTACCGTCGGCACGTGCAACTCCCTCGACATCGTTGGTCGTTGAGCAACTTCGAGAAAAATTGCAGCCAATTTCATCAAATTTTTACACTTTTCCAAAAGCTCAATGTCGGCTTTGCTCCCTCTCCACCTTGCTGACTTTGAAGCACTGCAGCTCCAATATGGACAGTCAGGATGTTGAACTTATGTACTCAAAATTGTGTGCCAGTATCAGATTTACACACGCCACATCAAACTTCCACCTCAACACGTTCCAGAAGAGCACATGAAGTAAAGTTATCCCTGCGGAAGTTATACTCACGGCAGGGAGTGTATTTCCTGTCTTCCTGGTAATACAGCAACTACTAGTGCTGCATTCATTCACCAAAAAAAGGACTTCAACTCGAATGCGGATTCTCTGGCGAGGACTTCATCTTATCTGGAAGGAACTTTGACTCGCATTGAAGAGGATAGAGACAGAGGTGAATGAATCAAGTTGGCTTGACGAGAAGTCGAATTTAACACTTTTTGAAGGCTTTATTGCATTATGATGCTGAAACTAAAGATGAAAGAAACACCCAGTACCAAAATCATTGGAGGGTACCAAATCAGTTCAGCCTGACAATTTTTAACTGCTTTTAGCGGCAATGCTGAATGTGACTCTGATGCAGATCAGGAACTGATCTAAATCTGACAGCTTTCTGAATCTGCAAAAAAGTATCCCAATCACCAACACCCCTGACTCAAGTCGTAAGTTTAATCAAATCAACAAGTCATATTTCCCAGTCTTCATTCATTCAGAGACAAGATTATAATCGCTTTTTCTAGCCACTCCATAACACTAAGAGTACAACTTCTGCTAGACAATTTTTGATAAATAAATGCCTTTTTGGGATCTGTCTTCCTTCTCAAGGGGAGGGCTCCCTTGGGACCGTGCCCCCCCCTTCCTGACCATCAACAATGACACTGAAACAGGGTCTATTTAGTAATTGAACTTGCTCTTTCGCTGTATTGATCGAGGGGGCTGGTGAGGAAGACAGATCCAAAAAAGGCATTTATTTATTAACAACTGTCTTGCAAAGTTGTACTCTTTGTGTTATGGAGAGGCTAGAAAAAGAGATCCTAATCTCCTCGCCAAGAATGAGTGGAGCCCAGGAAACATGACCTATTGATTTGGCTAAACTTGTGAAAAAGGTGAATTGAGGAGCTTTTTGCAACTCTCTTGGAAGGAAGAAAACCGCGTCGGGGAGTTGCCAACCGCCTGGGGCCACCCTGTAGTAAAACTATTAGAATTGCGTGAATGTCCCCTAGACCTGTACAAGCCGGGGCATGGCTAAATTGCAAAGACCATAAAACTCATAAGGTGGGAACATGGGTTTAGTACGAGTACCGTGGTTACCAAGTAATTTTTGTATACAATAGAACAATGATTTAGCCAACGTCTTCCATCCGTACCAAAAAAAACCCCGAAGGTTTAAAACTGCGCAAATACGGCAAATAAGAGGTAAAAGTGTATTTTGATGTTTCAGAAGTGTGTCAGTGCGTCTGCTAGAAGGTTAAGAGCAGTGAAATGCAGTCAGAACCCGTGTACCGAAATCCGTCAATACCCGGTCCCGTTCGATACCTGAGGATGGCTGAAAGAATGCAGCCAGACTTACCCTAAACGTCGCATCGTGCAGTGGCACAGCCTGACTTCATAAACGCTGTTGCTGCCTGATGAACTTACGAATGCATGCCAATTCCACTGGCGCGTAGTCCAATGACCAGCAATGCTGGTGAAGCAGAACCTCTCTGCAAGGATCAACTCAGGGCCTGGAGGACTGGATTCCGATGGGGACGTTATTTCGATAGAGAAAGATGGGAGTGCGTACGATAGAGGGGGGGAGAAAGTAAGCAATTGACGCTTATCGGGAGTTCATCTTCATGCAGACGATTTTATGGAGTGAGACACCGCTGAACATACGGAGTCATCAAAATGGAAAGGACTTGACTTTTGCAATCACCAAACTGAGAACTGACGTCATCAAGTCGACCACGGAGTTGCAGAGCCAAATCAGATTGTAGGAGCTTCATTGATTCACTGATACCATCGATTTGGTGATGTCACTTTCCCATTTGGCGAGGAAAGTACCCCATTATGGCTGCGCTTATTTATCCGCAAAAGAAAATGTGTTTAAACGATGGAGATGACTGCACTCCGCAACTGTGGATAGAGTTCGATTCCCGCCCACCCAATTTGGTAAATGTCTCTCATGCTTTTTAGCTGGCTGACCTTTCGGCTCAACTTCAGTTTGCTAAAGTTGGGGCTTCAATGTTTGAACAATGTGGAACTTTTCCATGTTGGCAGGTGAAGACAGTGTCATGACTCATAGGACCTCTTGTCATCTCAAGCTGAGGAAGCTACTTTGCAAGCAAACTGTCACTTTTGCGTCAGAGTCTGGACTGTAACAGTTCTGGCCAAGTCAGATATGCCTGATCTGTGCTCCACGACCTGACATGCCTTCCATCCAACTTATGGCTTTTCAGCAAGTCTGCAGTGGTCATGTGAGGATGCGGAGTACCTTGGCCACATCCTCGGGGGTAATGTTGTCTTCTAACATCCCTACAGTCCAGGTATGGTAGGTAGACACCTTTCACCTCTTAAGTATTATTTCACATGCAGGGTGCTTCCGAATCAGCTTCCATAACCACTGCCAATTTTGAACGAACCTGCCAGTGACTCAATGTGTCCGATCACTATAGCAACACCCCGGGGAAAAAGTACAGAATCTTTGGGTAATTCACACAAACTTTTTGGGTTGGAAGGAAACTGTGAAGCATTTTAAAGTCCATAGAAAAACATTTGCTCAAACTGAATTGGGCCCTAAAATGACACTCACTTGACTCCAGGGCCAAGCCTTCAAACTGATACCCAACAAGATGAAACTGTAGTAAAGATTCCAAGCTTCACTTTTTTAACTTATAAACATTTCCTGAGCATAGGTAGGATGAAGCTAACTTTAAAACGCTTGTGTAACTGCACAATTTTCAACACGGAGTCAATATCACAAACGGACGTGGACGGGAGGGAAAGAGGATGAGTCTCACAGATGCAGACGTACATTTTGAACTGGTAGCTGTGTTAGAGGTGTGGACTAGCTGAAAATGACGCATGAATATGCAAGACCATCGATTAGGCAAAAAAGCGCTCCTATGATGGCTAAGAATAGCTAAATTTCTCTAAACTTTAGTGTGCACAGTTCTTCCTCCTTGGAGTGTACAGTGTGAACGAATGCGGGCTTATTTTGTTTTTTCCTCATTGTCACGACCACATTGATGCGACCTTTTCAGCCGATTCAGAGTAACAGACTTTGGCAGGCAAAGTTTCCCTGCATTGATGTAAATATATAAAATCTTCGTTCATGTTCATGGACTGGGATATGACTTGATATCGTCTAAAGCTAACTCGTGCTCAGCCTGGAATCTCATTGCATTACAATCTGCTGCAGCTACCAGGAGATCAGGCTTGGTGATGTCTCCTTACAGCTGAGCTGAATGGTGCAAAGACGCTGCAAACATTCGTCCGCCAATTCAAGTCTTAATTTTCCACGTCAAATCCAACTTCAGATTTATAGAAATCATACAACACCTAATAGCAGGAACTGCTTGAGGTTAATGCTTCTGGTTTTGGTGCACACACAAGCAGCCGAAGAGTAGCTTATTGGCTCCTTACAACAAGAAACCTGAATGCCAAGGCTAGTGTAAACTTTTCTTACTTCCCAGTACATCTCGTTTATGTATCTAATTCTTTACTTAGGATTTTTTCAACTTCCCTTTACTAAAATGGATGTCTATTTTCGGCGTCTACGGGCCTCGTGGTCCCCACAAGCAAGATCTACGACGTTTCTTCATAACTCATTTTTTTCTTTGCAGCCTTTTTTTCTTTTTTCTTTTTCCCAAAACACAAAGATATGCCTCAAACTCCCAGTAACCTCCCTTTAGCTATTGCCTGAGGCCGGGCTATTCTACTTTGGGGACTCAGTCCTTTATTGTTTTCCGCCAATGCACATATTTCATTGTTCACATCCATAGAGAAGGTGCAATCTGACTGTCAGGTATTCGCCATTCACATTTCTGCCGTGTCTTCTCAGCGTGGATGCCCCAGTCAGATATAATGGTTGCTACTGGCTCCTGTTGGACGACTGTGGTGCTGAAAAATCGGTTGCTGTGCACGTAGCAGCCCTGAAGGGGCAAGTCTTAGTTACCGACAGAAGGTAATCTGCATATCTATTTTCGAAAAGAATATTTTTAGCCATTTTTTTTGTCGGCACCCTGTGCGTGCGGCGCGGCGGCTATGGAAAAACGTGATAATAAAATTTTCCGCATATTATGATGACCGAGGCTGTAAGGATTATTTGGATGACGCTTTGCATTTAAATGGGCCTGGTCTGTCGCCATAACCTTTAGTTCTAATAGTGAAACTTCTTCACGGACAAGCTCTGAAAGGTCTCTGAAGCTCTACCAAGTGGTGGGTATCAGTTTCCGTATCCGTTTTAGGAACAAGTGGATCTTATTTCGTGCCAACGGGACCTTTTTTTTCGTCTAGCTGAAGCTGTTGCTATCGTCCTCATCAGCAAACAACTTTGAGAGATCACGGGCGATTGAATGCATGCGAGCGACACGAGGGATTTTCTCCACGCTCATTTCCTGGGCATCTTAATCTGGCGGAACCAGCAAACAGCAGGTGGAAGTCGCGTCCGTGCTAAATCAGCATAATCCTCCTGTACTCTCCTCAAGCAACGTTGCACTGCACTGGTTGCTACATAAGAGCGTTGTTAGTCAGCAGCGCGACCACGATAGCTGGACGGACACAAGACTGGAGAAAGAGTTGCAACCCCGAGGGCTCCAGCTGCGGCTCCTCGGAGGACGCTTATGAATGAGCAGACTGATCTGCTCTGGAATGTCTTCCACAGCGGACTACAGATATAAGAAGCATCACGGGGATCTGATCATTGTATCCGTCGGATGCAGACAGCGTGCGAGTGAATCGCAAGTGTCCTATTTTAACACGGACGTATCCGACTTTACCAAGGTACTGCAGAAGACGTCAAATGATGGGTCTTTTAGAGGTACAACGAGTGTCACAGCAAAAATGGAAATGAATTGAGTTGACACTTACAAGGTAGAGTTGCATGTCAAGGGACCAAGAATTCGTGGATGCCGTGACCACTGTCGATCTGTGGGCCAACAACGCCCAAAACTTCCTGGTCTCTGACCGACTGCATCACTGCACAGCTGCTTTTCTTTGTCAATCTCTCGCCACACCTTGGTGACGAGTCTCTCCTGCTCGACCTTGGACTTGGGCCTCCTGCTTTCTGACCCTCTGCTTAATGATGGCTTACACGTTCTCGGTAAGACACACACCAGCTATATATTGGGCATCTGGAGGTCATGGGGAGTGGGGACAGAGAAAGCTTCGGGGTAGAGTAACTAAAGTTATTTTTTAGCTAACGCAGATAAAAGGAACACATTAATATTTTACTCAAGATAACCCTCAGCCCAAATCTTTAGATGGCCATATTTTTCATTACTGCTTCACTGAGATACATGCGTTTATGTAGCAGGATCGGAGTGCGCAGCTTCGTCAATTCTCAGACAATTCATAGATCGACATTACTTGGCAGTTGACTAATCAATGGAGTCTCTCTTGTCCATGACCAGTCCTCATGTCCAAGATGTCGAGCCATTCCGTTCCACAAACCCCTCAGGTCATAAGTCATCTACAAGTCACTCACTCTACTGACCAATATAAACTTTTGTTCATCTTCTGTCTGTCTGACCGAACAACATCAACTGCTTCATTTGGGTTTACTGTTTTGGGGGCTTGATGGACAGAGCTTTTCGGATCCAGAAGCATTCTTAGCCCTCCAAATTTTACACCCTTCTCCATCATGGGAAGAAAACAATGCTTATCAGCAGCTGCCACTTTTTGCTGGCATCTGCTTGATATGCAGCACAGAATTCACGAAGCCACTAAAATTCATTGGGAAGCAGAGACCACGATCACTTGGGCCTAGTAACTTTTCTTTCTGCCAAATTATTTTTTCACTTAACTTACTTCACTTATTAGCTTCGTCACCTCATCTCGTTGCGCGGTGTCAAAGGGGGAAAGAGACAGTCTGGATGCTGTCAGCTCACTCATGTTCTTCCCCTCGGCCACCACATGCATGAAGCACCCAGGGTAGTCATCAGTCTTCTCGATGGTATCAAAGACTGTCCAGGGTTTAAATACTATGTTTGCAAATGTCAGGACATGGGAGCAGCTGGATGAAGTAAGTCGCACTCCTGGGCATTTCCAGCAGGACCATTATATCCGTGATGGCTACTCACACTCGTAACTTTTTGATGATGAGCTCTATTTCTATTGACTTCCATTCTTGCTGCTGCAAATCGCACAACAACAAATCGGTGTTATGAAGCCTTAGCAACTGCTAGAATATTACTAAAAGCTTCGTGAGGCACAAGAACTATCACTTTTTTTGAAACAGAGAAACAAAATGTACTTCGGACGTAATTGTTCGCTGCACGAATTACATACGTCTGTGCAAGAAGCTTTGAGAACCCGAGTGGCGACAGGGCGTGACGACCCGAGGGTGGGGGCGAGGAAGGGCGAGGTCCAGGAGTCTGTTCAGTCCAAAAAAACCGTGCTGTGCAACTGACGTTTGTAGTTGAACTTTGGCCATTTGGTTATGAGGCAGAGCTTCTTGGCCAGAGCTGTTGCTCTGTCAGTGAAACGCCTCACTGGGCTTTGCACTTCTCCGCTTCAGTGCAGTCTTTTCTAGCCATCGCATTCATTTAGTTCTGCTGGCCAGCGTCACCTCCGCATCTTGAGCTTTTGACAAAGCCAGCAGATGGCGCCACTCATTAAATATCAGTTATGAACAAAGAGATGAGTGGGATTCAAACCCCCCCATATTGCTGAGTGTCGGGCTAAAGACTTTGCCACTGAGCTATCTTGCTCAGGGCCAAAGGGATGGTCAAGACAGAGATCCAGTT
>JAAUXU010074581.1_pt1 | contig 11190 bp, 9 predicted proteins | sample 7278151 | NCBI WGS metagenome assembly JAAUXU01 (sample SAMN14350113, study PRJNA611818) | marine sediment metagenome | isolation source: surface marine sediment (1.8m) | place: French Polynesia: Moorea | collected 2018-08 | reverse complement strand
GTCCCCACCTATGTAGTCCCCACCTATGTAGTCCCCACCTATGTAGTCCCCACCTATGTAGTCCCTATAGCCTGACAGACAGACAGACACACACACACCGACACACAGACTACATAAAGTCCTAGCGCTTTATATATTAGATAGTACTATGATTAAGCCATCTGCAATGATTCTTCAAAAAAGTCGAGTTTTTTTAACCAATTGTGCAAATGCAGGTCGTGTTAAGAGCAACACTTGTAGTGCTACACAGAGACTGCGTGAGAACGAACTATTTTTGGTCCTCATACTTCTTAGCTGTGATAAGAATTATTTGTAATGTGGAAGCGTCGACCTGGATGACGCAGTGGATTTGTGTACTTTTAACACAACTTTCGTTTACGCTGTTGAGCGTGGTTTTATCTAAACAACAACAAAAAACTCTACTTGCTTTACAGCAGATTGAAATGAAAAAATTGACAGGTTGTTTCGTACACGTTGTCATGACAGCTTTGAGGTTGTATCAGAGAATCTACAGGGTGGGTAAGAATAAACGCGACTGTTGGAGACGACTAAAGATGGAGCAAGTGCCGGGGATTCATCTTCCAGCAGTTCAACGACCCCAAGCACACTGTCATGGTCATCAAGGTGTGGTTTGGGGACAATAACATCAACCTGCTGGAGTGGTCCAGCCAGTCCCCAGATCTCAATCCCCTTGAGAATCTGTTGACTGAGCTTAAAAGACGGCTCCGTGCACGAAGCCCCAACCCCCTGGATGAGTTGGAGACCTGCTGTTTGGAGGTCCTCCCCAACAACACGGAGCCCTTTCTGAGGGCGGAGTTGGGGGAGCTAGGGTTTGGGTCAGGGACAGGGACTCTCCACACTAGTTTGCCCGACTTTAAGCCTCTCTGTATATTGTGATGAAAAAGGTTTGCAACAAGACATGCTTCGACATCAACAGCCTGAAGTACTGAAACAGGAGGGACTGGTCCAAGCTTGACCCCAGCTACAGTCGAGCCATGCGGTTGGGAAGGCATCTGGAGTGTGTTCTTTGCAAATGGCAACCCCGTAGAGACAGCAGGAAGAATCTCTGTTATGTAAAAGCAAAGTTCCATTCATTCATTCCCATAGCTCAAAAGTAGTTCGCAAAACTTCATTTTGTTAAATTTTAATGTCTGATTTTTAGGTCGCCTTTTGGTGGACACTAAGTGTGCATATTACGTTGTTTTTGCTCGTGTTTCACGCTCTAAAGGTTTATGCGTAATTTTAAGAAATAATAAAGGGTGTAACAGCAAAAATGCTACTGAATCTCTCAATCTCTGGCCACACCTTGGTGATGGAGTCTCTTAAACTCAGCCCGAGAGTCAAAGCATTCAAGGAAGAAAATGACTCGAACAATTTGACTCTCGGGCCGAGTTTAGGAGACTTCATCACCAAGGTGTGGACAGAGATTGAGAGACTCAGTCACATTTTTGCTGTTAAAACATTTATAAATGACATGTAGAGCAGTGCTTGATGCACAAATTAATAAAGAATTATGACTGCTGAAGTTATGCAGGCCCCAAGAGCTTTTTTAAGTTTTCTCTTTGACTCTATCATTGTGACGTCACCAGTCAGATATGAAAGTACACAAATGCAAATTTTTGTTGCAATCATCATTCATCCTCTGCCAATCTGGAAACTCCAGAATCATAGGGCTTCACTGAAAGAAGGAAAAGTTATTGAAAACGGGTCCGATCAAACGACGAAAAATCCACGAAAAGGCCGAAGTAATTGGAAAAAACATTGTAAATCTACATAATGTGATTTTCCCAGTGTAGCCTTATTAATTGATCATTTGGGCTCCGGCTTGTAAACTATGAAAATTGTGATATGCTCTGTAGCTACCAAAATTTGCACAACATTTGGAAAAACTGCCAAACTATATATGATTTGGTCTTTTTTTACAATTTCTATAATTCTTTTCGTTGCTTTCTGTAGGTACGCCGCATTTGGCTATTGCTGGTAACCTTAGCCTCAGTTGACAAGACTCCTGGGAGCGTGTAAATTACATCATTAACACAGGTTTTTCGTGGTTGCCTCACCTAACTAACCCTTTAAGTACAGCCCATTTCCGCTGTCGTCGCCGTGTTCCTCAGCAGCTAAAACTTGACTAGGACGGGGTTGTTGACTGGACTAAAGGCCAGCTCCTTCAGGCCCACGCTGTACCATTTTTTTGTCCTCACTCTTCTTTTTTGTCAAAAAGTAGGTAAATTTTGTAAGCCTCCGCCAGAAAGTCATAGTCACTTTTGTTAACTTCGTTTTTCTATTTTCAGCGTTAGTTTTGATGGGAAAGACGCTTTTTCTCTTGCTAACTTTTTTTAAGTTGAACTCGTGTAAACAACGTCTTACTTGATGTAAAAGTCTCACATTATAACAATCATAACAAATCTCTAAAATTACTCGGTGTCCCCAAGATGTATGCACAAAAGCAAAAGCACGTGAGATATAATCTGTTAAACTCGTGTGGTCGAATCTGCTGGACATCGAGTGGCACAAACAGCTGACTGATCGGGAAGAGGCTAAATTTTAACCTGACTACGGCGAAGACATCGGAGACATCTCTAGACCCTGACCTCCGAGGTCATTGGCGTTGTCAGAGGTACGATGTCGACATTCTACTTGAGCGCAGTGACTAGCTAATGTGCAGGAAGAGACAGCAAGTTTCGTAAAAAAGACTAAAATATTCAATTACGCTTTAAAAAGGCTTAAATACCAGGAGGTTCTGCTTGAAATTGTCCATTCATGAGAGGAATACGACCAAAGTTATATTAGCTATAGCCTAGTTCGAAAATGTCAATTTCGGACTTTCGAGGTGGAACATTGGCCGACTCTGGACACTGGCGTGGCTGGTACAAGTCCCCCGTTTTTTTCTTTAAAAAAAAGGTTTTTCTATGTGCACTTTTAATTTGCAATGTCACTGCTTACATACAACTGTCTGAATTTGCAACTCCAAAAATGCTATGTTATACAATCGTCTCAGAGATGCTTTTATAGCAAAGCATTTATGGAGTTCCTAATGTAGTGGATGTGGACCGCAAAAATCCGAGCCTTCGCACATCGTCACGCGTCTGGTGCCTCAGCACGTCTGGGGCACCCTGTAGAACGCCAACGGTACATTTCTGTCACTCGTGACGCTTGGAGACGAGCCCGGTCTCTCGGAAGCTGTCGGTGGCGTCCTCCTCGTACCTTAAATCCGATGAAGTTGTCAGCGGCCACAAAGTATTCGTCGGGCTTCGAGTCGAGCACCACGGTCAGACCCCGCTGGTAACTGGCACTGTTCAGACGGCGAATCCTGGCGGTAGAGGTGTGTGTGTGTGTTGATGAAGGATGGCTCTGCAGACATTGCGAAAAACACAGTGCAAAAAAACAGTACCTCGTCTTCTTCGGGTCTGCCTTAACACGGGGGGAAACTCCTCCGACGTCGTCGGGTCCCTCGGAAGAGTCTGGTGACACTTTGCCCACGAAGAGAGGAAGGTGGACACTGACACGAATGGAGGAATCACGGCGAAATTTCGCAATGACGATAGCAATAGTTACACTTACGCGCCCATTTGGGTATCGGCTTGTGCAGTCTCCTCGTAGAAGTAGTCGGCGTCTCCTGTGCCGCCGCCGTCGTCGTGATGTTCAGGCATGAACTCATGGAGTCCCTCGTCCAGCTGCTGGATCCCGATGTCGTCTAAGTCGTCGACGTCAAGGATGTCCTTCAGGGCGGAACTTTGCAAGGCAAACAAGTAAAAACAATGAAATATACTAGACCGCTAACAAACTTTTTCATGTCGTGACTCACAAGTCGATGGTTTCGCTTTGCTTGAGTGCATTGAAGGAGCAGCAGAAGCCGTCGTTGGTCTTCCTGACCTGGAAGATCTTGCTACAGTCCTGAACCTGTCCCTGCCACCAGCATCCCAGAATGAAGTCGGAACAAGCCGGCATCACCTTCAGTAGCAGCAGCATCACCACCACAGTGCGTCACCCTCTCTCCCGCAAAAAAGGTATCCTCACCGTGGCCATGAGCGACGTCAGATTTGCCAGGCCCAAGCCTCCAATGACGGCAGCAAGGTCCTCCTCGTCCTCGTCATGTTCAGGTCCCGTCACTTGGGCAGGGAAGGACTTGAGCCCGACCAGGAGGGAGACCAAGCGATCGAGATCGGAGCGAGAGCGCAGAATGCTGGACCATCTAGTCGAGGTCAATAGTCTTGTACTCTCGTTCGGAGGAGCAAACTTTATTCGTGTTTAAACGTCAGTTCACCCTTTTGAACGGCAAATACTTACAGGGTGATCAAAGCAAACTCTTTTTGTGGCCTGCAACCTTTGTGTGTGTATGGGGTGGGGGCTGTATATGGGTGTGCTTGCTTAAAACAAAGTTCCGAGACGAACAGATCTAGCCTTGCTTACGGCTCTTGGTCGACCAAGTCGTTGAGTTTGGCTTCCACCACCTTGCTGGTGGGGCAAAGGGTGACGGCGGGGAAGTCGATCTCCCACACGGGGTGGTCCACAGAGTCCAGGGTTGTTATCGTGGGCTAAAAAATAGGAAGGGTCGGGGAGAATACCAATAGCAGACCAGACAATGTCATAACATTGAGGTCGGACTGTTTTGACCTCGGTGATGTTGGCGCCCCCTACAAGTTTGACTTTCGGACAAGCTGAGAATGCTCACTTTTTCATTCCACTTGGCCCAGATCGGGTAGATGAAGTAGACGGTAAGGAAGAAGCCGCAGGCGCAGAGCAACACCCACAGGACCCTCTCGGTCCAGTGACGGCCGTCCTCAGTTATGTAACGGAGACCATGCAGGGAGCTGCAACAATACCAGGTGGACATGATAAGACTTCCATGGATGCCAACATGGCCTCCCTCCCCGCCGCCAACCCCTGCGTTAGCACTTGCCTGGACTCACAGTACTCCTTGACGATGGAGATGCACGGGACGTCTGCGCAGCAGCACTCGTCCAACTCGCGAATCCGGATAGCGATGGCGTTCGAAGGATTCGACAGAAAGAACGGATTCCGCTTCGAAGAGTCCTTCGCGCCCTGGACAGGGGGAGTCAAAAATCAAGCAAACGGAGCCAACAGCACTGAGATGGGTTAAAAAAAAGGATACGCTGCAGCCCACCGAGTTGGGTTATTCACAGCTTTTTTGAAACCATGCTAGCGCCCACGCGCTCCCCACTTTGCTGGGTAGGAAAAAATATCAAGCGCTGTCTGTCTGTCTGTCTGTCTGTCCGTCTGCTGCGCGAAAGCTGGAAACAGCCGCAAAAATCAGCCGCGCAAGAGCCGGAAGTCGGCCTCGAAAATCAGCCGCAACAACCGGCCGCAGAAATGCCAGAAATCAGCCGCGCAAAACCAGAAAATCAGTCGCGCAAAAAGTCACAACTCGAGTGCTTTTTTTTTATATAAAAAAAAAAAAAGAATCAGCCGCGGCCGCGTGAAACTTGGAAAGGAGCCGCCGACAGACAAATAGACACACCTTCGCACTCTCCTCGCGCTTTGTAGAGACAGAGATTTAGGTTCTTTCTGAGGAAGTAATTCTTAGTAATTTTTTTTTATTAAGACTGTAACTTTGTTTGCTCACTGTGCACACAATTGTGATGAAAAAACAAGTCAAAATGGACATCATGCATATTTTTAGAGATTTTGCTCTGAAATTCTGACACGCTGAGGTGTCACTTCAGACCTATTTCGAGGGCGCGTAAAAGGTTGACGTTAACGTTAGCAATTTTCATTTCTTTTAAATTTAGGAGTGAAATACTAGTCATATTCTGCTTCGTTGTAGAGAAAGTCTTAAAAATTTGATCTTTTACAAAGGGTCAGTAAAAGTCCGAAGATCCATCCAGGAACGAGGAAAATGATGATCTTTAAGTTTGTTAACCACGCAAAATGTAATTTAACACCAGATTTTCGACTTTCACGATTTGCCTTATGTTTCCTTGCTAGAGTCTGTTCCACTACTTAAAAAGTGACTAGCGACGAACTTTAAACTAGACTCTGAATTTACCGTGCAACTTTAAGTTCAAAGATCGGGCAGGGAACCTCAAATTGTGCCCTTAGAGAAGTATTGCATTGAGTTTCAATTTCTGGTGAAGTGAGTTAACTTGTCTATAAGTACGGTCAAAATTCGAACACATGATGAGTCTCACATTTATGCTTCTGACCACTTTTATATGGAGGGAAAGTTTCACTAATATGATGGGAAAAAACCTCCGAGAAAGGTCAAGTCTCACATTGATGTTGTGTTTTCTTTAGTGACTGTTTAATAAGACTACTTTTTGGCCTTTCCAATGAGATCGTATTCGTACAAGTGAAAGCTTGAAAGAGGTAAAAAATGCATCGACAAATTGATGATGACTCAAGATCCAACAAGTTGTTCTTGTTACCTTAAAAAGAATACAAAAAGATTGTTTCAGCTAATATATGCACACGCGCAACGTGGCCTAATCATATATGCGAGATTTAACTGTACAGCGTGTCACCAATTCCGCGATGCAAATTTTTAACATATTGTAAGCCAAGTGTCAGCATTGCTTCTTTAGCAAACAAGTGGAATATCCCGGCGACTTCGCAAATGTTTAAAAAAAACCCGTAATTTCAAAGCCAAGGAAGTGGACGCCTTGAGGAAGAGAGAGAGTGATGACGACGAGGTTGGGGTTCTTGAAGAAGACAGTCTGGGACAGTTCAGGTACAGCTTGGCGGAGAGGACATCCGATGCCTCCTGTCCCTACAATCTGGAGGACGTGGAGGCAGCCATTGAGGCTATGAGGACCAAGAGCAAAGTTATTCCCACCGAGGCTGAAGGCCAGTCTTGAGTGCCAACAAATTATCTATGAATGTCAAGAAAGGAAACTCTGTGTATTCTACTTGCTCATGTCCGTTATCTTGGTCACTAAGTTGAGGGGAGTGGTAGGTTTGTATCGCGTTTTGGTGACACACTGTACAAGTTGCTTTTGGACTAAGACACAAGCCTGAGGATACCTTCGAAGCGTCGAAGTCATCTTGTTGACCCTGCGCGTTGAGAGTCTCTTCATCGTTCACCTTCCTGGATGGCATCTTTGGACCGACTGGAGGAGTTCGTCCCCTCCCTTTCCCCCACCCCGGGCTGATCGCGGGTACAAAACGATAAAAAAATGGTTGACCGCAGGCAGGACGGTTTTCGTGGAACGCTCTCGTGTGCTGTGACCCACTTACTAGGCCACAGCCTTGACCTCTTTAGGTGTGCTTACTCAGTGTAGAAAATACAAATGGATATGAAATTGCCCGTCGATTTACCAAGACCCATTGTAGTGAAAGTCATACAAATAAAGCTTTCGTGACTGCCCTCAGTCTGCCAGCCTCAACAACGTGTTTCAAGCACGCACAATCGACTTCGATTAGCCTCGATTTCCTAAAAAAAAAGTCATCATAGCTTAAGTGAATTTATTAAGCTGAGTAAGGCGCGGTTTTTTTCTAGTTAGCCCTAGCATAGGTGATAAAGGGTGCTTAAGGGAAGGTGATGTGCATTGTCTGAGATATGTTACATGTCAGTTCGGGTTAGTTGGGGTAAACTTAGGTCAGGTAGATCAAGTTCAAGGTAAACATACGCTCGTCTGATTTAAATTGATGTGTAGGATAAGTTCTGTTGGCCTCCTCTTCCGCTTAAGCACCATTGGACAGATAAAAGCACGACGAAATGACTTTGTACAGTGCAACATTACAGAAAGTCGGGTTTTTCTTTGAAAGTCAATGATATCAGGAGGGGAAATAGACGGTTTACACTGAACAGGGCTCAAGCGAAACATGATTACCACATTGTGAAGAATACAAGGATGTCCACATCAGATTTGCAGCTGCGTTGTGTGGATTTTCGGTCCAAGTTGTGAGCTCTCGGGGAGGCTTTGGAAGTTGTCCGATCCATGGTTGAAGCCTTCAGTAGAGAATCACATCCACTTTTGATCTGATCCTTGGTCAGCAATTGGTACCATCTCCAGTCGTCGCAGCTGCAAGAGGGTCAGACTTGATGTGGACACCCCTGAGCATGAATTCGTACATTGATATGCGTTCAATCTTGGTACAGCACTTGGACATTGATAGAAGAGAGAAGTGATAACGGACACACACGCACACACAAGAAGACATGCAGAAACACTGCAAAAAGCTACATACGCGTCCCTGGCGTGTGCTTGCAGCTATACTATTTACATGAGTTAGGCACAAACGAATGCTTCTGTTGGGGTACGTTCTATGTATGGTACACGCGGATGTTTACAAAGCTCTTTTTACAGTCTGGACACGTTAAAGACGTCCAGTCTACATGATATTATTATAATGTTGTAAGTACATGCGTACGTAGTTCACTTATTGTTATTATTGCTCAACGTCATCACTGCTGGAGTTGTAGCTTTGTGCGATTCTATCAAGTAAGATGAATAGCTGATCTTCCAGAGATCCCAGAGGATCACGCTCTTGAGCATCTTCTGCTGGAGATTGGCTCGCTAAATTATCTTCTATGGGAGAAAATTGCATGTAATCAGGCTGCTTTGCTGAACTTTCGTCGATGTTCCGGCCGCCGCCGCCGCTGTTGTCTGCAGGAGTCGGATAGGTCGGACTCCCTGCCCGTGTGCTCGACGCCGTGGAAGAAGTTGTCCTTTTTGCCACGTTTGAAGTTGTTGCTGACTGGAAATTTGTCTCTGCAATAGAGGCATTGTTCGGATCCCTGGACTTGGCTGCCGGCGTCTCCGTGATCGTCGTCGAGTAAACCGTCTCACTCCTTGTCGAGGGCTCGTTGGTGGAGGAGGAAGGCTTGACCTCGACGGATTCGGAGGTCATTTCTGCTTCCACTGGGACAGCCGCTGCAGAATGGTCGTAACTCGCTTGGACGGTTGTGTCTTCGGCTGCCTCAGACGCCTCTGAGGCTTCCTCTCGTGAAACATTGGTCAGTGCTCTTCCAGGGGTGCTGACGGCCTCAGACGTAGTCACAGGAGTATCAGCAGTTGTATTTTGACCAACACCTTCGTCAGGCGCCGACTGCGTCGCAGACGTGGTCGCAGCTCCGTCCATGGCCTCGATCCAAAGGGGAAAGATGGAGAAAGGGGTGTTGAAGTCCTCCGAGGAGGTGGAGGATCTGTTCTTGCTGCTCACGTTCGGCCTGGACGTCAAAGGCAAGTCGGACTTTTCAAACTTTTGCAGGACGTGAACGAACTTTCCGCGAATTCTGCAAGCACGAGACAGTGGAAATGAGGTCTGGATAGCAAGAACACCATAGCCGGTATGTCACATTTTTTTTTCATCACCTTTAAGGCTGATAAGTGATAAATGATAACAGGCACTGAGCCCCAGCCTCAAAAGGCTTTGGAGGCTTGAAAAATTGGTACACAAAAAAACACATCAGCTTAAGACTCGACTCACTTCGGAGGCGTCGGCACAACGGTGGTTGTCGTGATGTTGAGCGTCCTTCCTTCCTCCACGGTGTTGATGGTCCTCTTGAACACGGAGAGCACCAGTCCTCTTGGTTGGATGTTGCCGTAGATCATGACCATGACGACGATAGTGATTACGAAGAAGAGGACCAGCACCATGACGGTGGCGGCGTGACGCTGTCAGACGCGCTCTCGGAGTTCCTCCTGATGAAGGACGTTTCAGTTTGAACCGGGGGAGGGAGCGAAAGAAATGTGCGTACCTGCAGAAGAGCTGCTCTCCTCTGGGCGGCGGCCGACTTCAGGAAGAAGGTGTAAGTGCCTCCACTGCCAGAGGAGGTGATACCTGAGGCGAGACTACGACGGCTGTGGAAAGGAGCAACGTTTCACACGTTGGCGCTTATGCTGTCCAAGCTGCAACAATCTCACCTCGCGGCAGAAGGGGTTGAGCTGGCTCTCGAGGTCTCAGCAGCCTCGGTGTCAGCCTCGGTGGTGCTCACGTCCTCCTCTTCTTCGACTATAATCTCCTGCAAAACAGGAAAGGTTAAGAAAAGTAAAGGAATTATTGGTTTTGTCGTACTTTTGCCAGTTTCAATGCTTTCATTACGGGTGGAGTGCATTGCTAGTAATTGGTGCCGCAGGGGGTACCTGCACAGGTAGCTAAAGTCGTAGCCCACGGGCGATTTATGGGTGTTAGCACAGGTACCCCTTTACAGGCCTATTCCGTTCTGACCGAGACAGGTGTGAGTAGTCAGTCCTCACCCATGGGCGTTGTAGTAGTTGGCAAAGAAAATATGTGCCCCAGCAATGGGCAGAGGTAGTGAGTCCTGTTACAGTCCTACTCGGTATACAAGTGCATGACATTGACTACGCCAGCGCCATCCCTCGCTGTTCTCGAACTTCTGCATCCTGTCTGCCGAAACCTCTTCGTCGCTGCTGTGCACAGGTCTGTCACAGCAACAGGTGCACCCACGAGGAAGGTGGAGTCCACGCGAACTGCCTGTACATCTACGGGCACGCCGCTGCTCACCCTCTGCAGGGAGGACGAGTCCCTAGACTCGTGCGAGGACGACCTTGCCGATGAGTAGCCCCCGTCCTGATGCGGAGATCTCCTCAGAGCCCGAGATCCGCTCCACGACGCACTTCCGGTCGTCCGGTTTGCGCGATTACAGCTGCTCGTGTTGCTCCTGCTCAGAGCGGCACTCCCGGTTAAGGTGTTGCTGCAGCTGCTGCTGCTACTATTGCTGGTTGTGCCGAAGTTGCTGGTGGTGCTCACGGAGCTACTTCTGGTGTGACTTCTGGACCGGCTCTTGTTGCGTCTGCTGCATTGAGGTCTAGAGAAAATGCTATTTCGTCAAGTGATGCAGAGCGAAATGCAGCTATACGTCAACTGACGAGATGTTATTTCACATTTTAAAAATAATATAATAGGTACATGTCATAAAGTGAGTAACTCCAGTCATGTCTAGAAAAACTTGTTATAATCAAAAATCACAGATTTCCTTGTCGAAGAATTATGTCTGCCTTTCAGGGTGTACAACATTAAAGCTGATTAAATTTCTACGTCATCTTATCATACGTTTCCGCAGAAAGACTATGCACTATCCTTTGTCCAAAAGCAAGTTAATCTCCTGAATCCGCTATGGAAGCGTTGTTAAAAATAACTGTATGTTTCTACGTTACTAGCAGGAGTACCCGGCATTGCTCGGGTTATTTTGAGACTCGCCACAATCCCACCCACCAGCTCGGACTCGACCCTTGCTGAACGTGCGCTTTGTGCTCAACATGAAGC
>JAAUXU010049303.1_pt1 | contig 11193 bp, 8 predicted proteins | sample 7278151 | NCBI WGS metagenome assembly JAAUXU01 (sample SAMN14350113, study PRJNA611818) | marine sediment metagenome | isolation source: surface marine sediment (1.8m) | place: French Polynesia: Moorea | collected 2018-08 | reverse complement strand
TCCTTGATGGGTGGACAGATCCTGACCCCCGCTGGGCAGAGAAACTCCCCCAACCTGAGCAGTGACGCTGGAGAGTTAAAATTACAATGAAATGAGCACGAGACTCAAAAATGTTAATGTTTATATCGCCATTGACTTTATGACAGAAGTGAACAACAGATGGCACCAGAAGTGGCAAAGGGAAAAGGGAAATCAGTAAAGTGTCAACCAGGAAACCAGAGGAAGAGTGACAGAGCTAGGAGACACCAGGCTGTGAAGCAGCCTGTGATATCTAGTACTGTACAAACCTTTGACTGTCCATGTACACAGTCATTGCTTCACGTAATCAAGTGTGTGTTCGGCTGGTTCCAAAATGTCGTTTTTGTGGGGTTGGAAAATTGGCCTGAGACTTAGTTACAGCTGATAATCAAATTTCTGAAAGATGTGTGTGAATAATTTGCAATTTTATAACAAGGCAAGGTACAAGGAACACAAAACGACCATATTCAGAAGCAAAGGGTTCTAAAAATGAAGTTTGTGCTCCGAAATATACTTGAATAAATTGTTTCTCAATTTTTCTTTGTTCTCCCAGCACTCTCCTTTGTGACCTTATGAAACCTTGAGAAAAAGTGACCTCAGAAAATGGCCGTTTAGAAGAAAAAAGCTGAGTGAAATTGTAATATTTTGGCCAATAGCCAAAAACTCCGACCGCCCCCATGTCATTAGCGTGATAAAGGACGAGTTGTACTAAGAATGCACTTCTTAGTGCCCGTTAATAAGAAGATAGGACTGGCTATCAGAGGTCTTTGGGGACTTGACGAGGCATGTTTCAAGTGAGGGTGTTTGCCCGGATATGTCCGGACAAGCTTATAAGACTCATAACACTGAAATGAGGGGTTTCATAGGAATATGTTTTTGCTAAAAATTCTTCGTTGGAGTCTTTGTTTAGATGCCCGCCCGTAATTTAAAGCATTCGTTCCTTACAAGGGTCTAGGCATAAGGCCAAAATGCTTCAGGACCATCTAACAGCAACTTTCCTTTTGATGACTGCTTGTAGTGGAAGTGGGAGGATTAGGCTTGACGCTCCATCAGGTTGCTGCCACCTCCAAGATCAATCCAGGGCAGATGGAGCCGGCCTGCACTTATTCGTAAAATGCGTAAAGTTGCACGTAATGAAAGTTTTGGCCAAGACTTCAATGAAGACTTTCTAGAGGAAACATATTCCTTGTAGTCTTCAAAGGTGCTTCGGATTTATCTGCAAAAATTGTCCCTCCCAGCGTCTCTTGAGGTTTCCCTAGGTCTGCTTCAGCCATCCTCTGTGGTGATGTACGGATAAATACCAGGCCCCAGTTGGGCATACGTACGAGGCACAGCGTAATTGGAGTTCTAATTGCGTATGCATGACTGCCTTCATACACGTACTTCTAAATTGGAAGGCGTGTGCCGAACAATAATTGAAGGCCACGAGAGTTAATGTTTGCCATATCGTAAAAACACGTACCTAACGTTACTGCGTGGTTGGTGGTGGTACTTACGTATCAAGTGGTTGGACGTCACGAATGAATTGTGTTTATGCATTCATTTTTTGTCCTCCTGCATTAGTAAAAGGTCTAGTGCCGTGTAGTACATTATTTCACCAGGGGCTTTCTTCATGCACGAGTGCTTTCGTTGCACATATCAGCACACTGCACAGACTATGCTTAAGTATCGAGCCCACCTTGATCGAGACTATGTTCCCGGCCACTCCGAAGGCTCCCAGGATGCTGGTGAGGACGCCCTCGATGACGAACTTGGCGACGGAAGCCAAGGAACCCATCGAAAGAGCTTTACTGACCTGGAAGTGAAGAACGACTCATAGCTCCAACTGCTGAAAGGCTGTAAAACAGAAAATGGAAGGTCTCAGGCATTGGACCCGGACGCACACGAGTACGTACAAATAAGAGGAAACTTCACTCATCGATGTCCACATGAGTCCGGAGAAAGTGACGTCCGGCACCTCCGAGGAGGGTGGACAAAGTGGGGACAAACATTGAACCCTTCACAGAATGTTCTGTGCTGGCTTGACGTGGATTGCGTCTCTGACCAAGTCGAGCAGGGGGAGCACAAGGTGCGTCGCCTTCTTCCATGTTTCCAACGTCATCCTCTTGGGACTCTTGGGACCACCATATACAGGGTGTCGCATTAACGTTGTGGTTAGGTCACGTTCGTCACAAAAGTGTACGTGTAGACTGATTTTAATGACCCCTGCCTCAGTCGGAAGCCAGTTGAGGCACTTTTGATGAAGTCAATAACTGATATCATTGAGTCACTTCAAGTGGGACAAAATGCAGCATGTTTCCAAAGTCCGTTGTTATATTAGAGCCGAATTCTGGCTTTTTATGGCACTTACAGAGCTGATTTTGGTACCATTGAACGCCTGATTTTTTAAAAATTAATGAAATGTGCAGCACGTGTGGATGTGTGCGCGCGTGCGTGTGCTTGCGTGGCCAAAAAGCCAAGTCACGGAACGCTGTATGAAATGCTCCTGAATGGAGCATTTTTGTGTCGTGTCGTGGGCAAAAAAAAATAACCGAGAATGAAACTTTGGGTGAGAACACATTGTAAATGCACTGCATAAAACGCGAGAAACTGATGCTTAAAACAAACAGATTTCGGAATCATATTGGATTTCGTCACTTATTCATTTCTTTCCTTTTATTATAGTATGACAACTACTGTATGCATCCAGAGCAAATACGACCGTGTTAAAGGGGAAGAGTGGGATTATTTTGAGGTGTCACTGCTACCTCAACTAAGTATCGCATGAGTCTAAATAGTGTGACAGATACTCCACGAGGGCGCATTTGTACAGTACTTCGTACCAGCATGAATGAGACTCACTGCACGAATTGGACTGATGCGACTTGCACTTGTGCATCACGGCACAATTCGCAGACAGCGACAGCATAGGCAAAACAAAGGTAAAGTTTGTCGAAACCTGAGATTTTGCTCACTTGCCAAAGTTAGCTGGAAACGATTTTTTCGTGAGTTGGTGACAAATCTTTTTCACAAGCGCTTTTTCGCGTGTGCGAAAGGTTTCGTACTCATCAGTCAGTTAACTTTTTGACAGATGATGAATTTTTTCGTTTGAAATAAAGAAAAGGAGATCTATCACAGATCTCCACGTAGGATGAGCGAACACTCTGCCATTCCTACTTTCTAGGCCGTACGGGTGCTCTGTTTTAGTCGGGTCGGCTTTTAAATAAGTTCTCTCAGTCTCCCTCTGTGTGAGGGCTCATTCGTCTTGGCTCTTGGATGAAACTTTTCCTCCGGGGGATAAGAGTTAAATCGCGTCTCAAAAGACGTAGAAGAATGACAGAAAAGCGCGTTATTATGTGAACGTTCGTCTGAAGCCTATTAAGTGATACATAATCAACTGTGGAGCTGCAGTCGTCGTTGCCGGCAAATAGCTGGGTTGGAGGCTCTCCTGGCTCTGGAGGAGCCAAAGATACCAAGCAAGCCAATAAGTATCAGCGCTGCCAGCCCAGGCTTTAAGCCTGTCAAGTGCAGTCTCCTCATCCCGTATCAAGCTGAAAAATCCTCTCTTTTTTCTGGAGGCTCGAATAAAATCTTCAGAACCCCCCTCCCCGAAACCTAAAAGGCGTAATTCTCGCTTGATCGCTGTATGAACCGGGAGTGAAAATTTTCATCTTTTCGCGCTTCAATCTTCTCCCTCCCCTCTTCCTTTCGCTATTCCCGATCAACCTCCAAAGGATGGGTTCCGCCTCGATGCTCTCCCTCGTCGGTTCGTTTGAGCCATTGTACTTAGTGCACGCGCCACGTGCATTTAACTCTTTCCATGATCGCAGTAAAATGAATGGAGATTTTTTGCAGTTCGGCGCTTTCTTTCTTCCATTTCGCGCACTGAATCGAGGCACGTCAAGGGGGCGAAAGTGAGAGCAACGGGAAGCCTGCCAAGAGATCAAATCACCGTCGTATCGAGCTATATGCAGGAGTAGAGGTGAAATAACAGCTCAGGTACGTACGTGTTGGACTCACACGTGCGCGGCCAAGTCCTGGCAACTTGACCGAGTCCTGCCAGAACCCACACAGCCGGTGAGACGCCCCGGCCGCATGCTGTGCACGGCACCGGACGCACCACGGACGCGCGGCTTGCCGCCGATCGAAGAGACAAACAACACTACCCACCGGCGGACAGACCGAGCGACTTCGCGGTGGCTAATGCCTGGCCAGTTGTTGACCTCGATGTTCCCTGTTTATTTCTCCAAGGGTTCCCTCAGGGAAATGCGACCTTGGCGGTGTCTTGAGGACCAAGATTTGGGTCACCCAGAATCAACACACACACACACACCCCTTCACAATGTTCCCGGCCATGGAGGAGAGGGACAACATGGCCATGATGGACATGCTTTCTTTCGTGTCCTAGAGCGAAGCAACGTGCACGCCTCGACGAAGTTTGCTCCACGACATTTGGCTTCGACATTTCATAGTCCGTTTAACCTTCTTAGAGGCCCCAAAAAGTATGTTTGCCGTCCACATTACGTACTGACCCATTTTCAATACTGTACGCGTGTAGCATGGGCACTTTTCACGTCCTAATCATAGTAGCCGGAGTCCTTCTTGTGTCCTTCAAGAACCTCTTTAGCTAACGACTTGTCGTTGATGGAAAATGAAAAGGCGCAGTGGACACGCGTTATAAAAGATATTGCGAGGACCTCTTCCAGCCCCTTCCCCATGAGTGTAGTGTTAAGAACTGTGGCTTACAACTTGAAAGAACGGTAGAAACGAGACTTGGTACGTGCACAGCTTAGGATACAGTTCTTGGCGTAAGTAATTTCCGGGAAAATTGGTTGCATATCCTGAAGTTAAATGTATTGAGTTTGAAATTCCACCTGAAATCGGTCATCCAGACAGTGAGGCACAAGATTGACTACATGAGATCGAATTTCTGACAGCCCATTTTGATGCTACAGTGCTCAAAGTGCAGCAACCTGTAGAGGGCGCCATGCTCAAGTGCCCCATTTTTCACCTTCTTCGGTATTTTTTTTTTGTCAGCCGATTTCGATAGAGAAAAACCACCCAAAAAGGCAAAAAATATGGGCATTTCACCCTCCAGGTGTTGCTGTTCTTTGAGCGCCCCAGCACCAAAATGGGCAGTCACATAGTTAAACTTTCTTTCTCAATCGTGTGTCTCAGTGTCGACAACCGATTTCAGGCAAAGATTCCTCATCAAAAGCTGCCAATGCAGCCAGTGTTACTCCGCCAAAGCTACTCATGCCCAGGACCGTATAGCATTATGACTAAGAACCTCGATTGCAGTGGAATCTCGACACGTGGGATTCGCCATCAGCAGCCACATCTCTGCTGAAGTAAATAGTGGGAATTTCCTTTGGGAAAATAGAGTACAACTGCGGTAAAAATTTTATTCATCAGGAAGAAGCCGTTATATTGAGAGTTTCCGCTGTATCGAGATCCACGATATCGAGATCCGCTATATCGGGATTTGCTGTACTTCAAATCGGACGTCATGCTCAGGCGTCGGCAAAATATTTTTTCTCTAAAAAGTTATTGTTTCACCTTTTTTTCATTTTTCTTTTTTTTTGGGGGGGGGGACAAATATAAATATTATGATATCTTCAGCTTTTCGTGTCAATTTTGCTCATCACGTTGCCTCCTCATCTTGCTCATGCGTGTGCTGGACTCACTCGCCTCGAGACGAGGCTGTGACCAGCATATTGGCAGCAAAGTCTTGGCACCAACTCTGATGAGAAAGTTACCAAATTCTGTTGTCGACACCCCAACTCTTGAAAAGGCCAGAACTGTATATGGCGTAGTTCTGTCGGCGACCCCCTGAGGAGGTCATCGTGACCCAGTCATACTAATCAGTCCTCACAATCATGAACTGGGGTAACGTCAGACAGCAATGACGTAAAGCGCGAGTGTGTCTTATTGGGATAAGTGAAGAAAACAGGTCTGGCGCTGCCGTAGCTTTATTCATTTTAATCGTTCAGGATTCACAAACGAACCTGCTGATTGAGTAAAATATGCATCAGCACTGATGATTTCAAGCTCTGGTAAAGAAATTTCTCCAGAACTACTACTCCTCGTGATGATACCAACTTCTCAAGTTTCGCTGGGCACCCTGTACAGTCTTGCCTAAGCATACTGTATCGTCGTTTAGACCAATTTTTCTCTCTAAATACTTGCATGTAGGCACTTGATCGGACTAGTGCCGATAAACTTGGCACCCTAAAGTACCCCTTGAGTGACCTTGGCTCTTGGCAGGAGAAAGAAGGAAAAATCGTAACTTCGAAGAGTTCATGCGGAGACCAGAAGCAAGGATCAGCGATGAACTGAGGCTGAGCCGCACGTTAAAGGCCCAGTTCTATCGAAAATCTTCATCTACCAACAAGGTGCTCACTTAAGTTAATAGGTCCATGCGATCAGCTGAGGTGGGGCTGTTGTTCATCAAGGTGAGGAGGCTTGAAGCCAGATTCATTTTTGAACACAATAAGACTGAAACTCTGCTGTTTTTGCCTGAAATGAGGTGCCACAATGGTGCAAACTGATGTTCTTTCCCGTTCGATTCAAGCCAGTTTTGAATAAAACCAGGCCTGGGCTTGGCTACAGTGGGGATTCATATACAAAGGTTAATCCAAAGCAGACACAACCTGCACTCTTTCCAGCAGTTCTTTTTACCACTTGTACTTTTTATTCTGTCCGACAATTCCCTGGTTGTAATTAAAAAGTCTACCAAAGCCCCCCGGACCCCTAAAAAAAATTGTCTGAAAAATTACATGAGCATGGCATATTTTATATATTTTGTATAAGAAACAAACCTGCAGTCGTGATACATGCGAATTGACATGGAGTCAACTTTGCCATATAGAAGAAGGTCGACCGTATTTTGATGCGTCCTTTATTTTATGTATCGTGCACTTGCACATTCTTAACGCATCAAGGGTAACATTCAGTGCTCGCCGCTCCGTCGCAGCTATATCGCTCAGGAATAGAAAATACCAATAATAATATTTGCTATTATCTACCAATAATAATTGCTCTTATCAGTGCAGGCACAAAAAGTATTGAGGAAGCCTCTCGTGATGGAGGGGAATGACACACAAGGCGACTGATTGCGCAAAAAATTACTGCCGTGACATACGTAGGTGCACATTTTGTTTTGCAACTATCTGGGCAGATGTTTTCGTTTGCGGTCAATCAATCTTGGCAAAAAAAGAAGAAAAAGACAAAGAAAAGAAAATCCACCAGCGAACTTTCCAAGTATGTACGTGCATACAATGCTGTGTTTTCACTCAGCTCTAACTGTAGGCATATATCTGACCGGACTGGGTATGTCTTTGACGAGGCCTGGAGGGCAGAGACGTATGTGGCACACGTCTGAGTCCTTCCAGAACTTGGCCTTGTCATGTGGCGAGGAATGAGACGAAGACAGAAATGCATCCAACGCCTCGCGTTAGGTATCGCGTGAATGAGTACGATATCCCCACCCTTTCAAGGCTAATGCCCATTATTGTACTCTCGACAGGCCCGATGCCCATTGTTCTGCTCATTCCCCACCCCTTCTCCCTCTTCGTAAAGTACACGCACGTCTATGTCACTAACGCGAGTCACAAAAGGCCGGCTGATCTCCTTTACAAGCCCTCAGAGAGTGAAAATGAGATTAGTTCCTTAGTTTTCAAACATAAAACCCTGTTTTCCAGTCATTCCTGGGGAACATACGATATCTTTCGGCCCCCCTTATCTTCGTGACTTTTACCTTTTGTTTTCCCACAAGCCCTGGTAATAACTTGAAACGCTTGCTTGGGTTGAGCTTGCTTTGCCTTGACTGAAGTGAGACTCATGACTAGAGTAGGGGCCAAAAGAACATTCCACAGGGGTTAAATCACGGTCCAACAGCCACGCCACTGCTTAACAGCGCTTTATTAACAAACAGTCTAAGAGAATATAAAAAAGCAGGAAAGAGAAGTTTCCTTTTGAAGATTGTTGCTACCTTGGTCGTCTCTTTCTTGGTTTCACGCACGGCTTTCAACCGTGCATCCTCTCTCTGTCTTTGAGAACGGCTGCATTGTCTAACTTAGCTGGGTGGCTCAGCCATGTTTCTTTTTTGTCCTTGAGTCTTTCAAAATCGACGCAGATAGCAGAGGTACCCGGAGTTGTCATAGGACTAAATAAGCGTATGAATATTCGGAAGTTTCAGGCATCGCCTGAACAAAAGCCCAACATAAAACAAAAAATATGAACCCATGTGCCCTTGGCTGTCCTCGTGCTCATTCATATATCTGTGCTTTGTGGGCTAATATCGACGTGTTCTATGTCAACATCTTACTGCTCTGTACTAACACCTCCTGGTGTCTGCCGATATGTGGAATGCCCTGACACCTCTCTGTGTGCATGCATGCAAGCAGGAGACTTTGAATTTTACTAAGTGATATATATTTTTTGTATATATAAATTGCACGCGTTTTGGTCGGAAAGTGCTTTTGTGTCCTTGACAGTTATGAAATTTGAGCGAAGCACAATGGGACTAAAACGTCATGTTGTGCAATACCTGATAAGCGATGCATGAGCTGTGGCACTGCACAGAATGGTGGCAACGCTCAATACAGTCCTTGCCGTAAATAATGTCGCTTGGTACAAATCGTTGTGCTATGCTTAGTGGGATAATTGTAAGGTTGCATTTCAGGTTGGAATGTGTGATGGACAATGTTGGACATGAGATCCTGCAGTTTCATCAAGTTTCAGGCACTCATTGTCATTGTAGAGCACTTTAAGTGTGGTGAGGTGTGATGAGTACTGTGCCAGTTGCTGCCGAAAATCAATGTTTTTGACCAATAAATGAAAGTGAAAGTGACTGAAATTTTCAGGGGGGCTCCTGCCCCCCCATTCCCCCATTTTTGGGGGGCTTTGCCTCCCAACCCCCCTGCACCGTGGTGCTAGGCCCCAAAAACACTAGGTAGCACTATATAAGAGATACTGGGCTGTCTAGGCTGAAATGGCCGGCCGGGTGACAAGCACACAGAACAGTTTATTGAAAGACAAGAACAAGACATGACGGCCTCTTTACTCCAGAGAGCATGCAGCACTACTGTTCCTTCCTGTGCCGGCCATTTCAGCCTAGACAGCCCAGTATCTCTTATATAGTGCTACGTAGTGTTTTTTGGGGTCTAGCACGACGGCACAGGGGCCACCTCAATAATTTCAGCCACTTTCACTTTAATTGACTGGTCAAAAACACCAATTTTCGGCAGCGACTGGCACGGTGCTCTTGTCAACTCATCGAATTTAAATTGCTCTAGTGCCTAAACAAACACTCAAAACGATTACCTTGTGTACTAAAAATTCTGTCAAAGAGTCTGAATAATCGATAACATGCTAAAATTCCACTCGAAAACATCCCCAGACAGCCTCTGATCTCGATATGCACCAAGCGCCACTATTTACGGCAAGCACTATATTTTGTCTCTCTGGAGCGAAGTTCCTGCATGAGCCCGACAAAACATCATTTTTCCCAGAACATTTTTAGCACGTACTAGTGACATGCAAGTTATCACCAAAATAGACATGTTCTAGAACCTGAAAATAAATATTGATGACGATTTTGTTAAAACAAAAGCACCCTGGATGTGCCATAAAGCTCTAAAAAGTTGGCAAAACCAATTTTGCCTGCCTGGCAAGCTCTCCAAAATCGAACATTTTTTATTATAGTGACGAAAAATACCGGGTGCGCGAGAGTCAGTGTCCTGTCAACGCTGTCAGTGCTTCACCTGACTCTAGCATTAATAGTTCGTCAATACTAATACAGCTGCAGATGATGCTCAAACGGTGGTGCTCAACATTGTAATCATTATTTGTAGCAGGCTAATTCTTGCGCATCCCACATGCATGCAGAAAAATCGTCTCTAAAATGGAACATTTTTCTCACCTCATTATAATATGGACAGTTGGTGCTCTCCTTGACAGAAGTGTACTTCTTCTGGTCGCCCACTTGCACGCACACCACAGGATCCATGTTCAGGCCAGCAAGTTGGCGAGCCTCGATCACAGTAATGCATACCTGAAGGACGTGTCAGACGGAGTAATAGGTCTTGCAGTAGTTGGTCATTTTTACCACAGTTGCGGAACTTTTTAAGTTTTAATGCTTTTGGCAAATTACTTTTACGAATTATATTAATACCAATTATTTTGCCCTTTCTTAAATAAAAAATGGAACACTTCGAGACAAACTATCTCAGGGACAGCATGCAAGTCAAACTTGGCATGGCTCTGTCGGTCAAACTTGGTAGGGTTCCGATAGATTGACGTATATGACTTTTAAGGCGTATGGAGACAAAGCGAATGATTTGATATTTCTTATTAGAAAAACTTTTCCATATACTCGTGTCATTTATAACGTTCATCATTTTTATAAGCCCCTGCTGAGGTGGCGTTTTAGTGGAACGCAGCTGCGTTGAAGGGACCTTATAACTTGCTCGATATATACATTTACAGTCGGATTGACTTCAATACGGAAGTTGGACCTGGCAAGCAGAAAACATGTTCTACCTCATCAAAAATAACATGGGCATGGAGCTGGAGGTCTGGAATAAGTACGAAATAGATGATGTTGGTAGTGAAATTGGCAGGCTTTGGGCCCTAAGGTTTGGTAGATGTTGCATGGAGGTAGCTGAGATTGACAATTTTGAAACTGTCATATTCAATCCATGTCGTGCCGTCTTTTCGAAAAATTTGACTATTTTGCACGTCTTAGAGTGGACGATCTGGACTGCCTTCTCTCACTACTACTGAGTGTGATCAAGTCTGCCTTCGCTGTCTCGCTCTTGCCAATGACGATCAGAATGGCCAAGATCTGGACTGCCTTCTCTCACTACTGTGTGATCAGGTCCGAGGACGATCAGAACGACCAAGATCTGAACTACCTTCTCTCAATACGGTGTCATCAGGTCACGGAGCGGCGGCGAGGCAAGATCGTAGGCATGTGATGTCCCGAGTGTCATTGATGAGTTTTGTTTACCTGTCAAATTGTCACCCCATCGCTCTCTTTTTGCTGCTTCACCGAACCTAGCAACCTCTTGGCCTGGACGCGGGGTTTTTGCATGCTTGCTCATAGCGTCAGAGGGCCTGGGGGATGAATCCCACTGGAAAATGTCTGCCTTTGGGTCCAGATTGTTCCATGAAAATTTCAGCCAATTTCAT
>JAAUXU010019141.1_pt1 | contig 11196 bp, 9 predicted proteins | sample 7278151 | NCBI WGS metagenome assembly JAAUXU01 (sample SAMN14350113, study PRJNA611818) | marine sediment metagenome | isolation source: surface marine sediment (1.8m) | place: French Polynesia: Moorea | collected 2018-08 | reverse complement strand
TTTTGACGGAACATATTGAAACATGCACCAAAAGGGCGCGTCAATTGTACATTGATATTGCACCCACATGTCATTGCTTATACAGATGTAGTTGAATCACAATCAACTCCTCCGTCCTCTCCAGAGCCCTCTCCTCCCCTCCCCGGGCCCTCCGAAACTTGGCCGTCCCTCCCTCCACAGTCAACACTCGCCGCCGTCGAAGAAAGTCCCGGATGACGCTGAAAGAATAAGAGGAGATCGATTGCAACTTGCATAAGCTCACAAGAGTTAATACTAGCTGGGTAGGCCCGTCCGCTGGGCCCATGAAACACAGCCCAAAGTTGTGCAGAATTCAAACCCTTTTGCTTCCCTTTATTTCCCAATTTTATTATTTTTCAATAGTATAAATTCAAACTTGGATTATTTTGTCTCCCTTCCCCTTTGTTTCCCTATCTTTCTACGTTTCCACACATTTAAGTTTAAATCAATTTGTATCCCCTTACTTTTGATTTCCTAACTTTATTAGTTTACAACCCTTTAAATTCAAGCACATATGATTTTGCCTCCACTCACTTTGATTTCCCCATTTTGTTCATTTCCATCCCTTTAAATTCAAATTCAAATTATTTTGTTTACCTTCCCTTCCATTTCTCAATTTTATTAGTTTTCAATCCTTTAAATCAAGTTCAAATCATTTTGGCCTCCCCACACCTTGATTTTTCAATTTTGTTTATTTCCAACCTATTAAGTTCAAATTCAAACATTTTGGCCTCCCCATACTTTAGTCTAAGGTTTTGCCTATTCCTACCTTTTTCCTTCCAAAACTGGACCTTTTTCACCATTTATATTGTTTGCATTTGAATTTCAATATTTAAATTATTTTATTCAGACTTCAGTGCAATAAGGGAAGGTTTCCAAAAAATAGTTTATCTAAAATTATACCCCCCTGGTGGGGCTACCCCCAAAAAAGTATGTAAAGGACATCCACGGGGTCCAGCGGGAGGAAGGTCTGTGCCAATTTTGGTCTGGATCCATTCAGTGGTTCGGGAGAAGAACCGGAACAAACAGACAGAGACACACCTCCTTTCTGTTTTATATGTTTAGATTTATGTTAATACGCAGATCCCGGCCTGCGTCCACTTCGTCAGTGATTGATGCTGTAGCTGCAAGTTTGGAGTAAAGTTATGACTGGTCATTGAGATTGAATGGTATGCATGTGTACGTACTTGTCCTTTTAAAAAGTTCTTACTCACATGAGCTCGTATTAAACTTTTAATAATTCTTCCTGTTTCACCTCCCGTTCCCAATCCGGTTTTCGCAGATTGTTCAGAAACTTAAAAAAAACATTTTCTGGAACCAGTTAAAAAATATCTACTATTCTACAAAGTAAAAAAAAGTGAAGGCTTCATAGCCCAAGCGAGCGACGCATCATCCTTTTAGGATAAAATGACAATGACTCGTTGGGGTGACGTTCGTAGTATTCTTTATTTGATTGCTCTCTTTTGTGTGTACGGGAGCGCGGCCGTCTTCGTCGTTAGTAAATTTCATCTCTTTGAACTTTTTTGGAGGCATCAATAATCGCGCGGCGAGTTTTATTTAGGGAATTAGGGAGAGGCGGGGACGGGCAGGGGCTAGAAGACGGGCGTTCCAAAATATTGGCTTAGGAGCTCTTCTTCTCATAATGGTGGAGATTGCTGCGCTAAAAAAAGGAGAATTTCGAGCTGCACTTGAGTGTCTCTTTTCACTACGCGCCGTTTTCCCAGCTCGACAAGCAGAATTAATACTCCGAGTCACTTGTACGACGGGGGGGGAGAAAGGGGTAGTTTTGGGGGGGAGGTAAACCTGTCCTTTAGCTCTCTTCTTCTCCTTCCGTCTAAAATAAAAAAAATGATTGCGACAACGTTGTCTTTGTAGTTGCTAGCTGCGCGGCTGTTCTCACTCCACACGTCCGCCCGGGCCACCACTTTCTCTGCGTCGGGAGTCCAGTGCCCGTTTGGTCGGGGAGGTCGGGGAAATCACCTTCATAATTCACTTGTTTCTTGTAGTAGTTCCTTTTTTCTCTGCGAGATCGGCGGCTGCGGCGAGGGCTGCTTTTCCAAGATCAGTTTCACGGTGAATTACAATAATTATTGTAGGCAGGTAGTATGTAGTAGGTGCTCGCGGGGAGAATAAAGGAGGATGGATGGGGGTAGCACGAAATAAAGGACAGAGAAGGAAAGAGGGCGGCGCAGTATTTTGTTTTTTTCGTTTGTCCGGCTTTTGGGCACTATATCTTCGGAAAACTTTCGTCTCTCTGTGGCAAGTAATACTTTTTTCATTCGGTGCTAGGGCACAACTTGGGAGCGGGAACCTCTTGATGGGGGGGAAAGGAGGAATCACCGTCTCAAGCCGGCACGACGACATCCTTTATTCGTAATTCACCACCAGCTGGTTTCTTCTTTCTAATAACTTGGCAAATCGTTGTCGTCTATGGAGAACGGAGGGAGCAAAGGGTTGAAGGCGGGAGGTGAGGAAACAGTTTTCTTGCCTCCACCTCGCCGCTCTCCTTTCTTTTCACGGTTAACACTTTTCACAGCCTTGGTTTTCTTCCTCTCGGCGGAGTCTGTTGTTGGAGCGTTGTGGTGGTGGGGGTCGGGGGTCATTTGTTGGGCATGGGGCCTCCTCCTCCTCCCGGTCCTCCTGCGCCGGGACCGCCGCCGCCGCCACCGGGGAAGAAGCCTCCCCCTCCACCCTGCGGCCCTCCTCCTCCTCCCCTCGTGTTGGTGGCGTAGAGCTGCTGCTGGAAGCTCTGGAACTGCTGGAGGTACTTGGGGTCGGTCGGCGCGGTTCCGCCCATGATAGGGGAGTTCTTGAAGTTTCCGCCAGGTCCTCCAGGACCGCCAGGCGGACCGCCGGGGCCGGGTGGAAGAGGCTGCATGGGGTCGTTCATGTTGCCCATCGGAGAGCCCATGCCGCCCATGGAAGGATCTCCTCCAGGGCCATTTGGCCCCGGGCCCATCCCCATTGGCGACCCCTTGGGCCCAGGCACCATGTTTCCTGGCCCGGGGCCTCCCATTGGGCCCATGGGACCGCCTCCAGGAGACATTCTTCGCATGGGACCTCCTCCACCTCCACCAGGACCCATCATGGGACCGTTGGGGCCCATCATAGGCCCATTTGGACCCATCATCCCACCTGGCCCCATCGGTCCAGCTCCCATAGGCGGTCCTCCCATCGGACCTCCTGGTCCCATCTGTCCACCAGGTCCCATAGGTCCGTTTGGTCCCATAGGCCCATTTGGACCTATTGGACCTCCAGGACCCATTGGACCACCTTGTCCCATAGGACCACCAGGTCCACCAGGCCCCATTGGTCCGCTCATGCTAGTAGGGGGCGTTCCCATTCCTCCTCCCCCTTGCTGAGACACTGGCACACCGTCAGGCCCCATCATCCCACCACCAGGACCCCCGGGGCCTCCAGGGCCCCCACTTCCGTTAGTCCGATTCATCCCTGCACCACCCTGAGGTCCACCATTCCCTCCAGCGGGGCCGGCTCCTCCAGCACCACCTCCGTTTCCTCCAGGAGGGCCGCCGTTGTTCCCACCGTTTCCACTGCCGGGGGGTCCGCCGCCGCCGCCGCTGTTGTTGGGGTCCATCCCCATGTTGCCATTGCCCTCTCCTCCTGGTCCTCCCGGACCTCCACTATTGGGGTTGTTAAAGCGCAGGAAGTCCAGGCTGGGCGGGCCTCGCGGCCGAGTGTCGTTGTACTGAGGACGGGAAGGCAGGTACTGGATGGTGTTGGGGGCGCTGGCCTTGACGGTGGCAAAGGTGGCACCGGGGCCGCCTCCGCTGTTGTTGGCTTCACTGCTGGGGGCCATCATTCTGCTATCACCTTGGCCCGGGCCGCCGGGTCCCATTGGAGCTCCACCAGGCCCCATCGGAGCACCACCAGGTCCCATAGGACCGCCAGGACCTCCTTGTCCAGGTCCCATTGGTCCTCCCATTGGTCCTCCACCGGGACCCATAGGACCGCCAGGCCCCATCATGCTGTTAGGGCCCATTGGTCCTCCAGGTCCCATCATGGGACCTCCAGGTCCCATTGGTCCGCCAGGTCCCATTGGTCCAGGTCCCATGGGTCCGCCAGGTCCCATCATTTGTCCACCAGGTCCCATCATCGCTCCTCCAGGTCCCATCATTCCACCAGGTCCCATTTGCTCCATTCCTGGCCGCATGGGTCCTCTCGGTCCCATCATGGGCGGCATTCCTCTCATCGGTCCTCCAGGCCCCATCATGGGTCCGCCAGGCATCATGGGTCCATTTGGCCCCATCATCGGTCCGTTTGGTCCCATTGGCCCCATTGGTCCTGGTCCCATTGGCCCGCCGAAGGAGTTTGGAGGCGTCCCCATGCCCCTGTTGACCGGCTGCCCGTCCGGCCCTAGCATCGGCCCATTTCGGTTCATGTTCATCATGCCGGCCTCCATGTTGCACAGGGTGTTCATTCCTCCGCTGCCGTCCGGTCCGCCGGGGCCGCCGCCGGGGCCGAGGGGGGCGTTGTTGTTGGTGAGCTGCTGGCTCATCTGCGCCATGGAGGAGATGGGGTCAAAGTTCTTGTTCATGCCGCCCGGTCCGCCCATGTTGCCGCAGGTGGAGGTGGGCGTCGCTGGGTTGAGCGGGGTGTCCTGCATGCTGCTGTTGCTGCCTGGGCCGCCGGGGGGCATCTGGTTGGGGGAGATGCCCCCGTTGGGGCCGCCGGGGCCGGGGAACCTTGGTCCTCCGGGTCCTCCCGCTCCCGGCGGCGGGCCTCCCGCTCCCATCTGGCCCGGGTTGGGGCTAGGAACGGGGAAGCGGCCTCCTCCACCTCCTCCACCTCCGTCGCTGGCCATGCCAGGAGTCCGCGGCCCCCCAGGGCCCGGGCTCTGGGCGGGGAAGCGTTGGTTGCTCTTTGGCCCCCCTCCTCCTCCGTCAGGACCCGGCGTCATCGGGGTCCCGGGGTTGACTCCCCCTCCTCCTGCCGGGCTCTGGACGGGGAAGTTCATCCCCGCGCCCGCGTCCGGCACGCTGCTGGGGGTGTGCGGGGTGTTCCGGTCTCCGTACTTGGGCGGCATCCCTCCCCCGTCGCCCATGGCGGAGGAGGGGGTGGCCGGGCCGCCGAGGGGGGTGGAGGGGCCGCCCGGCTGCTTGCTGTCTGGTTGCCCGGGAGTGTTGGGGCCGCCCATTCTGTAGTGGGAAACGGGGGAGAACACATTAGTTCTGTTTGGTCTGTTTTCTATGTGGTATACTTTTTTATTTTTTTCGCCTGGGTTTTTCCAGGCTTGGGCTAAACAAATATTTTGGAGTAAAATTAATTGTTGGTTTCTCAAGTTCATACTGTCATACTGTGGGTACGGAATATTTTTCCTTATATTGCACTCTTTCTTGGGAACATCCCCTTCAAAATACACTGCCTTTTTGAAAATGGTAACGACATTGCAAGCAAAAAGAAAAAAACTCTGCACATTTCTTTGCTAAATGATAATCTACAATGCGATAATCAATACTTACGAAGGCGACATCATGTCCGGGTCCCTGAGGCAAGTGTTTGGCTGCTTCTGTATGGTGAGCTCCTGCCCCTCCAGCGGGCTGAGAAACTGGATCTGCTGCGGCGATGGCACAGGCATCAGGTTGGCCTCCTTGGAAGACTGCTTGTTGCCCCCGCCGCCGCCGCCGCCTCCACCCATCGACATTTGCCGGCCGAACATACCGTCTGTTGAGGAAATGAGAGAAAACAACATTCAATACACTATCCCGGGACATGACCTCGCCGCATTTTGCTTTCGCCAACGTTACAATTTCTACCTGTCTTCTTCGGCAAAAGCTATAGGCTCTGCTTGCTTGCTGAAAGCGACACTTGTTACGGCTACAGCAACATCTGTGTGTTTTTCGTTAATATTTTTTTACAGGCGTGAGGCAGGAGATTCACCATGCTGAAAATACTTTGCTCTCAATCTTCCTCGCTTTCTGATGTTAAAAAGAAAAAAAAGATATTGAAACACAAGACATGGCAGAGGCACTAAAATTCATTTTTTAAGGGAAACAGTAGCCATTTTAAAAATTGCAAAAGTGAAAGTAAAGGAAGCCAAAATACCTTGCGTCGATGCCTGTGAACCAGGCGAGTTTTTGGATCCGGCGACGGGAGAAGTGAGAGGCGCCCCCGACACCGGCGTCCCGGGGTTGCTTCCCATAGGCGGCCGGGGAGAATTCATCATTCCCCCTGCGCCTGGCACCGGGGAAGACATGGGCAAGGAGGTGGCTGGAGAACCGGGATGGTTTGGGCTGGGCACTGCGCCCGGAGGGGGACCAGCGCCGCGAGGGCCGGACTGAGGGTAAGGGGGTGGCGGCCCGGGCATGCGGCCGCCAGGACCGCCGGGTACGCCGGGCCCCATCATCCCCCGCGGTCCCATCGGCCCCATCGGTCCCCCTGGCCCCATCATCATGGGACCACCTGGCCCCATCATCGGGCCGCCGCCCTTCTTGCTCTTGTCCTGCATAAACTGGTGCTGCATCTTCTGCCACTCCATCTGTGCCTGCAGGGAGCCAGGCCCCATCGGCCCGCCAGGTCCCATCATCCTTGGATCCATTCCTCCAGGTCCCATCATTCTTGGGTCCATCATCCTGGGATCCATCATTCGGTTGCCAGGGCCCATCATCATGCCATCAGGGCCCATTCCACGAGGTCCTCGCGGCCCCATAGGTCCCATCGGTCCTCCTGGCCCCATCATTCGGCCATCAGGCCCCATAGGACCAGGCCCCATAGGTCCCATCGGCCCTCCAGGTCCCATCATCCTGCCATCAGGTCCCATTGGCCCAGGTCCCATAGGTCCCATGCCTCTGGGCCCCATAGCATTAGGATGCCTTGGCCCCATTGGTCCTGCAGGCCCCATTGGTCCGTGTCCCATTGGTCCTCCTGGTCCCATTGGTCCTCCCGGTCCCATCGGTGCTCCCCCAGGCCCCATTGGCCCATTAGGACCCATTGGCATTCCGCCTGGTCCCATAGGAGGCCCTCCAGGTCCCATGGGCCCGTTGGCGCCCTCGTCCGGGAAGAGTTGGTGTTTGAGGTCGCTGAGCAAGCTCAGCTTCTGCGCCCGCTGTTTCCGCTGCTCGGGGTTCAGGTTCTCGTTGGGAACTTTGGTGCCTGGATAATACAAAAAAAAAAAAATTCGTTGATAACAGGTTTGACTCAATAGTCAATACCAAAGGTAAAATGTGGGAGAAAATAACATCCTCCTTTACAGCTATTTCCTAGTTGAATAGGTTTGAATGAAGAAATATATTTTTCTTTCAATTCAACAGCAGATGCCAGGGATAACTTTTACCAAAGTATTCTACAACTTTTCCACAACTATTCTAGATCGCATTATTTTTTTGCTGTTAAGTGTTCTGCAAAGCTCTCAGAACAAGAGCATGTCTGAGCAAAAATCAAGAAAAATAAATTCGCTCAATTCTACGTACCTGATAGCGACGGCGCTGAATCCGTGGTCTGTCCGTCTGGGCCCGTGCTGACTGGCATCCCGCTCCCGTCGCTGTTGGGCATCCCGCCGGGTCCACCGTCGGCGCCAACGGGCATCCCGCCGGGTCCTCCGGGCCCCTTCGGACCTCCGGGACCCATCGGCCTTCCGCCCATGTGAGGGGGAGCGCCTCCAGGCCCCATAGGCCCTCCCATAGGTCCGCCCGGCCCCATGGGCCCGCCGGGTATCATGCCCGGGCCGCCGCCCATGTCCATCATTGGCCGCATCCCCGGTCCCGGAAGCGGCTGGCCTTTGGGTCCCTTCATCATCTTGTTCATCTGGGCCATCCGCGCGTTCTGGTTCATTATCGTCTTGGCCATGTTGGGGTGTTGCCGAGCCATCGCCTGAAAGGATGATTTGAAATTTACGTAAATCAAAATAAACTTTACAGTATGAGAAATTGGGAAATCGGGAATTCAAAGCCAGTAAAAAATATTTGTCGGATGTTTTTGTACCTCTAAATGCTTCTTCGTCTCCGGCTGCGACTCGTGCCACTGCACTATGGACTGGAACTGCTTGTTAAAGACGGCGGCCGCGCCCTTGTTGGCCCACTCGGTGGAGAAGACGAAGATCTGGCTGGACTGCTGCATGTACTGCTGGTCCATGGTGCGGTCGCCGCCCTTGCCCAACACGTTACTAGGGAGGGGCTGCGCCGGCTGGGGCGGGGGCCCTCCGCTACTGCCGTCGGGGCCGTCGGGGCCTCCGGGGCCTCCCGGCGGCATGGCGGCGCCCGGAGGGGGGCCTAGCGGGCCTCCGCCGGGCGGGCCGCCCATGGGGCCGCCGGGGATGGGGCCGCCGGGCGGGCCGCCCATGCCTTGCATTGGGCCGCCAGCTCCGGGAGGCGGAGGGCCGCCGGAGGAAGGAGGCATCGGGCCTCCGGGCATGCCGCCGGGGCCTCCGGGGCCGCCAGGTTGCGACGCTCCGTCAGGTCCAAACGGGCCACCAGGACCGCCAGGGAAGTTGGGGTCAACTGGAATCGAATTAGGAAATAACGGTAATTGCACGAACACTTATACCATAGGAATGCGTCTCATACCATTTTGGAAGTCCTGCTCTATTTGCTTGATGTCGTCCGGCTTGAAGTCGGGGAAGTTGGACAGGCTGTCGTCGTTGGCGCCCTCCGCTTTTACTGGAAATGACACAGAGATGAGCGAATGAAATGAATGAAAAGGGAAACATCATCATTGTACGCATTCCCTTCCCTAGTTCCAAAGCATCTTTTTAGCGAAAGACAGAAAAACCTTTTTCTCCCCTCCCCCCCACATCTCTTCATTCTCTTCTACACTCCTGTGGCCGTCGGCCGGTCGGTCGGTCTGTGCCAAAGAGGTTGGGTACCGAATTTACAATTTCCCCCTCACACTCCTCCTCCGTTGGTGTTTGGTGGGGAAAGAAAGAAGGAAAAGAGTGGGAGAAAAAGAGGAAGGAAGAAGAAGAGGCTCCCCACTGCCACTTCTCCTCTTTTTTACAGTGCCATTGCAGCAGGGAGAAGAGGGAAGAAGGGGTAGGAGGAGAGGAGTATAGAACTGGGAAGTAAAGGCAGAGGACGGCCGTCGTCGCCGCCGCCGCCGCGGAGGAGGAGTCGGACTACGGAGAACGAAAAGGAGACGGAGAAAAAGAAGAGGTCCACCTCCTCCTCCTCTTCCCGTGAGAGAGAAAGGAAGGGAGGGGAAAAAAGTTTGGTCTTCCCTCCCTCCCAGTCAAAGTTTCTGGCTGACAAGACACGGGGAAAAGAAGGAGAAGTTGGGGGGGGGGGGGAGCCTGGCGCCACCGAGGAAAAAGAAAAGGATGAGTGCGGCGGCGGAAGGGAGGAAAAGAGGCAATCTGGAAAAGGACTGTCCTTTCCCTCCTTCGTTCCCACCTACTACGTCTCAATAATTAAAAGTGCTCCTCCTGGATTAAGAATGGGTGGCAGCAGGAGACAGAAGAGGGGAGGGGAGGGGAGGGGAACGAAATCAGTAGGAGCTACTAGTAGTACAGAGAAGGGGAGAGAGACCTCATATCGCAAAAACAAGGCATCTCGGCTGCTTGAACAGATGATTGCATATCTGTTGTTGCCTTGAGATATACCTATATACGTGTGCAGTGTAGAGATATGAACAGATTTGACCTTTTTTTTCTCCCTCCCTCCTTCCCGATGACCCATATAAACGTAGCACGGTCCGTTGTTTCTCCGACAAACACACTCACGCGAGAGTTTCCCTTTGTGGAGGTCGTCGTCGAAAATTGGCACGCGCGGCTTCTTTTCTTCGCTCGGGGGCGTGAGGGGGGGGGGGGACGCGACGCAAATAACAAAGAGGGGGAGGCACACACACACACACACACACCGCGCGCGCGCCCACAAAAAAGGAGCCTCTTCGATAGGTCTCTTTTTTGTTGTTTCCACAGAGAAAGGGGGAGGAGGAGGGAAAAGAAAGCAAGGAAGCGGGCCACGGACAGAAACGAACGCAAGCACGAAAAGTATGTGCCGCCGTGGAAGAAGGAGAGAGAAAAGAAGAGCTAGCCGGGCCACTTCTTTTTCCCGCATTTATTTTTTTTCGAAACAGCCTTCCTTCCCATGGTATTCCACATAGTGTGAGAAAAAGAAAAAGGTTTGGAATAACACGAAACGGCATGAAGGGTCCCTAGACTCCCTACTGTCCTTTGTTTGCTCGAATGAAGCGGTGGTCGGAGGAGATTCCGCTCGATTTACAAGTCCTGTTGTAGTGTCTTTCCCCACCGCCACCCGGGCATGCTTTTCAGGACTCTTCTTTCCCAACTTGGAAAGTTTCTGTTCTTCTCCTTGGCCTCTCCCTGCTTATGACATGCGATGGACCTTCAACTGCTGGCGAGAGGGCCCCCTTTTTTATCCTCCAAGGTTACAACAGCGCCGGTCGAGGGGGGAGAGCCCAGAACAAGAATATCCCTCTTCCGAGTTTAGAGAAACATTTCTACGGTAGCATTTCCCCCTTTTTGCAAAACCACGGGGTGGGCGAAGGGGGAAAAGAAGAAAGTTGGATGACCCTGTTTGCAAGACCGCAGCTTGCCGCCGGAAAGAGAGAAGGGGGGGGACAAAAAAACCAGAAATAAATAAGGGGAATAGAGAACAGAGGCGTTTGTTGCGTCCTCTTCTGTCGTCGCGAATGCCGAGGAAGGGGGGGCAAAAGCTGCACAACTTACTACACGCACTATACTGTGCAGTAGTGCGTAGCTATGGCTGCCTGTGGGAAAAGAGGGGCGAGGTGAGGACCCCCTCCCACTCCTGTCGTAAGAGGATTTTGATTATTGATTCAACTCCCTACTCGCCCGGGCTGGGCTGAGGCTGGGGAGAAAAGAGGAGAAGGCCGGTGGCTCAAGAGGGAGGTGAAAGAGGGGGAGAGGGGAGAAAGAAATGAAGTGAGAGGTGTAGTATGTGGCGCTATATACGTACGCAAAATGGGAAAGGTTTTCCCCCTTCCCTCCTCTTCTTTTCGCTTCATCCGTGAGAGAAAGCGGGCGGCTAAAAGGAGGGTAAGATAGACACCCAAAAGTACCTACGGGAAAGGGAGAGAAATCGAGAAACATTTTGTACTGTCTGCGCCGACACGCCGACAGTGACTTTCTAGCTCCGAGTGTCTCTATTTCCCCCCGCGACGATTTCAAAAAGTCTTTCAAGGCCGCCAATTTAAATTATTCATCATCGGAGAAAGCAAAGTTTGGAAGCGAGCGCCGCCGTTTGA
>JAAUXU010001730.1_pt1 | contig 11196 bp, 4 predicted proteins | sample 7278151 | NCBI WGS metagenome assembly JAAUXU01 (sample SAMN14350113, study PRJNA611818) | marine sediment metagenome | isolation source: surface marine sediment (1.8m) | place: French Polynesia: Moorea | collected 2018-08 | reverse complement strand
GACTGCACTCAATTTTACAGAACTAAACTATATGTTTTTTGACAAAAGAAAGAGAAGCACAATTTATACACTAATTGAGTTACCCATTTTTGACAAAACAAAGTCGCCTCGTCACAACTCCCTTTGAACTCATACTCAGAGATTAAACAATACACTACGGGGAGTTCCTCTTCCTTTTCTAAATTAGAGTGGTAAAGAAAGCCCATTCATCTGCAGTCTGGGGCAACAATATTAAGCTATACTTTTTGTCACACCCTTAAAAGTTCACAATAAAGAGGAATTCTCTCCCCTTTCTTTTGATTCCTTTAGTAATACCATGCAACAATGTCACCTATCAAAATTTGTTTTATGTTGTATTTTTTTGCTTTCAAAGTTTTTTTAAAGTTAGGAAAAAAAAATACAGTTTGCACCATTATGCAATACCCTTTCAACTACAAGCAACATTTTTTTGTTTAAATCCAAAATTTTCCACATGTTAGCCGGTGGATCTTACGTAGCATCCGGCCTTTCGTTTCTTGATCAGTATGGTGGCAATCCTCTTTGTTTCTTTTTTACATGTTTTTTGTGAGTGTTGTTGTAAAATGCAGTATGCCTCAATGGCACCATCCGGACAAAAGAGAAACACGTGTTTCTCAAATCCTGGTGGAAAGAGTCTCATGTAGTGTCAAGAAGTATGCGATTTTATTGCAAAAAAACTGAAGCAGTAAAGCAGTCCATTGGGAGTTAATGGGAGGTTTTTACGATTGAAATAGAGCGACCCTTTAGGACAGATATTCTTGTGAGTCCCTTATTGGTCCAAAGAACATGGTAAAAGTATCAAAAGTTTTCACATTACTCATAAAAACATTTCACATAAAAAGGGCAAGAATTTAGAAGTGTTTTAAATCGTTTTTGAACACATAAAAAGTAAAAAAAATATACCGAGAGTTGGCATGAATTTGATGCATGTTTTTAGATAACATTCGAAGGGTCCAGGAGAGGGCCATGCCAATTTGGTGGAGATTCATCCAGTAGTTTGGCCGACAGACAGCAAAACAAACAGACTTACAGGTCCCCGACGAGAAAAATCCCCCCTCCGAAGGGGGGTACTTTTGCACACCTAATGATTGCTCTAAGAAACATAAATTGGCTCCCTAAAAGTGCCACAAATCCCAAGTTTTGACTGCAGTATTATATCTTTACATGCGGCCGTAGGCCAGCAGGACTACTAGAGACCCTGGTTGTGTTGGCGGTGGGGAGTAACTTTCTTGGCAGGGGGTTGCACCCGGACCCCATTCTGAAACCATAGTGGGAGATGAACCAGCCTGTATTTTAATCACGGTGTTTGAGAGGGGGTCCGTCTTCATTTTGAAATCATAGTGGGAGATGAACCATCCTGTATTTTAATCACGGCGTTGGAGAGGGGGTCCCTCTTCATTTTGAAACCATAGTGGGAGATGAACCACCCTCTTTTTTGATCACAGTGTTGGAGGAGGTGGGTCCATCTTCATTTTGATATCGAAGTGGGAGATGAATCACCCTCTATTTTAATCACAGTGTTGGAGGAGGGGCTCCCTCTTCATTTTGAAATCATAGTTGGAGGTGAACCACCCTATTTTTTGTCACCCCATTGCACCAGGATGGGGGAAGGGTTACACCCCATTCCAAAGTCATAGTGAAGATGAACCACCCAGTATTTTTGTTACCTTTTTTTGACGAGGAGGGGGTCACAACTCACAACCCATTCCAAAATCATAGTCATAGAGATAAACAACCCTGTTTTTCTATACCAAGTCAAAGTGTTGTATTTTTTGTTCCCCCTGTTGTTTTCCGCCACAGGTCTTGGAACAAACTATGTTCTCGTTTCTACCCTTCTTGTTCAAGCAAAGAATAACAATGGTGTAGTGTGTAGCAAAACATTTTACAAACACAGTTTTTTTGGCTATATTTCCTTTTTCTTTGCCCTTGACATGATATATTATGGTGATATGGACCGGAAGGGTCAAGATAGAAAACTTTCCACAAAGTTACCATGAAACAATTATCAATGGGGACAGTGATGTTTCTTAGTAGCCTGACAGAAGGAATTTCTTGCTCCCTTCTCTTGCAGGTTTTTTTTCAATTTTAGGTATCAGGAAAGCCTCCTGGATGATATTTCTCTTGAACACCACAAAATCTTTAACTTGGACAAAATGGAGGCAGCCTCCTTTGGGTATGAGTGGCAAGCTACCAAGAGAGCAAGTATTTGTAGCAGGCATTGGACACATGCACAGTTAGCCCGGGAATAATTCTTGCAGTCATACTTAAAAAGATAATTTAAATAATCCCACACTCACCGTTTCCTAATGAGATATTTCGAAAAGACACACAAGCCCCTTGTGGTCTTTTGCACGTCTTCCTGCATGTAGCCTCCTGCTTGTTGTTGGCAAAACTGCCTATTTTGAGGCATTTCTCTTTCAAAGCATTCTTTGCTGGTGTGCCCTTTGGAGGGAAGTTAAAAAAGCAACACAAAGTCTCCAAATGGCTTAGTTTTTACGGTTATATTGTTTATTCAATAAATGTATATGTGTACATGTGCGTATTTGGTGGTACAGTAGGTTAGGTGAACCCCAAAATCATGCTAAATCACTTTCCGGAAGAATCAAGGAATTTTGCTACTGATTAAGGTGAGTCTTCCCTTTACGCGTTGTTCTTTACAGCAGTTTTTCAATCTGTATCCCTTTCATATCCCTCTGATGTCTTGAGGGATATAATCTGTTGTAATCTGTTTTCTCCAACTAAGACCATGTACCAACAAAAGCTTGGACCTTTTTTTCGGGTGATGGTTGCTGTACCTGTGACTGACTGCACTGATCTGGTAGCTCGCGTCATCTGCTATTTATGACCAATGAAAAAAATAAGTCTATCTCATGATTTTATTGTTGATCTCAGACACACGAAAACTGCCACTGGCATGTATTGATGTTAGGCATGACTTTTTAAGGATGATTGCTGGGATAAAGCCAGTAACTTTTTGTAATAAAAGAAAGACATGAGTTAATTATAACCAATACTGTAACTCAAAAATATCTATACATATAAATAACAGAGGCACGTTAATTTGTCTGTCTGTCTGTTTGTCTGTCTATCCAGGGTTTGGCGGCCAAACTACTTAATAGATTTCCACCAAATTTTGCATGAACATTGTACCTCTCAATGGACCATGCGAATGATGCACAATAGCTTTTTTGGGATGACCCCCCATTGAGGGTATAATTTTTGAAAAACTCAAAATTTCAAAAAAGTTTCGTAATCGCTTGAAAGAAAAAGTAATACGCTTTAATATGAATTTAAACCTTTTTAATCTGAGTTAGGAAAAAAATCCAAGTAAGTGGTGGTTTGATTTTGAATTTTAAAAGGTTGGAATTTGGAAATTGGAGTTAGAGGCAAGGAGAAGCAAAATAGTTTGAATTGTGTTTCAAGTGCTTGAAATGAACAAATATGGAAAAAAAATAAATTGAGTTGGGCAATAAATGTTAAATTTTTGTTCAAATTGTTTGAAAAAATTGCATGTGTGAGAATAATGCTTTGTGATGAGCCAAGCAATGCAAGGCCCGTTATCAGTAGTGGGTAGAGGTGCTTAGCGCACCGCCCTGCTAGTAAGTTTGTAACTTTTGACCAGGATCTTGTCAGCAGAAGCTTCAGAAAGATTTTTTATAGGAGGGGTAACATAATATATTTTTTCATTTTTTTTCACCATATGGGAGTTGACAAAACGACAGCAACCCAAGGAAAAACAATTCTCTTCACCCAATGCCCCCCCTCCCTGCCACCAAAAATGCCCTAGATTGACTGTTGTCACCCGCTGGAGCTGGATCCCTCTGAACTTTTGCTTCATTGAATTTGATGCCAGTTTTAGTTAGCAAATTGAAATGTACAAAAAATACCATTTTTTAAAATCATTTTTTCAAGTACTTTAATTTCATACTGTGTAAAGTACACGTGACCTGTTTTAATGTCCTTAAGGCAGATGGTGTTCAACAGGCGGGTAGACTCAAATTTGACTACTCGGGCTACTCTACTTTTTTTCACTACTCGAGCTAGACCTGAAACTCGGCGAGTAGTCAACTAGTCAAGTAGACAAAATTGCCGCCAGACGGTATTTTTTGGCTTGATGTATTTTGTATGAAAAAAATAAAATTTTGGCTATAGCTTGAATAAAATTTGAAATGGGCCAAAGCAAAAAAAGTTGTAAAAAAACAATCCCAGTTTTTCCTTTTTTGCATCACTTTTTTCTTTTTCTACTTGCTACTCAAGTACTCGATACTTGACAAAATTACCAGATCTACTACTTGACTTCTCGATTTCCCATTAGAGACAAAACTCGTTAAACCTTAAAGGCAGGGGTACATTTATTAAACAATTCTGATTCATATTTTACCTTTTTTAAAAAGTTCCTTTACCCCATGGCCCAACAATCATCTTTCAAAAGTCACACCTTATTAATGATGAGAATAAAGCAAACCTATCTACCTGTTCACCGCCTGTGAGTAAATTCTGACCCTTACCCTAACTACTTGAAAACCATCACCCCCTTCAGGAGAATTTATGACCCCCCTGTGATGGTATGATAGAGCGCTCATGTGTGAAAGTGAAGATTTATGGCAAAAACTAGTTTTCATGTGCACACATGCATTTAATCTTTAAGTTTTCACCTTGTTCACCACCCCATGATAGCAAGAGTTTAGTCCTTAAGACAGTCAAATTAGTAGAAAATAATTAAAAATACATGTATTTTCACCTGCTGCAAAAAGATAGGCATGCAAAAAAGTCAATTTGTATAGCATGGCTCTCATATTATTAAATTTTCCTTCAATCTTGATATTTGTATGTTTTTTCTACGGTAGAGTGGTTTGTACAGTTATGAGCAACATTTTTACCTGCACTGACTGATTGGGTTTGTTTATAATTTGTGTAAGGTAAGGCAAGTATGTGCCACCTTGCAGCAGCTAGGAAATCTGCACAAAAGACAACTGTTATTCAATGGAAGGAGGGGGAAGTTCACAAAAAATTGATACCCTAAGAGGCAGAAAAAAACATACTGGTGATTCCCAACAGGCTCATTTTTGTTGTCAAAGCCAGCAAAATGTGCGACTTTGAGCCCATTATAGGTGAAGTTTTGGCCACCAAAGGTAGCTAATAATATTTTTCTTATGTCTTCCCCCCCATTCCTCCAATTTTTTTTAGATCCCCACGAATTGCCCAAACCAACGGCCATCTTTGTCTGCTTCTTATGATAGGATTATAAAAAATGAAAAAAGTTTATGCTAGTCTGGAAAATATTTGACTTTTTGGATTTTGGCTTTAGGTGTGTTCCTTGTTATTTAGACAAGGACGACCGATCCACAATCTTTTTTTAAGGAATAGTATAGTATAACAAGAACAGAATTTTCATCCCTACCACTAGAGGAGTCAGTGTAAGAAAAAACACCCTAACCTGTTTTTATATACTATTCTTTCTTTTCTAGTACAATATGCATCAAAGAAACATTTAATTGATTTCCGACACAACACATTAACATCAACAAAATAATTATCATTCTTGAGGGTGCACAAGTGTCAATAATGGAAAATTAATATGTGTTTAAGACTACTAAAACCTACAATTTTTGTAGCATTTTCACATACAAGGTGTACAAAAAAGTAGTTTGAATTTTCTTAACTTTTACAAATGGCATCCATGCCCAGCAGAGGTTTACTAGAAAGATGACCTAGAAACAACATAATGAAGGTTGACCTTGCTCTGAAAGAAAAAAGTTTTTAAGGCTAGCAAAAGTATTTACTAATTCCCCTTTGCAGAGTGGGCTGACCTCGTTTTGAGGACCCCAAAGAAACCCATACATATTTTCCTTATTACTTGACCAAAAAAGCCCAAAATTTTATCAGTTTGAGTTGGAGGTTCTATGGTTCATTTGGTACCCATGGTCCCCTGTAATATTCCCTTATTGGTCCACAACTTGATTAACAAAACTTTCACTCCAACAGACCAACACTGATCTATAGGTTACAACCCCCTCCCAACTAAATTAATTTATCTCGCCACTAAATGCCTTCAGATCCCTTAGTTTCTTGTAATACAATTTCTTTGTTTTCTGACATAATTGACTGCTTGCTGGAGTACAGTACAGTGCATATGTTGGAAAACTCCCTGGTCCCCGTGTCAAACTTTGCAGGTGTACCTAAAAACTGCAATCTGCCGAAACTTTGCCTATGCCCCCCTAAAATACCCCCTAATAGGACTGGGCGGGTGACCTAAAAGGGACTTCTGAGGTCGCTAGAAAACTTTGCATTTTTTAATAATGATATAATATTTTTTAAATAATGACTGTGTTACTAAGCAGATGCTTACTAAGAAATAGAACTATAAAATATTATAGTTGGGTAGACATTTCTCTACAATTACAATTAAAGCTATAAGATGTTGGACCTGGTCCAACAGATCTCGTTTAGGGTGTACATGACACGAACCTCCGTGTGTTTGTCACAGCCACACCCGGCCATGCATGCCCAAGGGTCCGTGGGTCTGGGGAGGTCCCAATTTTTTCCATATTTGAAGTTTTTGGTCAGGTTCAGGTCCATTTAATATTGATATTAATAGTTATATATAACTATATATAAATATATATAGTATGTTATGGGCATGTTACTACAAGGGTTGTTTTTTGTTACAAAACCTTTTTTCTTTCTATATATTTTTTTGTTTCCAGGCTTTTGAAACCAAAAAAGGTCCTGCAAATCTTGTGCAGGGTCAAGATGGACATGTTCGTTTCTAGACCTTGTTCTACTGTATATGTTGTGTAGAGGCCCTCTAAAACCCATGTTCATGAATTGTTCAGACTAAAGTTGAGGTCCGGCATATATTCTATTTTTTAACTTTTGTGCCCAAAAGTTATCCCAAAAGGCAACACGGATCAAAGTGGTTGATAGTTATTTCCTCAAAAAATGGCAAGAGGAAAACTTTATTACGCCGTTTCATACACTCTGTAAACAATTTGTCTCCATGAAAAAAATGTATGAGGAAGAAAAAACCTAACTCTTTGTTTCTTTATTTCCTTAATGTATAAAATAGATGTATATGTATTAGTTACTTTTACAGCTGATCAACACAAACTTTTATGGTGCAAAAGCATACATTCATTAACACAATAAACTGGCTAATTCTGGCTTTTCTCCTGCATGCTTTGGACTAAAGAGACAGTAATAAAAATATGGATGTTATGATGTCACACACTTTTAACTCTTTTATGTGCTTTACACACCTCATTTTCCTCAAATGTCAGACCATCGTTACAATAGTCCCTCTTGAAGCAAACACATACCTGGCCAAGTTCATTCTGCTGCAAAGTACAAATTCCGCAAAAGAAAGATTGTTCCAAAGGCTTAACTAAAAGATCAAGTCTTCCTTATGTGATGCACTGCAGACACACTCCGGGGAGCTACCTTGAGTCAAATGTATCTCACCCCTTTAATGGAAGAATAATTTTTTTCTGTCCATTTTTACATTGCTACTATCATTTCTACCAAAATTAAAACTGTTTTACGAAAGGAAGAGCCATGGAGATTTTTTAATGGTAGTTTTTTAGGGGTGTGGATAAATGCCAAAAATGTGCAACGGCGTGGATATGTGCCACACCACAATTTTTTTGTGCCATGCCACAAATTTTTTGAGCCACGCTACATCTATTTTTGTGCATAATTCAAAAAATGTTCAAAATAAAATGCGAAGGGGCACGATGATATGCAATGATCAAGATGCACAGTTGCATACGCTGCATCTTTTTTGCACCAAATTCAAAATTTGTTCAAAATAGAATGGGGGTAGCGTCACGATGATGTGCAATGATGCGGGTTCGCCACACTGCATGTTTTTGCACATAATTTGATTTTTTTAAGTAGAGGGGGGCGCGATGATGTGCAATGATGCAGATATGCCACGCCACATCCTTTTTGTGCTATTAAAAAAAATAGAGGGGGGCATGATTTGGTTTGTGGAGGATGGAGCGATCTGGCTAAGAAAAAAGGAGAAATAAAAAATAGTACTTTCTTGTGACGAGCAATAAATAAGATGATTTCTTGCATTCTGTCCTCAGTTTGGATTTAGGGAGCAAGGGAGGATCGAGGAAGGACTGTTTAAGTCTTGTCTGTTTTTGGATGTTAAGAACCAAAAAAATAATTTGTTGGACCAGCTACTACCACTTAACCAGCTACTGGTCCAGTTTGCTGACACATCTTCAAAAAAATTTGGTTGACCAGAGCCTTCAGGGCATTTTTGGGAATCTTGGTATTTGACCACACTTCCTTGCTTAGAGAGAGGCTTTCAGGAGGGAGTAGTTTGGTTCCATTCCATTATGTAGGTTGGGTTAAGGAAAAATGGCCTTTTTGGCCCTCTTAGCCTTGTTCTTTGGAATATTTGGGCTTTTTTACAGGAGCACTCTGTGGAACATGACCTGCAAGCCTACTACCTTTGACTGGTGCCCCTAAGTCCTTGTTTGACGCTATTCACCCATTTGTGAATAGTTAGGTCACATTAGGTTACTTTGACATACCACTCCCGGGCATATTTTTTTAGAAATCTTGATAGATTTCTTTTTGGGGCATGCACAGGACCTGATAGCTTCTGAGCTTATGCAAGAGATTTTTTACTGAAGTGCTTGGGATGGGCACAAGAGGGATTCTGAAAAAGTTTGGTCAAACGAGGTCAGGTTTTTCATGTTTTTCAAGTTGGTCCTCAATTCCTTTTATGCATGATAGGGGAAGGGCAAAGGGATGAAGTTTTTTTAAATAATTTTGTTCTGGATTTTGGTTTTTTTTCCAGTTCTAATGTCCGGTCAAATATGTCATATTTGAGCCTTTTTATACAATAAAAGTATGCTCAGAAACATTTTGACAACGTTTGGTAAAATTTTGTTTTTCTCCTGTTTTTGCTTGTATCTTGCTCAAAAATTAAAGGCTTTGAAAGCATACTTAGGACTACCAGATTGCCCACACTTTTCAGTTTTCTTTCATTTTTTAAAGAAAAAATACTGGTTTTTGAATTAATATAAGCAAGGTTTAGTTTACTATTGTTGTACCTTGCATCCACCATCCCTATTCTGGATAATCTTTGTTGCATTCCCTCTGGCTTTCTCCTCACAGTGTTTCTCATGGGAAATGTGATGCACTTCTTTAAATAGACAAATAGCATCTGCGGCACCATCCGGACAAAAAACAAATATCCTTCTCTTGAAGCCTGGAATATAGAGAATAATTTAAAATGTTTGCAATAAATAAATATTAGGCAAGATTTTTGAAAAAGTGTCAAGTGTATACCTGTGAATATTTTTAGTTAACACCTTAATTATGTTGGAAATATGTTAAAAATCAATATTGTGGATGATTTGCATAGGATTGACAATTAGAAAGAACTCTTTCACGTGTTTCTGAGCAACTTAACTGGTGGGAAAACATTGAAAACATCAGCAGTGCTTGCCTTCCAGCAAGCAGGTAGGTGTTGTGAGAGATACGACACAAAGGGATAAAGAGATGGTAGTTCAAGATACGGCCTTGGAGGGATAGAGAACAAATAGAAGGTGTGGATCTCACGCCCAATTTGCGTACAATGGTGTCAGGGGGTTTCCCTGAAAACAATACTAATTCTCCTTTTCTGTTTGGCTTACAGGAGCCGCCAGTCTACAAGGGGAAAATTGTTGGCTTTGGGAATTTTCAAAAGTTCATCTACAGCAACAAGAATGGAGACCCCAGGGCGGCTATCTACGCTTCCCGGTCTCTCCTCATTTGGCCTATGTTGGAGTTCTCTGACAGGGACACCGCCGTCGGCCTATGGAAGACAGGTAACAACAAAATCGATGAGATTATTGTTGTGTCTGTTTACATGGATATTCTTTTACCAGGTGTCTGGCCTGCGGCTTTCGAGCGGCTGCTAGACTTCTGCGATAGGAAGAAGAAGGAGATTCTAATCTGCGGCGACACGAATGCGTGAAGCACCCTTTGGGGAAGCAGAGAGATGAACAAAAGAGGTGAGACTTTAGAAGATTTGATCTTCAGTAAGAACCTTACAATTATATATAGAGGTATCCAACTGACCTTTATCACATGCAGGGCAGCATCCACGATCGATGTCACAATGGCGACGGGAGAAACCGCAAACTTGATCTGGAACTGGAGAGTTTATCCTGATGATTTCTCCTCAGACCACCGGCTAATCGAATTCGGGATTAGGATAAGTGCACAGGCACCTTTGTATTCTCGAAATTGGAAACTGGGCGACTTTTCTATTTTTAGGAAGAGCCTGGATGAGATGATGACGTCCCCACTCAAGTCTTGGTCCGCCAGGATACTGGAAGGCGAGGTCGAACACTTTCATGCGTCCATCTTGAAGGCGCTGAACAAATCACACCCAGTACAACCATGCAAAGCATCGCTTCGCAAGGCCACCTGGTGGAACAAGGAGACGGAGAAGCTAAGGAGGGAGGTAAAAGTCTCTTCTTCTCGTTTCCGCAAGAGTCGCAGTGAAGGAAATTTTTCTCTTCTGGTAGCTGCTAGAAGGAGCTTTTCTAAATTAATTAGGAAGCTAAAGCGTAAAGAGTGGGCAAACTTCTTTGAGGAAGCAGACAGCACCGAGAAAATGGCTGGCCTGAATAAATTTTTTCAGGAGGGGGAGAATAAGGCTTTACTGGTAAAGGACTCCAATGGGGAGTTCTGCACTACACCGGAGGCCAGCATAAACCTCCTTATGGACACCCACTTTCCGGGTAGCGTGGGACACATGGCCAAACTCCCGTGTTGCCCTCACGTTCACGGAAATAGAGGACCCAGAGGTGGAGTTTATTTCGCCTACTAGGGTAAGGAAAGCAATTTTGTCCTTTGGTAATTTAAAAGCTGCAGGGCCAAATGAACTGAAACCGATTGTCCTGAAACATTTGGGAGAGAAAGCTGTCAATAAACTTGTTAAGTTTTATAGGGCTAGCAGTCTATTGGGATATGTTCCGATGCAATGGAGAGAATCCAAAGCAGTGTTCATTCCGAAACCAGGGAAAAGCGACTACTCACAAGTTCGCTCTTTCCGACCGATCTCTCTCTCCTCCTTCATTATGAAGGAGTTGGAGAGAGTTTGGGCGTGGCGACTCGAGGAGTCGGCACTCATTCAAAATCCCTTAAGTTGCGACCAGCATGCTTTTC